>Ga0136846_1227889_pt1:0-5000 | contig 24397 bp, 12 predicted proteins | sample HopSoiMetagenom2_FD_96841 | JGI IMG/M metagenome (GOLD analysis project Ga0136846, IMG submission 96841) | Grasslands soil microbial communities from Hopland, California, USA - 2 Assembly 2016 (version 4) | ecosystem: Environmental > Terrestrial > Soil > Grasslands | place: USA: Hopland... | reverse complement strand
GCAGAACTTTACAGACAAAGAGCTGTCAGATTTTGCAGTAAGAAGTTTGTTCAAATGGTTCTGTATCAGCAGATCCCTCTGTGGGTTCTGCAGGTGGATTGTTGATAGGTGTGAGGTTGGATGATTTAGATAGATGCTGTATTTGTGGGGTCTGGTGCTCATTAGAATTGTGTGCTGGTAACAAGGAGAAAAGACAAATTATCTTGGGTTGTGATTAATGTGTATGACCCTACTCAGCAGGAGCTTAGAGATGATTTCTTTGCAGAAATGACATCAAGGGTGCACAGTACTGACTTACCAAAGGTAATGGGTGGAGATTGAAATCTGATTAGGTTCAGTCATGAAAAAATCTAATGGTAATTTAATTAGAAGGATGGCAGCCTTGAATGAGTTCATTGCTGAAGTTTAGTTACAAGAATTCAGGAGGGTTGGAGGTCAATTTACTTGGACCAATAAACAAGAAAATCCTGTTAGAGAAGTGCTTGATTCCACTGTATTTTTGGTTTTCTTTTTTGATAAGTTTGCTTCAGGCTGGGTCTGATCATGCACCTCTTTTATTGGTAGAAGGGGAAGATAGAGCTTTTACCCCATACAAATTCAGGTTTTTTTTTGGTTGCTGAAAGAGAATTGAAAAGAAGAGGTTATTTCTAGAAAAAAAAAGATGCAAAGCTAATATGAAGGATTATTGGCAAGATGTATCCCAATCCTTTAGAAAGTATTTGAGAGGTTGGAATGTTAATGAGTACAGTGATGCCAGTATCCGTAAAGACAATCTTATTAGAAGCAAGCATAGAGGTAATTGACAAATGAGGAACATGACCATTCAGGAATGGACACTCAGATATGAGCTAGAGGCTCAACTTGTGAAGATATATGAAATGGAGGAACTCTACTCAAAGGCAGAAAAGAGGATGTGAACAAAGGTTGTTTGTGGGAAGAAGAGTGCTCTCGACCCGGATACGCTAGCTACGCTATTTCTCATGCCTACGTGACAACTTCTTTGGAATATAGTTTCGGCGTGCTCTTTCTTTTTTGATTTCGCTTTATCTGTGCTATTGATTTTTTCTTACGATTTATTTGGTTTATTTATATATAAAGAAGAATAACTTGGGAGTGCTCAAGGTGAGTAGTGATCATATTCATCGGATTGACGCAGACCCCTTGGGGATGGTTTTCACAAGGCATCGAATTCTGTAGATCTTATACCAGATAAACATTCCCGTTGTGGAAGGTATCATCCATCCGTGAGCCTATCAGTTCCATCTCTTTGAATAACATACTGCTCTATAATGCGGAAAGCCTTTTTCCCGATTTACCTCAACTCGGCAATTGAATCAAAGAAGTAATAAGACTATATCATTCAATTCCCTACTCATTGGGAGGTTAGAACCATGTTGTATGGCCTCATTCGGAGCCTATATCGCACTTTCTCGGCCTTGAGAAGGTGGATGGTATCGCTACCAGTATAAAATCGACTTTCAAATGCATATTTATTTAGAACTTATATAACTTAGGGCTACCCTAACCCAACGGATGCTATAGATCCCACACGATACTTCGGATCGCATTCCTCACTAAAAAAGTATGAATGTTTACATGGAAGTGCTGTCAATTGCAAATGGGTCTACAAAGACCAAAATGGCAAGATCGAGAGGTAGAAGGGAAGAACTACGGGAGATCGCAGACCACCAACTCTTGGTTTTCGCATGTCGGTTTCTAATACGCTGAGGACAGCTCAATTTACAATCTACCGGCATGGGCCTTTTCATCAAGGTCATCGGTTGTTTCACCTGAGCCATCTGCTGATACCGGTCAAGGCAAGGACTTCCATCTTCCCCCGCACTAAACACTCCATTATACCCATATTGGGTAGGTCTGGTGCTTTTTTTGCTTCTTTTATATAAAATGCTCCTTTTGCAACTCAAATCCCGGGGTTAGGGAACTTTTCTTGTTGATTTAGCTGATTTTTCCCGCATTTTTGCGATTCTACTGGATCCCATAACCAATGAAAGGAATCGATCAGACGGTCGTATAAATAGCGGTATGCCCATAACAATCACATCGGGAATTCATATCTGCTTAAAAAGTCTCCGTTTTTCGCAGGAACCTAAATCCTTTGCTATGGTGGGATCAGAAGGAGTTCCACTAGAAATACAAAATGGACTAGTCCGGTGGTCGAGAGTGAAAGACATAGGTTCACACTCCCGAGAGCCTTCCCCTTGAGGGAACATGCCCGTACCGGTACCAAAGATAAGGTGGGTCAAAAACCTATGGTATGGCTCCAAGAGGTAGGCAAAACCAGCTCTTTGTTACTCGGAAGCCGTTACGCATCTGTTTTCTCGCTGCAAGCGAAGCATTAGAGATAGATTAGGAATTCAAGTAGGCGATCGATCGAAGCACGAACTACTTGAAATCGCGGATCGGCAGCTTCCTGCGACATTCCTTCAATGCAAACGTGGTATTTTTATACCCTTTGATAGATAGCAAGCAGCTCCTATAACTTGATCGACAGGACCCAACCAACTAAACTATTGATTTTGGCTAAGCTAGACCTTTTGAGGAAAGCAGATGCAGATAACGAAAGGAAGCTATTAGTTTTTATAGACCAGATGACTTATTTATGGAAAATAGGTTGAGGAGCCAGATCCTGGAGCTTTTTTTATTGCTAGAACCATCCCAAAGCTGGTAATCCAGATCAGAGTTCTAAGTTTGGATGGCATGTACTGGATTTCTAGTCCTATAGTGGAAGAGCAGATAGGATCAGACCTACACGTAAGTTCGTTCGTTGGGTTAGTGGCCACCCGCACTCCAACCTATCTATATGGCAACAAAGCGAATGACAAGGCCAAAGTAGCTGACTCTTATCGCTAACTTGACTCGGTCTAAGGGCGAGCTTGAATACAACTCACAGAACGACTCCTCCAGGGGCCTTCAGAGAAGAATGCCCACTTCCCCCACTACTGAAATATGAACCCTTTCGAACTCGACCTTTACTTAAGTGAGTATAGTATCTTGCAAGTTCACCCTAATTAAGATAACAACATCCGCCATCCTCTAGGCAACCCACAGCTGGCACCATCCCCTGGGCTTATTAACTCTGTTAATTGCTCCTCATTCATCCATTATAAGCTGAAAGCGGTATGGCTATGTATCCCTTTGCTTAGATCCTTTGATACTGCAGTTGGGGATGGAGAGGCTATAGGAATTCTTCAATATAGCATTATTCGTTCCTGTGACCCCTTGTCCCGTAGGTTTGGTTTACCTTGAGTGCATAGAAATGAAAGAATCCACATTCCATCATTCCTTCAGCGAGCATCTTTATTCACAAGGACAAGTGTTTCCTTCAATCGGTGTGCGCCACTGGATCAGGCTCCTGAAATTCAGGCGCTATTATAACCTGTTGCTGGAATAGGTGTTTTGGCCGGGTCACCAATGCAAGGAAGGAGGCAAAGAAGGTTGTGGTTACATGGACTCTAGGGAAGCGGATCCTGACAAAACAACTTGCTCAGAATACGCTTTACCGCCAACTGATAAGTAGTTTCTAGCTGCAAGCAAATAAGGTCTAGAAAATCAAATATCATACAAAATGACTCCACTATTGCCTTTTGTAAAGACTCGGTATCTGCCGCCTCTGCTTTGGCAGCTTGTTCAGCTTCATACTCGGTGTAAGTCCTCTCATTTGATGGTATTGTGTACCTAAAGTTTACTAGCGGCTAGTTTTTGTTTAGAGACGGATCTATTGCGTTTCTTGATCCGCTGAAATAGGCCCGCGTGCGGGTGGCATGAGGAAGAAGTCAGAGCCTATCAGGCCCAAGCGAAGCTTTGCAGCGAGAGGATATCTTGATTCGAACCGCAATTGCTAAGGCTATGCCAGCTCAAATCCTGTAACGAGCAATCATCAACGGCTTCCCTAAATGCCGCCATCCGCCATTCCGCACGCTCTGTGACACTGAAATGTTCACTTGCATGGAGGGTTTGTTTCGTTGAAGTCACCCATGCATAGCCATGGCAACTCAATCGACATGTTCTATATATGCAATCGCAGAGGCGAAGTATTATTGTCAGCCTGGACTCGACACCCAGGGCTGTGCCGATCCGCTTGTCCCTCTAGCTCGTATTAGAAAAAGCTGTATTTCTATGTAGCACAAGTGACTTACCATCCTACCAAGGATCCCTAGGATTTCAACACTAAATAAATCGAATCAATTTATTCTAGTGGTTGGTGAGGCGGGTAGCGCCGATCGGTATTCTATATCAGCGGACCCAACCCTCCCTTGCATCTAAGGCACATTTCATCTCTGGGCCCGCCCCCAACAGATACCGGTACCGGCCATGAGGGCTTCGCCCTTCTCAAGTGCAAGAATGAACAATATCTTATTACATAAAGAACAAGAGCACGAGTTGCGTCAAATGACCAAAAACAGTCTATCGAAAAGAGAAACTTGCCACTCAGCAGGCAGGGGCACTCACTATCCAAAATCGGTAGACAGCAAGCAAGAGATGGAGCTTCTGCTAGGCCTGGTTATCCCGAATCCTTTCCGCCCCTTCGGTTTGAGGTTATGCTTTGGCCTACCTAAAACTTGTGCTTCTATAGTGTGATTCATTACGGTGCTCTCTCCCAATAACAGATAGCTCTAATAGGGCAATAGTGGAGGAAAGTCTTCATGAAAAAGATGGACTTGTTACTTTTGAATGATCAACTTATTCGGGCAGCTGGGAAAGAAGAAGGATGACTTTAGTCAAATTAATGAAGCGATCCCGCGGATACAGAAGTTGTGTTTGAAGTATGAGCTGCTGCTGCTGCTGAAAACAACATTTTTGCATGGTTCTTAGCTCATAGTGTGTGTGGGTGATTTCCATTCAATAGATACCATTGACACATTGATTATACCGAGTATGCCCCTCGCCAGGAGCTTCCCCTAGAAACTTTCTTGCTTTCATCAATCAATCGAAGTTCAATTTCATCATCATGAGAGCTGTGAAAAGCCGATCCTAGCGTG
>Ga0136846_1229039_pt1 | contig 24411 bp, 20 predicted proteins | sample HopSoiMetagenom2_FD_96841 | JGI IMG/M metagenome (GOLD analysis project Ga0136846, IMG submission 96841) | Grasslands soil microbial communities from Hopland, California, USA - 2 Assembly 2016 (version 4) | ecosystem: Environmental > Terrestrial > Soil > Grasslands | place: USA: Hopland... | reverse complement strand
TCGGCCAGTTTTTTGGTCTGGTGGACGTTGTTCTTGCCTTCGCCGATCTTGCCCATGCCGAAGCCCTTGACGGTCTTGATCAGCAGGACGGTGGGCTGGCCTTCGTGCTTGACGGCCGCATGGAAGGCCGCATAGACCTTTTGCGAATCGTGGCCGCCGCGGCGCAGGTTCCAGATGTCGTCGTCGCTCATCTTGGCGACCATCTCGAGCGTGCGCGGGTCCTTGCCGAAGAAATGCTTGCGGACGAAGGCGCCGTCATTGGCTTTCATGGCCTGGTAGTCGCCGTCGACCGTGTCCATCATGACCTTGCGCAGCGCGCCGTCCTTGTCGCGGGCCAGCAGTGGGTCCCAGTTGCTGCCCCAGATGAGTTTGATGACGTTCCAGCCGGCGCCGCGGAACTCGCCTTCGAGCTCCTGGATGATCTTGCCGTTGCCGCGCACCGGGCCGTCCAGGCGCTGCAGGTTGCAGTTGATGACGAAGACGAGGTTGTCGAGCTTTTCGCGCGCGGCCAGGCCGATGGCGCCCATGGATTCGACTTCATCCATTTCGCCGTCGCCGCAGAAGACCCAGACCTTGCGGTTTTCAGTGTTGGCAATGCCGCGGGCATGCAGGTACTTGAGGAAGCGGGCCTGGTAAATCGCCATCAAGGGGCCCAGGCCCATGGAGACGGTGGGGAACTGCCAGAACTCGGGCATCAGCTTGGGGTGCGGATAGCTGGACAGGCCCTTGCCGTCAACCTCCTGGCGGAAGTTGAGCAGTTGCTCTTCGGTCAGGCGGCCTTCAAGGTAAGCGCGGGCGTAAACGCCTGGCGACACGTGGCCCTGGATGTAGAGGCAGTCGCCGCCGTGCTCTTTACCCGGTTCAGCGCTCTCGGCGTGCCAGAAATGGTTGAAGCCGGCGCCGAACAGGCTGGCCAGCGAGGCGAAGGAACCGATGTGGCCGCCCAGGTCGCCGCCGTCAGCGGGGTGCAGGCGATTCGCCTTGACCACCATGGCCATGGCGTTCCAGCGCATGTAGGCGCGCAGGCGTTCTTCGATCTCGAGGTTGCCGGGAGAGCGCTCTTCGTGGTCGGTTTCAATGGTGTTGACATAACCCGTGTTGGCCGAGAAAGGCATGTCGATGCTCTTCTGGCGGGCGTGCTCAAGGAGTTGCTCAAGCAAGAAGTGAGCGCGCTCGGGGCCCTCGCTTTCGATGACGGCGGACAGTGCGTCCATCCATTCGCGGGTTTCCTGGCTGTCTTTGTCCAGTGCGTCGTTGGCGGCGGCGCGCAAGTTGTCGCCGGCTTGGGTGGGATTGGCAGCCATGTTTTGTCTCCTGAGTAGCCTGATAAAGCTTGTTAACCTGCAACTCAGCCTCTTGTCGGGCTGCGCGCAGTGCCTGGGTCTGATTGATGTCTAAACGTGTTGTAAACGCAATTTAGATTCAAGTCTCTAGTTTCTCACAATATTCCACAGATTTCAAATCGTGCTTATTGATTTCACATTAAGAAATTTATAAACACAAAGGAAACAGCATGTGAGACCAGTGAGACCAGTGAGACCAGTGAGACCAGTGAGACCAGTGAGACCAGCTTGTGAGGCGGAGCTAATAACGCCCTGCCATCACCCACCTCGCTCAATACGGCATGTACCGGCCAGTTTCTCCTCCAAACACAAGGGTCAACTCCGACCTGGACAGCCATCTCACTTAAACTGCACCCCTCCCTATGACCCAGCAAGTCCCCGCTCCCGCCGACATCGCCAATCCCGCCACTATGGCTTTATGGCGCGGCTGGTGGCGCAGGCAGTCGCCCTCGCGGCAAGACCGCTTCATCACCCTGGGGCCGCTGTTGGCGGTTGCGCTCTTCCTGGCCGCCGTGATCGCAGCATTTGGTTACCTGCGCATCGAGGAAATCGACCGCGAGCAGCAAGCGGTCAGGCGCGATGTGGAGTACGCGCAGCAGCGCCTGCGCCTGCGGCTGCTGGAGCGCCAGGAGCAGCTCATGCGCATAGGCCGCGATGTCTCCAACAAGGAAATCGACACCGAAGAATTCATCTCCCAGGCCGAATCGCTGGTCAATCAATATCCAGAATTGATGGCGGTGACGTGGGTGGACAGCAAGCGGCGCATCAAAGTGGCCTATGTGTCGCCCAGCGCCAATGCCAGCCAGTTGCGTGGCGCCGGTGAACAGCTCAAGGTAGGCGAGACCGACGGCACCTATGAGCTGGCCCGCGACCTGCGCCAACCCGTGTATTCGCGTCCGCTGGCGGCCAAAGAGACCGGCGGCTACAACACACCGACCCTGCAGCTGCAAGTTCCGCTGGACGACCAGGGCAAATTTGCCGGCGTCATCATGGGTGAATACTCCATCGACGGCCTGTTGCGTTTTGGCGTGCCGACCGAGGTCACCGCCAAGTACGCCGTCACGCTGGTCGACGATAAAAACGCCGTGCTGGCAGGCAATGTGCCGCCGCCCCGCAACCCCGCAGCCCGCCTGCTGCCCTGGTCCGACGGCGCGGCCGAGTACGAGATCCCCGTCTCCCCGGTCGGCAACGGCCTCCTGATCCGCGCCGAAGGCTACCGCGCCTCGCTGGGCGTGGTGGGCAGCGGCTTCTTCTGGCTGGTGAGCGCCCTGAGCGCCTTGACGGTGTGGATGCTGCTGGGCACCTGGCGCCATACGCGTCGCCGCGTGCAGGCCCAGCAGGCGCTGATCTCCGAAACCAACTTTCGCCGCGCGATGGAAAACTCCATGCTCACCGGCATGCGCGCGCTTGACCTGCAAGGCCGCATCACCTATGTGAACCCGGCGTTTTGCCAGATGACGGGCCTGACGGAAGGCGACCTGGTGGGCCGCACGCCGCCCTTCCCCCACTGGCCTGAAGGTGAAATCGACACCCTGATGCAGCGGCTGGACGATGAACTTCACGGCCGCACGCCGCCCGGCGGTTTCGAAGTACGGGTCAAGCGCAAGAACGGCCAGATCTTTGACGCCCGCATGTATGTCTCGCCGCTGATTGATCCGCGCGGCCAGCAAACCGGCTGGATGACGTCCATGACGGACATCACCGAGCCCAAGCGCGTGCGTGAAGAGCTGACAGCCTCTTACGAACGTTTCACCACCGTGCTCGAAGGCCTGGATGCCGCCGTGTCTGTGGCGCCGCTGGGCAGCGAAGAACTGCTGTTTGCCAACAAGCTGTACCGCTCCTGGTTTGGCGGCGAGGTGTCAGGCCACCTGAACCTGATCGCCCAAGCCGGCGTGCCCAGCGCCGTACCCACCGACGACGCGATGGATGCGGTTGACGGCCTGGCTGGCCTGCCCACCGACACGCTGACGGCAGCACAGACGGAAAACGCGGAGATCTTTGTTCCCGACTTGAGCAAGTGGCTCGAAGTGCGCTCGCGCTACCTCACGTGGGTGGACGGCCGACTGGCCCAGATGGTGATTGCCACCGACATCACGCCGCGCCGCCACGCCGAAGAGCAGGCTGCCCAGCAAAATGAACGCGCACAGACCGCCAGCCGCCTGATCACCATGGGCGAGATGGCGTCCAGCGTGGCCCACGAGCTGAACCAGCCGCTCACCGCCATCAACAACTATTGCAACGGCATGGTGTCGCGCATCAAGGGCAAGCAGATCAGTAACGAAGACCTGCTGATTGCGCTCGACAAGACCGCCAAACAGGCGCACCGTGCCGGGCAGATCATCCAGCGCATACGTGCCTTTGTGAAGCGCAGCGAGCCCAACCGCACGGCGGCCGATGTGGCGACGATGGTCAGCAACGCCATGGAGCTGGCCGACATCGAGCTGCGCCGCCACCACGTGCGCCTGAGCCACTACATCGCGGCCCGCATGCCCGAGATCATGGTCGACCCCATCCTGATCGAGCAGGTGCTGATCAACCTCATGAAGAACGCGGCCGAATCCATCGAGCACGCCCATATGCCCACGGCACGGCGCAGCGTGGAGTTGCGCGTGGTGCCCAAGCACATTGAAGACCAGCCCGTGGTGGAGTTTTCGGTGCTCGATTCCGGGCGCGGGCTGTCGCCCGAAGTCCAGGGCCGGCTTTATGAAGCTTTCTATTCCACCAAGGCCGAAGGCATGGGCATAGGCCTCAAACTGTGCCGCAGTATTGTGGAGTCCCACCAGGGGCGGATGGAGGCCGAGAACCTCTACAATGGGGACGAAGTGGTAGGGTGCCGGTTCACCTTCTGGATCCCTGTGACGCCCCTGCTGGCACCCACGGTGCCTGCTAGCGATACCATAGCAACCAAGGACACCGGCGTTCATTGAAAACCTTCAAGAACGGTCTTTTCGAGAAGTTCACGAAAGAAAGTTTGGCATGAGCTTGATTCCCAAAAAAGGTACCGTCTACGTCGTTGATGATGACGAGGGCGTGCGCGACTCGCTACAGTGGCTGCTCGAAGGCAAAGACTACCGGGTCCGCTGCTACGACTCGGCCGAAACCTTTCTCTCCCGCTACGACCCGCGCGAAGTCGCCTGCCTGATCGTCGACATCCGCATGGGCGGCATGACGGGCCTGGAACTGCAGGACCGCCTGGTCGAGCGCAAGTCGCCTCTGCCCATCGTGTTCATCACCGGCCACGGCGACGTGCCCATGGCGGTCAACACCATGAAAAAAGGCGCCATGGATTTCATCCAGAAGCCCTTTCAGGAGGACGCCTTGGTCAACCTGGTCGAGCGCATGCTTGAGCAGGCCAAGGAAGCCTTCAGCGACTATCAGCAGTCCGCCAGCCGCGACGCCCTGCTTGCCAAGCTCACCTCGCGCGAAGCCCAGGTGCTTGAGCGCATCGTGGCGGGCCGCCTTAACAAGCAGATCGCCGATGATTTGGGCATCAGCATCAAGACGGTAGAGGCGCACCGCGCCAACATCATGGAAAAGCTCAACGCCAACACCGTGGCCGACCTGCTGAAGATCGCCCTGGGGTCCAACGCGCCCAAGGCCTGACCTCTTTCGCTATCTTTTTGATAGCTCATAGCGCCCGTGTTGATTGGACCAGCGGGCGTTTTTACTTTTAAAACCGATTACACAATGACTGCCCAGCTGATCGACGGAAACGCCCTCTCCAAACAACTGCGCGCCGAAGTCGCGCAGCGCGCCGCCGCCCTGCGGGCGCGCGGCATTACGCCGGGCCTTGCGGTCGTGCTCGTGGGCGAAAACCCGGCCAGCCAGGTCTATGTGCGCAACAAGGTCAAGGCCTGCCAGGACAACGGCCTGCATTCGGTGCTTGAGCAATACCCCGCCACCCTGAGCGAAGCCGACCTGCTGGCTCGGGTGGAGGCACTCAACAATGACCCCGCCATCCACGGCATCCTGGTGCAGCTGCCGCTGCCGGCGCACATCGACGCGCAAAAAGTCATCGAATCGATTTCGCCGGCCAAGGACGTCGACGGGTTTCACGTCGCCAGCGCCGGCGCTCTGATGGTTGGCCAGCCGGGCTTTTGGCCCTGCACGCCTTACGGCTGCATGAAGATGCTGGAAAGCATCGGCTACGACCTCAAAGGCAAGCATGCGGTCGTCATTGGCCGCAGCAATATCGTTGGCAAGCCCATGGCCCTGATGCTGCTGCAAAAGAACGCCACCGTCACCATTTGCCACAGCGGCACCAAAGACCTCAAGGCCATGACGCTGCAGGCCGATGTGGTCGTAGCGGCCGTCGGCAAGCGCAACGTGCTGACGGCCGATATGGTCAAGCCGGGTGCCGTCGTGATCGATGTGGGCATGAACCGCAATGACGAAGGCAAGCTCTGCGGCGACGTGGATTTTGGCGGCGTGAAGGAAGTGGCGGGCTACATCACGCCGGTGCCGGGCGGTGTCGGCCCGATGACCATCACCATGCTGCTGGTCAATACCTTAGAGGCAGCTGAGCGCGTTTAGGTCGCCGTAGAGCCCGCAGCAGGCTGTGCGGCTTGCTGCACAGGCTCCCGGCACAGGCGCCAAAGAACCAGGCCGGCACAGAGCCACTGCACAACATACAGCACCGTACCCAAGCCATGCCAGAGCTTGAGGTTGCCGCCCTCGGCACGCGCGCTGACGATGCGCGGCGCGATGCCGAACTCCACTAGCAAGGCCAGCAACAAGCCAGCCACTATGAATTTCATAGCTGCTTGCGCTTGCTGCGCAAGGGCTGCATCATCTTTTTTATTAAGAACCAGCAGCAGCAACATGGCGCAGCCCGTGCTCAACCAGGTTTGTGCGGTAAAAAGTTTGGCCGCCATGGCTCCGGCGACAGCGGGTGTTCCCAGGTGGGCAAACAACATCGGAACGACGACGAATCCGAGGCCGGTCAGGCTGCCCCACCACAAAGCCGCCACCATCACATTGAAGCGTTGCTTCATGACTGTGATATTTAGATCTAGATGTACATCACCGAGATGATTTCATAGCGCTTGAGGCCGCCTGGCGCCTGGACTTCGGCCGTATCGCCTTCGTCTTTGCCGATCAATGCGCGCGCGATCGGCGAGCTGATGTTGACACGGCCCAGCTTGATGTCGGCCTCGTCCTCACCGACGATCTGGTAGGTCACCTTGTCGCCGGTGTCTTCGTCTTCCAGTTCGATGGTCGAGCCGAACACCACTTTACCGCCGGCGTCCAGCTCGGATGGATCGATGATCTGCGCGGCAGACAGCTTGCCTTCGATTTCCTGGATACGGCCTTCGATGAAACCCTGGCGGTCCTTGGCGGCATCGTATTCGGCGTTCTCGCTCAGGTCGCCCTGGGCGCGTGCTTCGGAAATGGAGTTGATGACCCAGGGGCGGTCAACGGTTTTGAGTTGATGCAGCTCGGCCTTCAGGCTCTCTGCGCCGCGCTTGGTGATAGGGATGGTTGCCATGTTTTTGCTCCTGCAAAAGCGAAACCGCCACCAGTCACCTGGCGGCGGCGCTTGAATCCAAAAATTTCAGTTAAATAAGTTTAATGCAAATCGAGCCGGGCGAAACCGGGAGAAAACCCGGCCGCCAGGTCATTACGCCAGTTGGGCATGGAGCTCTTGCACGGAGTAAACGGGCAGGTTGTCCAGGTACTTCATGCCTTCCACGGCTGCTTCGGCGCCGGCAATGGTGGTGTAGGTCGTCACACGGGCCAGCAGCGCCGAGGTGCGGATCTGGCGCGAATCGGTGATCGCGTTGCGCCGCTCTTCGACCGTGTTGATGACCAGCGCGATTTCGTTGTTCTTGATCATGTCCACCACGTGCGGCCGCCCTTCGGTGACCTTGTTGACCACGGTGCAGGCAATGCCTGCCGACTGGATGGCCGCCGCCGTACCCTTGGTCGCCACGATTTCGAACTTCAATGCCGCCAGCTTGCGCGCGACTTCCACGGCACGCGGCTTATCGTTGTTCTTGACGGTGAGGAAGACCTTGCCCGACGTCGGCAGCTTGGTGCCCGCGCCCAGCTGCGACTTCACAAAAGCCTCGCCGAAGGTTTTGCCCACACCCATCACTTCGCCGGTGGACTTCATCTCGGGGCCGAGAATCGTGTCCACGCCGGGGAACTTCACGAAGGGGAAAACCGCCTCCTTGACGCTGAAGTAAGGCGGCGTGACTTCGTCCTTGATCCCTTGCGAGGCCAGCGACTGGCCGACCATGCAGCGCGCCGCCACTTTGGCCAGCTGAATGCCGGTGGCCTTGCTGACAAACGGCACGGTACGCGAGGCGCGTGGGTTGACTTCCAGAACGTAGATCACGTCCTTGCCGTCGATGTTCTGGATCGCGAACTGCACATTCATGAGGCCAACCACCGTCAGCGCTTCAGCCATGGCGGCCGTCTGACGCTTGATTTCGGTGACGGTCTCAGCGCCGAGCGAATACGGTGGCAGCGAGCATGCCGAGTCACCGCTGTGAACGCCGGCTTGTTCGATGTGTTCCATCACGCCGCCGATAAAGGTGCGGCCTTCGGGGTCGCGCAGGCAGTCGACGTCACACTCGATCGCATCGTTCAGGAAGCGGTCAAGCAGTACGGGCGAATCATGGCTGACCTTGACGGCCTCGCGCATATAGCGCTCGAGGTCGCGCTGCTCATGCACGATTTCCATGGCGCGGCCGCCCAGCACATAGCTGGGGCGCACAACCAGCGGGTAGCCCAGTGCGGCGGCTTTCTCCAGCGCTTCGGGTTCGGTGCGTGCCGTGGCATTGGGCGGTTGGCGCAGCTTCAACTCGTGCAGCAGCTTCTGGAAGCGCTCACGGTCTTCTGCCGCGTCAATCATGTCGGGCGAAGTGCCAATGATGGGCACGCCGTTGGCTTCAAGGTCCAGCGCCAGCTTCAAAGGCGTCTGGCCGCCGTACTGAACGATCACGCCCAGTGGCTTTTCCTTGTCGACGATCTCCAGCACGTCCTCGAGCGTCAGCGGCTCGAAGTACAGGCGATCGCTGGTGTCGTAATCGGTAGAAACGGTCTCGGGATTGCAGTTGACCATGATGGTCTCGTAGCCGTCTTCGCGCATGGCCAGCGCCGCGTGCACGCAGCAGTAGTCAAACTCGATGCCCTGGCCGATACGGTTGGGCCCGCCGCCCAGCACCATGATTTTTTTCTTGTCGGTAGGCGCGGCTTCGCACTCACTGCCTTCGGCCTCATAGGTCGAATACATGTAAGCGGTGTTGGTCGCGAACTCGGCGGCGCAGGTGTCCACACGTTTGTAGACCGGGCGTACGCCCAGCGCACGGCGCTTTTCGCGGACGGCCGTGTCGGTGGTCTTCAGCTGCTTGGCCAGGCGGCGGTCGGAGAAGCCTTTTTGCTTCAGCGCGCGCAGCGTGACGGCATCGATCTTGTCGAGCGAAGTGGTTTCCAGCTCAAGCTCGATCTTGACGATCTGCTCGATCTGCACGAGGAACCACGGGTCGATTTTGGTCAGCGCAAATACTTCATCAACGCTCATGCCCTGCGCGAAGGCATCGCCCACATACCAAATGCGGTCGGGGCCTGGCGCGCCGAGTTCTTTCTCGAGCACTTCACGGTCCTGCGTCTTCTCATTCATGCCGTCGACGCCGACTTCCAGGCCGCGCAGCGCTTTCTGGAAGGACTCCTGGAAGGTACGGCCCATGGCCATCACCTCGCCCACCGACTTCATCTGCGTGGTCAGGCGCGAATCGGCGGCCGGGAATTTCTCGAATGCGAAGCGCGGAATCTTGGTGACGACGTAGTCGATGCTGGGCTCAAAACTCGCGGGGGTGGCGCCGCCCGTGATTTCGTTGCGCAGCTCGTCCAGGGTGTAGCCGACAGCCAGCTTGGCCGCGACCTTGGCAATCGGGAAACCCGTGGCCTTGGAGGCCAGCGCCGAGGAGCGCGACACGCGCGGGTTCATCTCGATCACGACCATGCGGCCGTCGACCGGGTTGATGGAGAACTGCACGTTGGAGCCGCCGGTGTCTACACCGATTTCGCGCAGCACGGCCAGCGAGGCATTGCGCAGGATCTGGTATTCCTTGTCGGTCAGCGTCTGGGCGGGTGCCACGGTGATCGAGTCGCCGGTGTGCACGCCCATCGGGTCCAGGTTTTCAATCGAGCAGACGATGATGCAGTTGTCGGCGGTGTCGCGCACCACTTCCATCTCGTACTCTTTCCAGCCGAGCAGCGACTCTTCAATCAGCAGTTCGTTGGTCGGCGAGGCTTCAAGGCCGCGCTTGCAGATGACTTCGAACTCTTCGGAGTTGTAGGCGATGCCGCCGCCCGTGCCGCCCAGCGTAAAGCTGGGGCGGATGACGGTAGGAAAACCGACAGTCTTCTGCACCGCCCAGGCTTCGTCCATGCTGTGCGCGATGCCGGAGCGGGCTGAACCCAAACCGATCTTGGTCATCGCATCCTTGAACTTCAGGCGGTCTTCGGCCTTGTCGATGGCTTCAGGCTTGGCGCCAATGAGTTCGACCTTGTACTTGTCGAGCACGCCGTTGTGCCAGAGATCGAGTGCGCAGTTGAGCGCGGTCTGCCCGCCCATGGTCGGCAGGATGGCGTCGGGGCGTTCCTTGGCGATGATTTTTTCGACCGTCTGCCAGGTGATGGGCTCGATGTAGGTGACGTCGGCGGTGGCCGGGTCGGTCATGATCGTGGCGGGGTTGCTGTTGATCAGGATGACCTTGTAGCCCTCTTCGCGCAATGCCTTGCAAGCCTGCACGCCGGAGTAGTCGAACTCGCAGGCCTGGCCGATGATGATGGGGCCCGCGCCGATGATGAGGACGCTTTTGATGTCTGTTCTTTTAGGCATTTGATTGGGCAGCAAATTGCTGAAGCTGAATTTGAATGCGGATATTACGAATGATGACGAAGAGCCCGGCAACTCCAATGGCAAGGCCGCCAAGCCCAATCGCTATAAAAATGGCAAGGTCGATTTCACTCGATCCAAAAATGAAGCCACGAAGCCGTGTTTTCTCTGCGAAGTTGGTAAATGCAAAACTCAAACCAATGAATCCGGACAACAGAGTCATCGCAAACAGGTACGGGCCGCGGGCTAGTCCGGAAATTTTCCCGTCAGCGGTATCTACAAACGCGAGTACAGATTGCGAGTCGTTTGGCTTCCTGAGCCAAGCCACTAGACGCTGCCCTTTGTAAACATGAGGACGACCCAAGATCACTTTCACGTGAATCAGCTCTTCATCCGAACGGATTGTGAAACTCGTGCGGTCGAGAGAGTTTCCGGCAGGGTGATAAACGTAATTCAAAACTTCGTCAACAGTGAACTTGACGAGATGAGCGTCACCTAAAACAGCGTGTTTCGCTTTCATACTACCCATCTCTCCCATTTCAACCACGCCCCTTCTCCATCAGCGCGGTGAAACGGTCAAACAAGTATGAAATATCGTGCGGGCCGGGCGAGGCTTCAGGATGGCCCTGGAAGCAGAACGCCGGCTTGTCGGTGCGGGCCAGGCCCTGCAGCGTGCCGTCAAACAGGCTGATATGCGTGGGCCGCAGGTTGGCGGGCAGGCTTTTCTCATCGACCGCAAACCCGTGGTTCTGGCTGGTGATGCTGACGCGGCCGTTGTCCAGATCTTTCACCGGATGGTTGGCGCCGTGGTGGCCGAACTTCATCTTGAAGGTTTTCGCGCCGCTGGCCAGTGCCATGATCTGGTGGCCCAGGCAGATGCCGAAAGTCGGAATGCCGGTCTCGATCAGTTCACGCACCGCCTTGATCGCGTAGTCACAAGGCTCAGGGTCGCCCGGGCCGTTGGCCAGGAAGATGCCGTCGGGTTTGAGTTTGAGCACGTCGGCGGCGGGCGTTTGCGCCGGCACCACCGTGATGCGCGCGCCGCGCTCGGCCATCATGCGCAGGATGTTTTTCTTCACGCCGAAGTCAAAGGCCACGACGTGGAACCTGGGCGTAATCTGCACGCCGTAGCCTGCGCCGAGTTTCCACTCGGTCTGCGTCCATTCATAGGTTTGTTTGACCGAAACGACCTTGGCCAGGTCCAGCCCGGCCATGCTGGGCGCGCCGCGGGCGGCGGCGACAGCTTTTTCGATCGCGGGCTGGCTGACTTCTTCGCCGGCGGGCAGCGCCAGAATGCAGCCGTTTTGCGCACCCTTGGTGCGCAGGTGGCGTGTGAGCTGGCGGGTGTCGATGCCGGCTATGGCGACCGTGTTTTCCTTGACCAGGTATTCGGATAAGGTCATGGTCATACGGAAGTTGGAGGCCAGCAGCGGCAGATCCTTGATGATCAGGCCGGCGGCATGGACTTTTTCGGCTTCAACGTCTTCGGCATTGATGCCGTAGTTGCCGATGTGCGGGTACGTGAGGGTGACGATCTGCTGGCAGTAGCTCGGGTCCGTGAGGATTTCCTGGTAGCCGGTCATGGCGGTGTTGAACACCACCTCGCCGACTGTGGAGCCCGCGGCTCCGATGGAATTGCCGATAAAGACCGTGCCGTCTGCGAGCGCCAGGATGGCGTGAGGGGTTCTTCCTGATTTTCCCTGTAGAGACAAAAGCACTGGGTTCTCCGGGTTGGTTACGGTTCGCCCAAGCGTGCACAAGAAACGTCTCGAAGAGACTCTTGCTGGCTGCCTTAGATGGCTGCTTTTGTGAGGGTGTTTGCTTTGTCTGCGCTCGGGCGAAGCTGTGTTTTGAAAAGCCCTTGATTATAGCCTAGGGATGTGGCCCCCACGGTCGCTCACTGCGTGTAGCTCCCTGCCCCCCGAGGGGGCCGCCCGCCTACGGCCCGGCGAAGCCGGTTCCGTGGCTCATGCTGGTGAAGAAGGGCTCCCACAGTCGCTCACTGCGTGTAGCTCCTTGCCCCCCGAGGGGGCCGCTGCGCCTGCGGCCTGGCAAAGCCAGTTCCGCGGCCCCTGCTGGAATTAAGAGCTCTTCACCAACGAACTTGCATACAGGCAGATCGCCGCTGCGGCGGCGACGTTGAGCGACTCTTCGCCGCCCGGCTGGTCGATGCGGACTTTGAGCGCTGCCCTGGCCATGAGGTCATCGCTGACGCCCTGCCCTTCGTGGCCCATGGCCCAGGCGCATGGCATGGGCAGCTTCTGCTGGTGCAAAAAGCTGCCCTGGTGCGAGCTTGTAACCACAATGGGCACTGCCAGTGTGGCGAGTGCCTCGGGCTCAACGCCCTCCACCAGTTGCAGCGCAAAGTGCGCGCCCATTCCGGCCCGCAGCACCTTGGGCGACCAGAGCGCCGCCGTACCTTTCAGGGCGATCACCTGGGCAAAACCGAAGGCTGCCGCGCTGCGCAGGATAGAGCCGACGTTGCCGGCGTCCTGCACCCGGTCTAGGATCACCGAGGCGGCGTCGGGCCGCAAGCCTTCAGCCACAGGCAAGTCCATGACAAAGCCCATGCGTGCAGGCGACTCCAGGCCGCTGATTTCAGGCAGCAGTGAATCAGCGATTACTATGGTTTTGATAGCGGCCTGCCCATATTCAGCATGGGCCAGAGGCCAAAAAGACTCAGAAAATACCGCCAGGGCGGGTTTGAGGCCACGCGCAAGCGCAGCACGGCACAGGTGATCCCCTTCCAGCCAGACGCGCCCCTGCTTGCGGTAGGCTGTGCCGTCTTGCGAAAGCTTGCGCAACTCCTTGATCAGCGGGTTGTCGCGTGAGGTGATGTGCGTGGCGGATGCGGAAGGCCCGGCGCCTGCAAAGCTCACCGCAGGACCTCTGCCACCGGGGCAAACGACCGGCGGTGCTGAGGGCAGGCGCCGTGCTCCCGTAAAGCCGCCAGGTGCTCGGCTGTGCTGTAGCCCTTGTGGTCGGCAAAGCCGTACTGTGGGTACTCGAGGTGAAATTCGGCGCACCAGCGGTCGCGGTGGACCTTGGCAAGAATTGAGGCCGCAGAAATGGACGGCACCAGCGCGTCACCACCCACAATAGCCTCCGACAGAATGACCAGCGTGGGCAAGCGGTTGCCGTCTACGAGTACCTTGTTGGGCTTAAGGCGCAGGCCCTCCACCGCCCGCTTCATGGCCAGCATCGTCGCCTGCAGAATATTGATGCTGTCGATTTCCTCCGCCGTCGCCAGGGCAATGGAGCAGCACAATGCCTTGGCGCGAATTTCATCGTAGAGTTTTTCACGGCGCAAGGCGGTGAGCTTCTTGGAGTCGGCCAGTCCCTGGATGGGATTGAGCTCGTCAAGAATAACGGCGGCGGCCACCACCGGGCCCATGAGCGGCCCGCGCCCTGCCTCGTCAACACCCGCCACCAGGCCTGGGATGTCCCAGGACAGCGCGGTTTGCTCAGCTTTCAAGAATTTGCTGGATCGCATCGGTTGCCAGTTTGGAAGTGTCGCGCTGCAGTTCAGCATGCAGCGCTGTAAAGCGTTGTTCGACAGCCGCTATTTTGGCAGGTGCCGACGATTTTGCCTCTACCCATTGCAGAACGGCCGCCGCCAGCGCTTCAGGCGTAGCCGCGTCTTGTAACAGCTCAGGCACCACAAAGTCGCGGCACAGGATATTGGGCAGGCCCACCCAAAGCTGCAGCTTTTTGCGACGCATGATCTGCCAGGACAGCCAGTTCATGTTGTAGGCGATCACCATGGGGCGTTTGAAAAGTGCCGCCTCCAGAGTGGCAGTTCCACTGGCGATCAGGGTGGCGTCACAGGCCTCCAGGGCTGCGTGGGACTGGCCGTCCAGAATCTGCAGATGCTGCAGCATGCCTGCGTCACCGGCGATGCGCTCAATCATGCCCCTGAGCGCGGGAATGGCGGGCACTATAAATTTGATAGCAGGTTGTGCTTGCCGTATATGGGCTGCAGCCTGAAAGAACCTCAAGGCCAGGTACTGTATCTCCGATTTCCGGCTGCCCGGCAAAATCGCAATCACAGTGTCTTGCTCTGCCAAACCCAGCTTGCGCCTCGCAGCGGCACGATCAGGATGCAGGGGAATGACGTTGGCCAGCGGATGCCCGACGTAAGTGGCGGAGATCCCTTGGGCGGCCAGCAAGGCTGGCTCAAACGGAAAAATACACAGCACGTGATCTACGCTGCGTCTGATTTTCTCGACGCGGTCAGCGCGCCAGGCCCAGATGGACGGACTGACAAAATGAACCGTCTTGATGCCCCGGGACTTGAGCGCTGCTTCGAGGTCGAGGTTGAAATCCGGGGCGTCCACACCGACGAAGACGTCGGGCCGCTGGGCCAGCAAGCGCTGCTTGAGTTGTTCACGTATGCCCACGATTTCACGGTAATGCCGCAATACCTCGACGTAGCCGCGCACCGCCAGCTTCTCGCTGGGCCACCAGGCGTCAAACCCGCGCGCAGCCATCTGTGAGCCGCCGATGCCACTAGAGGCCAGAGCGGGCCAGCGCGCCTTAAAGCCATCCAGCAGCAACCCTGCCAGCAAATCACCGGAGGTTTCACCCGCCACCATGGCCACTGTTGGCGCATGGCCAGCGGGCAACCCCGCCGTGGGGCTGGCAGCCTCTCTACGGGCTGGCAGAGGGCTGGTCTCAACAGACATGGGGCCTTACCGGACGATGCCGCGCTGCGGCGAGGTTTGCTCCAGAAATGAGAGCATCATCTGCACATCGGGCGCGGCTTCCGGGTGCTTTTCGGTCAGTTGGGCGATACGTACCCGGGACTGCTCAAGGGTGAGGTCATCACGGTATAGCGCCTTGTGCATGGCCTTGACGGCGGAAATACGCTCAGGGGAGTAGCCACGCCGGCGCAGGCCTTCAAAGTTCATGGAACGGGCCTCGGCCGGCTGGCCTTGCACCATGACAAACGGCGGCAAGTCGGCAAACAACAAAGAGCACATCGCCGTCATGCTGTGCGCACCCAGCCTGACAAACTGGTGCACGACCGTGAAGCCGCCCAGAATCACCCAGTCGCCCACATGCACATGGCCGGCCAGCTGGGAGTTGTTGGCAAAAATAGTGTTGTTGCCCACCGAGCAATCATGCGCCAGATGGACGTAGGCCATGATCCAGTTGTCGTCGCCCACACGCGTCACGCCGGTGTCGCCCGGAGAGCCGATATTGAAGGTGCAGAACTCGCGAATGGTGTTGCGATTGCCGATGACCAGCTCGCAAGGCTCGCCCGCATATTTTTTGTCTTGCGGAATGGCTCCGAGCGAATTGAACTGGAAGATTCGATTGTCCTCGCCTATGGTGGTGTGGCCTTCGATCACGCAATGAGCACCAATGGTGGTGCCAGCGCCGACCTTCACGTGCGGCCCGATGACTGTGTAGGGGCCGACACTCACCGACGCATGAAGCTGGGCTTGCGGATCCACAAGGGCCGTGGCATGAATACCCGGCACGGAAACGGAAGCTGTCATGTCGGGCCCACCTGAATTGTCCTGCTGCTCACTGCCCGGCTCACGCTATCGTGCGCATCGTGCACATCAATTCAGCCTCGCAGGCAACGGCGTCACCGACGCGGGTGACACCCTTGAACTTGAAGATGCCGGACTTCATGCGGTCCAGCGTGACGTCCATGATCAGCTGGTCACCGGGTTCCACGGGGCGCTTGAAACGTGCTCCGTCAATTCCGGCAAAGTAATAAACCGTTTTGTCGTCAGGCGTGACACCCAAGGTCTCGAATGCCAGCAAGGCTGCAGCCTGCGCCATCGCCTCAAGCATCAAAACGCCAGGCATCACCGGGTGATGGGGGAAATGTCCCATGAAGAAGGGTTCATTGATCGTGACATTTTTAAGTGCCTTGATGCTTTTGCCTTTTTCGATTTCCAGCACGCGGTCCACCAGCAAAATGGGGTAACGATGCGGCAGCTGCTTGAGAATTTGGTGGATGTCCATCATGATTTTTCTTGAATGTGTCCTGAATGCAGAAGAGCTTTTTCAGCCTGCCTGAGCCGCTCGCGAAACGTATGAAGCTGCTTGAGCGTGGCGGCATTTTTCTCCCAGACCGCATTGTCGTCTATGGGAAAGAGGCCGGTGTAATTTCCGGGCTTCAAAATCGACCGCGTCACCACCGATGCCGCGGATATGTGGACACCATCGGCCAGCGTCAGATGACCCAATACGATCGCCCCGCCGCCCACCGTGCAGTGGGCGCCTATGGTGGCACTGCCTGCAACGCCAGCGCAGCCGGCCATGGCCGTGTGCTTGCCCACACGCACGTTGTGCCCGATCTGGACCAGGTTATCGAGCTTGACGCCGTCTTCCAGCACCGTGTCTTGCAACGCACCGCGGTCAATGCAGGTGTTGGCCCCGATTTCAACATCGTTGCCGATCAGCACGCTGCCCAGTTGCTCAATCTTGATCCACTGCCCCTGGTGAGGCGCGAAACCAAACCCATCGGCGCCGATCACCGCCCCTGGATGCACAATGCAGCGCTCTCCGAGCCGGCAGCCATCGGCCACAGTGACACGGGCTGACAGCCGGGTTCCAGCCCCAATCTGGGCATCCCGGCCCACGACGCAATGCTCCGCGATACGCGCACCAGCGCCAATGATGGCCCCTTCCCCGATGCAGGCAAAGGCACCAATGGAGACACCTGGCGCCACGGCGGCTCCGGGATCAATGAAAGCGGTGGGATGAACGTGCGGCGCAGACTCAGTTGACTGCCGCTGCTTCCAGAACTGGGTGACCAGCGCAAATGCGTGGTATGGGTCATCGGCCACGATGCAAGCGCCCCGGCCGACGGCGGCATCCCGGGCGGCCGGCGCCACAATGACGCAAGCTGCGGCAGATTGCGCGAGCTTGGCCTGGTATTTTGGGTTGCTGAGGAAACTCAGGTCGTTGGGGCCCGCAGCCTCCAGGGTAGAGAGCCGCTTGATGACAACGCCGGGGTCGCCGATCAGTTCGGCATTCACTGCCCCTGCAAGGAACTCTGCGATATCGGCAAGACGGAGCGTCACACTGCGCCTGCCGTTTTCACGATGGTGATCGTCGTGAACACCCCGCCATCAACGGGAAGCGTTCAGCGCCTTGATCACCTTGTCGGTGATGTCATGCTTGGGATTGACGTAAACCGACTCCTGAAGGATCAGGTCGTATTTCTCGGTTTCAGCCAGCGTTTTCACGACCTTGTTGGCACGCTCAATCACTTGCTGGAGTTCTTCATTTTTCCGGGTGTTCAGGTCTTCCTGGAACTCGCGGCGCTTGCGCTGGAAATCACGGTCCTGATCCACCAGTTGCTTTTGACGGGAAGCGCGCTGGCTTTCCGGAAGCGTGGGGGCTTCGCGCTCAAATTTGTCGGACAAGGTCTTCAGCTGGTTGGCGAGATCATTCAGCTCTTTTTCACGCTTGCTGAATTCCTGCTCCAGTTTGGTCTGGGCGGCTTTGGCCGAATTGGCTTCGCGGAAAATCCGGTCCAGGTTGACAACCCCGACCTTGAACTCTTGCGCACTCGCGGAGAAGCCCGCCAATGCGACAACGAGGCCCAGGAAAATTTTGCTTGAAAGATGCTTCATTAGAAAGATGTACCAATTTGGAATTGCAACCGCTCTATTCTATCGCCTGGCTTTTTGCGGAGCGGCGTTGCAATCGCGATCCGCAAAGGTCCGACTGGAGAAATCCAGCTGATACCGACACCTGTTGATACCCGCAGGTCATTCAGGCGATATTGGTCTGTTTCCCCAAACACGTTGCCGGCATCGACAAAACCGTATAAACGCAAAGTCCGGTCATTTCCTGCACCCGGAAATGGCGCAATGACTTCAGCGTTCAGGGTCAATTTTTTCGGCCCGCCGATAGCCAGGTCGGAGGCGTCCCGCGGACCCAGCGAACCTTGTTCAAACCCGCGCACCGACCCAAGGCCGCCCGAATAGTAGTTCTTGAAAAGCGGATACGGCTGGCCACTGAGACCCTTGCCCCAGCCCAACTCGCCATTCAGCGCAATGGTGAACTGCTTGTTGAGGGGAATGTATTGCTGGACCTGGTAATTGGCACGTACAAACTTGATGTCGCCAGCCACGCCCCAGTCCCCATATACGCGTTGGTAACGGCCAGACGTAGGCACCAGCGAGCTGTCCCGGCTGTCGCGCGACCAGCCAATGGTCAAGGGAATGGAGTCACTCTTGTAACCAAACTGATTCGCATAGGTTTGGTAACTGCTCGGCAGGTTGGTGCCGGGAACAATCGTCAACTGCTCATAGCCGCTGCCGAAATAGACTGTGTCGTTTTCAGTGAAGGGGACGCCGAAACGGATGCTGGCTCCGCGAGTCTTCAGGGAGTAGTCGCCCCCCTGGCCGGACAGCGGCTTGGACGTGCGGTCATACACATCGATAGTGCGTGAGATCCCGTCCGCCGTAAAGTAAGGATCAATCGTGCTCAGGACAATCTGGCGATTTGACTTGCTGGTATTGACCTCGACCCCGAGGTAGTTACCGGAGCCGAAAACGTTCTCTTGCTTGATCCCGAATAACAGGGACACACTGTCGGCACTGGAATAACCCGCACCCAGTTGCAGATTGCCCGTGGGCTTTTCAACCACGTTCACCGTGACGTCGACCTGGTCAGAAGTACCCGTGACTTCCTGCGTATCGATGTTTACATCGGTGAAATACCCAAGGCGGTCAACCCGATCGCGCGAGAGACGGATCTTGTCGCCGTCATACCAGGAGGACTCGAACTGGCGGAATTCCCGGCGCACCACTTCGTCACGCGTACGGTTGTTACCTGCCACGTTGACGCGCCGCACATAGGCCCGGCGGGAGGGGTCCGCCTGAAGCACGAAAGCCACGCGGTTATTCGTGCGGTCAATTTCAGGCACCGCTTCGACACGGGCAAAGGCAAAGCCAAATGTTCCAAAGTAGTCGGTGAAAGCCTTGGTGGTTTCAGCCACGTGGTCGGCGTTGTAAGGCTCCCCTGGCTCAATTTTTACCAGGGTCTTGAACTCTTCTTCCTTGTTCAGGTAGTTGCCTTCGAGCTTGACGCCCGACACCACGAAACGCTCGCCTTCCGTGACATTGACGGTGATGGCAATGCTTTGCTTGTCCGGGGAAATCGCTACCTGGGTTGAGTCAATCTTGAACTCCAGGTAACCACGCGCCAGATAGTAAGAGCGCAAGGTTTCAATGTCTGCGTTGAGCTTGGTGCGCGAATAACGGTCAGACTTGGTATACCAGCTGAGCCAGCCCCCCGTGTCCAGGTCAAACAGCCCCAGCAACGTGGACTCGCTGAAAGCCTTGTTGCCCGTGATGTGGATTTCCTTGATTTTTGCCACGTCGCCTTCAACGACGCTGAATGTCAGATTGACGCGATTGCGTTCAATCGGGGTAACGGTGGTAATCACTTCAACGCCGTATAGGCTCTTGTTGATGTATTGGCGCTTGAGCTCCTGCTCGGCCTTGTCGGCAAGCGCTTTGTCGAAGGGCTGGCCATCCGCGATGCCGGCTTCGCGAAGCGCCTTCTTGAGCGCATCCTTCTCGAATTCTTTGGTTCCGACAAAGTCCACATCGGCCACCGTGGGACGCTCTTCCACAATCACCACCAGCACGTCGCCGCTAACCTCAAGCCTCACATCCTTGAACAGGCCCAGACCGAACAGTGCACGGATGGCCGTTGTGCCTTTGTCATCGTTGTAGGTTTCACCCACACGAAAGGGGAGCGACGCAAAAATGGTTCCCGGCTCCACGCGTTGCAAGCCTTCAACCCGAATATCACGAACCGTGAAAGGGTCGACAGCCCAGGCGGAACTGGCGGCAAAAAGACCGGCGGCGATGGCGCAAACTGCACGAACTTTGAAACGATTTATTTGTTTTTGCATGAAATGTATGGAGTTAGCCCAAAAGCCGGGTGACATCGTTAAACAGGGCAACGCACATCATGCCCAGCAGGATCGCAACGCCACCGCGCTGCAACCGGTCCATCCAGGCGTCAGACACGCCTCGGCCGGTGATCGCCTCCCAAAGATAATACATCAGGTGCCCCCCATCCAAAACCGGTAGCGGGAGTAAATTCAGGACACCCAGACTCACGCTCACAAGGGCCAGGAACACGAGGTAGTAGCTCCAGCCCAGGCTGGCGGACTTACCTGCGTAGTCCGCGATTGTCAGCGGGCCGCTCAGGTTCTTGAGTGAGGCCTCGCCGATCACCATCTTTCCCATCATGCGCAGTGTGAGCATGGACACCTGCCAGGTACGAACACCGCCCTGCCACAGGCCTTCGACAAAGCCGTAGCGCACCGTCACGAACTCCGGCAGCGCGTCCACAGAGGCCTCTATCCGGGGCACCATGGTCCCGTTGACGGGCTTGAGTTCAGGGGTCACCTGCAGCGCCAGCGGCTGCCCGGCGCGAATGACCTGCCAGCTTTGCGGCACGACAGCTACCGTTCCGACACTGGAGGTCAGGGATGACGTGCGTATAACTTCGCGCAATTGCTGCCCGTCCGTGATGGCGGTCTGTCCGATGCGCGTCACCACGTCACCGGCCTGCAGACCGGATTTTTCGGCCGGGCTGCCGGCCTTGATGTTCCCAATCTCGGGACGGGTCCAGGGCCCCAGGATGCCGATTTTGCGGAACAGCTGGGCATCGGCTTCAGGAGCGCCCAGCGTGCTGAGTGCCAACCGCACCGTCCGGCCCCCACCCGAAGCATTGCCGTCCAATATCAGGGTGAGGTCACGACCGTCCAGCGCGCCCTGGGTCAGCCGCCAGCGCAGGTCTTCAAAAGAACGGACTTCCTGAAGCGCATCGCCTTCGAAAGCCGCCTGCACCACCGTTTCCTGGCCGCGCAAGCCGGCTTTTTCGGCCAGCGAGCCGGCTACCGGGCTGGCCAGGACGGCTTTGGGCTCCTGCAGGCCGCTCCAGTTGAGGATGGCGTACAGCAGAACAGCCAGCAGCAGGTTGGCGGCCGGGCCGGCTGCGACCACAGCAGCCCTGGATTTAAGTGGTTGAGTGTTAAAGGCCAGGTGGCGCTCGGCCGGGTCGACGGGAGCCTCGCGTTCGTCCAGCATCTTGACGTAGCCGCCCAGGGGCAGCATTCCAATTGAAAATTCCGTGGACTTGTTTTTGAGCTTCCAGGTGTAGAGGGGCTTGCCGAATCCGATGGAAAACTTCAGGACCTTGATGCCGCAGGCCACGGCAACACGGTAATGGCCGTACTCATGCACCGCAATCAGGATGCCCAGTGTCACAACAAAGGAAACCAGCGTCAGCATGTCATGCCTCGAGTTGTCCCGCGATTTGAACGGCAACACTGCGGGCCTGCCCGTCCAGCGCGAGCAGGCCTTCAATATCACCAGCCTCAGAGACGTTAATGGTGTCCAAAGTTTCCTGGTTTACACGATGGATCTGATCAAACCTGATCCGTTTGTCCAGGAAAGCCGCCACAGCCACCTCGTTGGCAGCATTGAGAACCGCAGTACTGCCCGCAGGGCCGTTCAGGACCTGCCAGGCCAGCGGCAGCCCCGGAAACCGTTCGTTATCCGGAACTTCGAATGTCATGGTCGCCAGCGACCTGAAATCCAGCGCTTTGGCGCCCGAGGCAACCCGCTCGGGCCAAGCCAGGCCGTAGGCGATCGGAACGCGCATATCGGGCGTTCCCAATTGAGCCACCACCGAGGTATCGCGGTACTGCACCATGGAGTGGATGATGCTCTGGGGATGGATCACGACCTCGATCTGTGCCGGCGTGAGGCCAAACAGGTACTTCGCCTCAATGACTTCCAGCGCCTTGTTCATCATCGTCGCGGAGTCGACAGAGATTTTCCGTCCCATGACCCAGTTGGGGTGGGCGCAGGCTTCGTCGGGTGTGACGTGGTGCAGGCTGGCGGTATCGCGCGTGCGAAACGGTCCGCCTGATGCGGTCAGGATGATCTTCTCAACCCGCTGGCTCCAGGTGGCAGAGTCTTCGGGTAAAGACTGGAAAATGGCTGAATGCTCGCTGTCGATGGGGAGCAGCTTGGCCCCTCCGGCGCGAACGGCCTGCATAAAGACCTCGCCGCCCACCACCAGCGCCTCCTTGTTCGCCAGCAAGAGTCGCTTACCAGTCCTGGCCGCGGCCATACAAGGCGCCAACCCGGCCGCACCCACGATGGCAGCCATCACGGTATCCACCGATTCGTGCGACGCTATCATTTCGAGAGCACCCTGTGCATACAGTACCTGGACTGGAAGCTGATTCGCCTTGATTTTTTCAGCCAGCTGGCGCGCATGAGGTTCGCTCGCCATCACCGCGTATTGCGGCTTGAACTGGGCGCACTGGGCCAGCATCAAGTCGATCTGTGTAGCCGCACTGAGCGCAAATACCTCGAAACGTTCGGGATGGCGGGCAATCACATCGAGCGTGTTGACACCTATGGACCCCGTAGAACCCAGAACAGTAACCCGCTGCTTTTTTAACGCCATGCCAGAACCTAAAAATTGACCAACATCATCGCAAGAGGCAGGGTAGGCAGCAGGGCATCCACACGGTCCAGCACCCCGCCGTGGCCAGGCAGCAATCCGCTGGAATCTTTCACCCCCGCGCTTCGCTTGATGAGGGACTCGACCAAGTCCCCGACCACGCTCATGGCCGCCAGGAAGATGACTGCCAGCAACATGATCACGATGCCGTGGTTGGCCGCCAGCCGGCTGTACAGCGTCGGCTCGCCCCAGAACCCGGCGCCACCCGAAACAGCGCCCACATAGACCCAGGCGAGCGACAGCACGACCACACCAGCCATACCGCCCCACACACCTTCCCAGCTTTTACCCGGGCTGATCGAAGGCGCCAGCTTGCCTTTGCTGAAACGTCCGCCAAAAGTACGCCCCGCGAAGTAGGCAAAGATATCCGCCACCCACACCAGCAGCAATACGGACAACAGGAAGTTGATGCCGACAACGCGGGCTTGGGCAACGGCCAGCCAGGTCAGCAACAACGCCGCCAGCCCCCCAAACAAGCGCAGTACCTTGGGAATGCGCGGCCAGCCAGCCACGCCGTTTCGCAGCAACCACCCGCCCGCCAGCACCCAGGCAGCGCCAGCAGCGACCCAAAGCATCGGCAAGGGCTGCTCAAGCAGGCCACCGTACCAGGCGATCGCGCAGAGCGCCACGCACAGCGCGCCAAGTCCCAGGGACGGACCTTGCCCATAACCATTGAGGCGACCCCACTCCCAGGCCCCCGCGGCAATCAACAACAACGCCACAGCGCAGAAAGGCTGGGGTGTTTTATAGAAGAGTGCCGGCAACAAGATAGCGAGCAAAACGATCGCCGTGATCACGCGCTGTTTAAGCATCAGGCAGCCTTTACGTTATCGGTGTTGTCGTTGTTGCCGCGGCCGCCAACCTGGGCGGAAGTCTTGCCAAAGCGTCGTTCGCGGGTGCGGAAAACGGCTATCGCCTCGTCCAGCGCTGCTTCGTCAAATTCAGGCCACAGCTTGTCGGAAAAATGCAGCTCCGAATAAGCCGCCTGCCATAGCAAAAAGTTGCTGATACGCAGCTCACCGCCTGTACGAATCAGCAGGTCCGGGTCAGGCACATGCGCCATCGCCATCGCCCGGTCCAGCGACAGCTCCGTGATGGCTTCGCCACGGCTGGCCAGCTTGTGCGCCGCCTGGGCAATGTCCCAACGGCCACCGTAGTTGAAGCACACGTTGAAAATCAGCCGGCTGTTGGCTGAAGTGTCGGATTCGGCCTTCGCCAATCCGGTCCGGACTTTCTCGGACAGCCGCTCGCGGTCTCCCACGAAGTGCAATTGCACGCCGTTTTCGTTCAGGCTCGGTACTTCTTTGGCAAGAGACAAGGCCAGCAGCTCCATCAGACCGGATACTTCGTCAGAAGGCCGGTTCCAGTTTTCCGACGAGAAAGCAAACACCGTGAGCACGCCGATGCCGCGCTCCAGGCAGGCCCGAACACAGCGGCTCAGCGAGTCAACGCCCTGCTTGTGGCCCGCAATGCGGGGTAAAAACCGTTTGGTCGCCCAGCGGCCGTTGCCATCCATGACGATGGCGACGTGGTGCGGAACGATAGATTGGGTGGCGGCCATGGTGAATCAGGCCAGACGGCGAGGCGTCAAACCGCCATGATGTCTTGTTCCTTGCCGGCGACCAGCTTGTCGACTTCGGCAATGAAACGGTCCGTGAACTTCTGGATGTCTTCCTGCGAGCGGCG
>Ga0136846_1218519_pt1 | contig 24419 bp, 24 predicted proteins | sample HopSoiMetagenom2_FD_96841 | JGI IMG/M metagenome (GOLD analysis project Ga0136846, IMG submission 96841) | Grasslands soil microbial communities from Hopland, California, USA - 2 Assembly 2016 (version 4) | ecosystem: Environmental > Terrestrial > Soil > Grasslands | place: USA: Hopland... | reverse complement strand
AGAATTAACGGAAAAAGGATTGACAGTTTTGTTGCTGGAGCGAGGACGAAACTTTGAGCACATCAAAGATTACAAGAGCGCTTCCAAACAAATCTGGGATCTGCCTCACCGCGGACGGACTACTGCAGAGCAAAGAAAAAAGTACCCGGTCATTCATCGCGGTTGGGCCGCTGCAGAACCCGTGATGGACTATTGGGCAAACGAAGAAGACTGTCCTTATGTGGAGACGAAACCGTTTACATGGTGGCGCAGTTATCAATTGGGTGGCCGTTCAATTCTTTGGGGCCGGCAAAGCTATCGTTGGAGCGATTTTGATTTTGAAGCGAATGCAAAAGAAGGCGTTGGAACCGATTGGCCAATTCGATATAAAGATGTTGCCTCATGGTACGATCATGTTGAAAAATTTGCAGGCATCAGCGGTTCGAAAGAAAATCTTCCTCAACTTCCCGATGGCCAATTCCTGCCACCAATGGAATTAAATTGTGTGGAGAAAGATGTTGCTGCGCGAATTAAAGAACAGTATAAAGGGGAACGACATTTAATTATCGGTCGCGTGGCGAATTTAACGGCACCACTTCCCGGCCGCACAAATTGCCAATACAGGAACAGGTGTTGGGAAGGTTGTCCTTTTGGCGGCTACTTCAGTACCCAATCATCTACGCTTCCTGCTGCTTTGAAAACTGGCAAGCTTACAGTGCGTCCGTTTTCAATTGTGAAAGAAGTATTGTACGATAAAGAAAAAAAGAAAGCGTCAGGAGTTGAAGTATTGGACGCTGAAACAAACAAGACCTATCAGTATAACAGCAAGGTTGTTTTTGTATGTGCCTCTTCTTTGAACTCCGCCTGGATCCTCATGAATTCAGCAAAAGATATTTGGCCTGGCGGACTCGGAAGTAGTTCCGGTGAATTGGGACATAACGTAATGGACCATCACTACAACCTTGGCGCTTCGGGCATTGTTGAAGGGTACACCGACAAATATTATACAGGTAGAAGGGCGAATGGATTTTATATTCCAAGGTTTGCCAACTTGTTTGGTGATAAAAGAAATTTCCTTCGCGGGTTCGGGTACCAGGGCGGCGCTGGTCGCGGCGGTTGGAGCCGCGATGTTGCCGAACTCAATATCGGCGCAGATTTCAAAGAAGCGCTGGTTGAACCGGGAAGTTGGAATATTGGTATGACAGGATTCGGTGAAATTCTTCCTTATCATGAAAATAAGATCTCATTACACCCCGAAAAGAAAGATAAATGGGGGCTTCCTGTTCTTGATATGGACTGTGAATTAAAGGAGAATGAAAAGCAAATGAGAAAGGCGATTGTGGAAGAAGCAAAGGCGATGTTCGAAAATGCAGGAGTTAAAAACATCAATACCTGGGATAATGGACATGCTATTGGACATGGGATTCATGAAATGGGAACAGCAAGAATGGGTACACACCCCAGGAATTCTGTTCTCAACATGCACAACCAGGTGTGGGATGCGCCAAATGTTTTTATGACTGATGGGGCATGTATGGCTTCATCGGCTTGTCAAAATCCTTCGCTCACGTATATGGCATTGACTGCAAGAGCTGCAGACTTCGCAGTGAGTGAACTTAAAAAAAGAAATTTAACTTAACCATTCATACAAACCATTAAATAATAGATTATGCATCGCAGAGAAGCCTTACAACGGGTTGCAGTCATACTTGGTGGAACAGTAATTGGCGCGGATATATTTCTGACCGGTTGTAAAACCGAAGAAAAGAAAACTTCAATGACGTTTTCGCAGGAGGACATTCCTTACCTGGATGAAATAGCCGAAACAATTATTCCGACTACCGACACACCCGGGGCGAAGGCAGCCGAAGTGGGCAAGTTCATGACGGTTTACGTAACTGATTGTTACGATGAAGACAACCAAAAGTCGTTCCATGAGGGCATGAACAAATTAAACACTGCTTCAAAAAAGAAGTTCGACGCGGAATTCATGAAAGTTTCCCCTCAGCAAAGACACGACCTCCTGGTGGAATTGGATAAAGAGCAAAAGGATTATCAAAAATCGAGAAAGAAAGATGATCCGCAGCACTATTTCCGCTTGATGAAGGAATTAACCTTGCTCGGCTACTTCACTTCAAAGATCGGAGCTACGCAGGCCTTACGATATATAGAAACCCCCGGCCGTTACGAGGGTTGTATCCCTTATCATAAAGGCGACAAGGCCTGGGCGTGATCACATTGCGGATTGGGGATTGAGGATTGTCCACAGGACCCGGCGGGCGGACTGTCCGCAGGACCCTGTGGGTGTCCGCCGAAGCCATGCGAAGCCGGATTGCAATTTTTTTGTCAGGTTTGTTGCCTGACTTTTTTTTAAAGCCAAATATGAAAATCATTTTCACCTTTTCAATGGCGATGCTGATTACTGCGATCGCATTCCCGCAAGACAAGAATGTACAAGCGATCAGGAAAGTTCTCACCACTCAAACTGAAGCATGGAATAAGGGAGACATTGATGAATTCATGAAAGGATATTGGAAAAACGATTCCCTGAAATTCATTGGCAAATCCGGAGTCACATATGGATATCAGCAAACATTGGAGCGCTATAAGCGCAATTACAGTGATACGATTAAGATGGGAAGGCTTTCTTTCGATATTCTGGAAGTGAAAAAATTATCTGTTGATTATTATTTTGTACTTGGAAGGTTTTTCCTGAAGAGATCTATTGGAGATCTGGATGGAACGTTTACACTTTTGTTCAGAAAAATAAATGGGAACTGGGTGATTGTGGTAGATCATACTAGCTGAAAAGAAATTGGGCATTAGTAATTGCCCATTGTCCATTTGCCAATTTGCTCAATGTTACTAGCAAATCCCTCAATACCTTTACTGAAACCCCTCCCATGATCCTCATCATTATTGGTTTCATCATCATTATAGTCGGGCTGGTATTAGGCCGTTCAGAACAATTGTGGAAACGCTTCGCCGGAGTGTTTCGCCTTGTTGGGGCGCTGTTTATTGTATTGGGATTTCTGATCAGTTGCATTGTACAGGTTGATGCCGGATACGTAGGTGTAAAAAAGTTATTCGGTAAAGTTCAAACCGATGTCTTAGGAAGTGGGCTGCATGTGGTCAACCCATTACTTGAGGTGGAAAAACTTGATTCCCGCACTCAGAACTATACGATGAGTGGCATGCATGATGAAGGCAGCAAAGCGGGAGATGATGCCATCAGGGTGCTTACATCCGATGGACTTGAGGTCACAATAGATCTCTCAGTTTTGTATCGCTTGAAACCTGAACAGGCACCGAGGCTGGTTAGAGAGACCGGATTGAATTATGAAGACAAGATCGTTCGTCCAATCACGAGGACAAGAATTCGCGATAATGCGGTCTATTACGAAGCGGTGGCATTATATTCTACTAAACGAGACGAATTCCAACAACGAATTTTCAAAACTATCGAAGATGATTTCAACAAACGCGGCCTTTTGCTGGAAAACTTACTTGTCAGGAATATTACATTACCAGCCTCAGTTAAGGCGGCCATCGAACAAAAAATAAACGCGGAACAGGAAGCACAGAAGATGCAATTTGTACTACAGAAAGAGCGACAGGAGGCGGAACGAAAAAGAGTAGAAGCGCAAGGCATTGCAGATTATCAGCGAATCATCAGCGAAAGCCTCTCCGATAAACAATTGCAATATGAACAAATTAAAGCATGGAAAGAATTGGCTGCTTCTCAAAATTCAAAAATTATCATTATGGCAAAAGGCAATGCCCCTATAATATTAGACGCAAAAGGCCAATAGCGGAATTATTTGATTGATTCAACGAAGGCTGTAGATCAAATTTCATCATTTCCATACCCGCACATTATACCAAATCAATCCGGCCAGGCTAAGGATCATAAATGAATAAAAAATATAATTTCCAATGGTCATGTGGTCGCTAAAGAACAACCAACCCAGGTAAATTCCTATAGTCATATTGATCATTAGCCATATCAATCCGGAGCCCATAGACTTGCTTACTTTCACTAACAACTCTCTTGCATCCGGTTCCATGGACATAAATGATATTTAGATGCAAATTAGGAAACTGGTTATTGGAAAGGCCCGACATTTGTTAAAGGCAGAGTTCCCAGAGCAATTGATAACGTCAAGAGGGTTGGAGTTTTTTACTTAACTAAAAGATTACTGAATGCGGTAGAGTCCCCGTTGAAAACATTGAAGTCTACAAAGGCTGCAATTCCGTTTACGCGACCTGATTCATTGTGCTGCCAGAATGCCCAATCGCGGTAAATGCGCGGACGGTCCTTCTGTAAGTAATGCGCTACCCAGAGCGGATAGCCATCGAACTCATCCTTTAAATAATACTGGTAAAAATCTACGTTCGTATATAAAATGGGCTTGACCTTATAATATTCTTCAACCGTTGCAAGAAACTCCAACACGCGTTGCCGCAATTTTTGTGGAGGCACGCCATATCTTTCTTCAACATCTAATACGGGGGGCAGGTCACCCGGTTCTAACTGTACCTTCCTAATAAAATTCTCTGCTTGCGTTTTTCCGCTTCTTGTTGCAATGAAGAAATGATATGCACCTCGTGCCATCGCTGCATCCTTTGCCTTTTTCCAATTGCGGTGAAAATACGGATCTACATTATTCACACCTTCCGTTGCTTTAATGAAGGCGAAATCGATCTTCACATTCTCCACCTGCATCTGCTTTACATTATCCCAATCAATAACCTGCTGGTATCTTGAAACGTCGATGCCATGAATGGAATAATTAGATGGAATATCGATTCCGAAAGCGCTATACTTGATATACTTCGCCCTTAATTCCAAAATCCATCCATATACTACAAACCCCAGCAGTACTGCAACTGTTGCAAGTGTCACATACAGGATCAACCTCCAGGCTAAATTCTTTTTACTTCTTCCGGCCATATTTATGCAGGCAAATATATTTTGCAGTCGCTAACACCAGGCAACTTGTTTTAGAATCCATCAAATGTTAGTGAATTATTTTCTTTACGAGCTGTAGATTTTTATCGTTACTCAGTCGTAGCCAATAAGTACCCCTGGCAAGTCTTGCAAATGGCAGCGGGATTATCTCATCGCGCCCGGGCGTGGGGACATCCGTAAGAAAAACCAATTGACCAAGTGCGTTGTAAAGTTGGATGGAAAATCGGCTTCCTGTTGGATTACGTAGGACAACATTTCCATTAGAAGGTGAGGGATTTGGATAAACAAGCACTTCATCGGCTATGCCGGGCGTAGCCGTTTCCTTCACAGTTGTCTTTGTTTTAGCAAGAATCCACGCATCAGGGTCGATCATTAATGTATCGGGCACAAACCCAACGTTAAGCCAGTACTCCTGTTTGCTAAATTGATGGTCAACAACAAACTTTTTTGTTTGCTGCCCATTTTTGAAAACGAGCTGTACGGGCATCTTATAAAACGCTACAGAAGGATCAGATGTAGTTTGTTCCAATTTTACTTTTACCCAAAGATTTTTGTTTTGGCTATAAGTGGCAGAATAGGATGGCCATCCTTCTCCATAAATCCACTGATGGAAAAATGTTGCCAGGTTTTTGCCAGTCACCTGCTCCATGTTTCTTTGCAGGTCTTCCGTTTTTGCGAATCCATATTTCAAAGTGGGATCATTAAGATATTGTCTGAGCCCCTTGAAAAAAAGAGAATCTCCCAATACCCAACGGAGCATATGGAGCACATACATGCCTTTATTGTAAGTGAGCCTGGAACTAAAAACCCTGTTTACATCAGACGTATCAGTAACGAAAACGGAACCAGTGGGAACACTGGTGACCCTTTTTAACGCATCTGCAAGGATAGTAACATTTATCGCCGGGTAATATTTTTCGAGGTAAAAGGAAGAAAGATAACTGGCGAACCCTTCATTCAACCAGATGTGCGCCCAGCTTCCACAGGTCACCCGGTCTCCGAACCATTGGTGTGCTAGCTCATGTGAAGTCAGTGTCAGGCTACAAACTATAATAAAACTATTGGTCTGGTGTTCCATTCCTCCAGGCCATCCCCATTGCGTTTGGCCATATTTCTCAAATGGATAATCTCCCAACACCTCGCTATATAATCGAAAGCAATCCTTCGTAAGATATTCCCATGGAAATATGAAATGCTTGAGCTCGGGATAACCATAGCTGATATACGGATACACTTTGCCATTTGCATTAACGGTGTCGGTAATTACATCATAATTTGATATCGCAAAGGCAACGAGATAACTGGCAATAGGATGATGATGGGTGAAGTGACTGATGTTATTGCCCCCGGCGGACTGCTGGTCAATCATTATTCCATTTGAACTGGCCACATAGGAATTTGGATACGTGAGATAGATATCAATTGAGTCAGCCTTATCATCAAGGCCGCTCTTGCATGGCCACCAATCCCTTGCCCCGTAAGGCTCTGACAGCGTCCATATAACAGGCACCCCACTATGCAAACCCTGGTAAAAAGATCCAAATCCTGTCAAGATTGGGGTTCCCTGGTAATATATGCTCACGGAGTCGTTAACACTGGCAGAAATATTTCCCGGAAATTGAATGGTTAAAGCGTCTGCTATGTCCCTTTGAAAAGTGATTGCAGCACCATGGTACATAACGCTATCAACATTGAGCTGGTTACTACAATCAAAAATTATTGAACTGGTAGCGGAGGTAATGGTGAAGGCAGGGGTAATTTTACCTTTGATGTATCTGACTGCGGGGTCTATTGTCCATTCGCAAGTATAATGATGAATATCAAAATTGCTTGACGCAACTGACCCAAGATTGTTTTTGAGGAAGCCTGCTGCACCTTTTTTCTCAGTCTCAGCAATAGAGTTGAATTCCCTCAGGATATCCCCGGGTTGTTGGGTAAAGCCAGCGAATGGCACCATAAGAAGCAGTAGTAGAAGGTTTTTCATAAGCTTCTTTAAATTGGAACAAGTACCATAAAGAAAACGTAAACCGCACAAAATCATTGTTCCTTCGTCAACACATCTTAATTTTATTAATAATGTCGAGGTTCAATACCAATGATGCACTAAACCTGCTTTCCAAATTGACGTTTGCCCGCATTTGGAATGGCGTAAAAGTGTTGTCCAGCTTCTATTACAATAAACTTACGGGTAAAGCAATTCAATGGGGCAACCCGATTGCGATCTCCGTGGAGCCCACTACTTCATGCAATCTCCGGTGCCCTGAGTGTCCAAGTGGATTACGGGCATTTACCCGACCCACTGGCATGTTGGAAAATAATTTTTTTAAGGACACAATTGATCAGTTACAGAAACATCTTTTTTACCTCACATTCTACTTTCAAGGTGAACCTTACCTGAATCCGGATTTTCTTCAAATGGTGGAGTATGCAAATTCAAAAAATATATATACCACAACCTCAACGAATGCGCATTACCTGAATGATGAAAACGCAAAAAGAACAATCAGAAGTGGGCTCGACCGGCTGATCATTTCAATTGATGGCACTACCCAGCAAGTTTACCAGCAATACCGGATTGGTGGCCAATTACACAAGGTGCTGGAAGGAGCCAGGAATATTGTAAAATGGAAGAAGGCATTAAAAAGTAAAACGCCATTCGTGATTTTTCAATTCCTTGTTGTTAAACCAAACGAACATCAATTGGAAGAGGTGAAACAATTGGCAAAGCAAATCGGTGTAGATGATGTATGGTTTAAGACTGCGCAGGTGTACGACTATCAAAATGATCCGCACCAACTCATACCTGCTAACCAACAGTACAGCAGGTACAGGCGTGAGAATGGAAACTATGAATTGAAGAATTCGCTGAATAATCACTGCTGGAGATTATCGCATGCGCCGGTTGTGACATGGGACGGACTTGTTGTGCCTTGCTGCTTTGACAAAGACGCAAAGCACAGGCTGGGAGACCTGAAACAAAAAACATTTAAGGAGATCTGGAACGACGAGGCTTATGTGAATTTTCGTCGGCAACTTCGAAAGGGAAGGAAGCATATTGATATTTGTGCGAATTGTTCTGAAGGAACCAAGGTGTGGGAAACGTGAGTCTAATTGGCAACTGGCAATAGGCAAACCACCTAAAGGATTGCAAGTCGTCTTGCTTATTTGTAAGTTGGCACTTACCTGTTCGCAATTCTCTAGCCGTTTATGGAGTTCTTTTCTTTTTCCAATCGCCATTCTTAACGTCCTTACATCGTCAGTGCAAATTTGAAAAGCCGGGCGCGTTTGCCTGTTGCTAATCGCCTATTGAATATGATGTCACCGTCTCAACACGCAAGACTCTCGCACCAGCATGAAGCCATCGTTGAAATGACGAAGGGTGTGGCTGAAGAACAGTTACGGACGAGGCCAGAAAATAATAAATGGAGCATTTTTGAAAATATCGCGCATCTCTCCGCTTATCAACCTGCATTTTTAGAAAGACTGAAAAAAATTCAAAAAGAACCGTCGCCCTTGTTCGATCGGTACATAGCCGATAATGATCCAACCTTTCTCGAATGCTGTGATATGGGGTTACAACAATTGCATGAGCATGTGTTTACCCATCGATTCCTGATTCAAAACCATATTTCGATTCTGGAGGAACGAGGGTTCAACAAAATTGGCCGTCATCCGGTTTTTGGGGAATTGACGGTGATCAACTGGATCGAATTCTTTCTTCTCCATGAAGCGCACCACTTATTCACCATTTTTAAACTGCTTCATACCAGCAGTCGCTAGCTTGAAAAGAACTGTTATTTTTACACCTAAGCCCTTCCCATGAGTCTCGAAAAGGATATTGCCCAGCGAAAATTCGGAACAGAACACCAGAAAGCGATGGTCAACCTGATCTACACGCATAACTGGCTGATGGAAAGAATGAAATTGTTTTTTGAAAAAGCCGATCTCACACCCCAACAGTTTAACATCCTTCGCATATTAAGAGGGGCTGGTCAACCGTTATCAACCCTACAAATTCGTCAACGTATGCTGGACAAAATGAGTGATACCAGCAGGATTGTTGACCGATTGATCAAGAAGGGTTTGACAAAGAAGGTGATTTGTAAGTCGGACCGGAGGCTGGTAGATGTCACAATTACTGAAAAAGGGTTAAAATTATTAGAGAAGCTCGATGAAATGCAACCCGACCTCGATGGAATCATTCAAAGTATAGATGATTCTGAAGCCAGGGAGTTAAATAACCTTCTTGACAAGATCCGTAACTCAGCATAACCCCTCGAATGAAAAAAAGCGTCCTCTTGTTGCTGGTTTGCCTCATGCAAATCGGTTTAAGTTTTGGCCAGCCTAAATATGAGTTCCGTGCAGCCTGGGTTGCAACGGTTGACAATATTGATTGGCCTTCGAAGAAAGGATTGAGTACTGATAGCCAAAAGGTGGAGTATGTTCGGCTCCTGGACATGCACCAGCGCAATGGACTCAATGCTGTTATTGTGCAGATTCGCCCGGCAACTGACGCCATGTATCCTTCACAGTATGAGCCCTGGAGCGAATGGCTCACTGGCACACAGGGTAAACCACCCGTTCCTTATTATGATCCACTGGAATTCATGATTGCCGAAGCACATAAGCGCGGCCTTGAATTTCATGCATGGTGTAATCCTTATCGCGCAGAATTTTCTATCAATAAATCTTCCATTTCGCCCACCCATATTACAAGGATCCATCCTGAATGGTTTGTCACATATGGAAGCACGCGCTATTTTGATCCGGGAAATAAAGAAGCGCAGGAATTTGTTGTGCGCGTGATCAGGGATATTGTCAGCAGGTATGATATCGATGCCATCCACTTTGATGATTATTTCTATCCTTACCGTATATCAGGAAAAGAATTTCCGGATGCGGAAAGTTATTCGAAATATGGACAGGGGATGGACAAAGAAGATTGGAGAAGAAGCAATGTAGATTCCATCATAGTAAAGCTGAGCAGGGCTATCAAAGAAGAAAATAAATATTGCAAGTTCGGTATATCACCTTTTGGCGTATGGAGGAATAAGGAAAAAGATCCTGACGGAAGTGATACCAGGGCGGGCCAAACAAATTATGATGACCTCTATGCTGATATTTTATTGTGGTTAAGAAATGGTTGGATCGATTATGTTGCTCCGCAATTGTATTGGGAATTCACGCAACCTAATGCGCCTTATGGCGTGTTGCTGGATTGGTGGAATAAGCACACTTATGGAAGGCATTGCTTTATCGGCCTTGGGATTTATCGGGCTGGCAGCAACACGGCCTGGAAAGATCCTTCGCTTTTGCCAAGACAAATACAAGCGTTACGGGATGCATCAAATGTGCAGGGAGCAATTTATTTCAGCAGTAAATCTTTCGTAAAAAATCCGAATGGATGGAGCGACAGTCTACAAAATAATTATTATCGGCATCCAGCGCTGATTCCACCAATGAAATGGATTGATTCCACCAAACCGGATATGCCCTCCGTAAAGTTGGTTTCATCTAATAGCTATGCAAACACGATACAACTGGATCTCTCTGTACCTGACAGCCTAACTTCTCTTAAAGCGTTTGTAGTTTACACATTTTCGGAAGATAGCGTTGAAGGTGGTGTGGGAAATATTTACAAAATCATTCCATCAAAACACCAGGCATTGATCACGCTTCCATTTTTTGAAATGGTAAAGAAAAGAATTGCGGTGACCACCCTCGACAGGAACAACAATGAAAGTGATCTTCAATATTTAAATCCCGGTGATCTGAAACTCTCATTGAAAAATTAACCTCGCCGCTATTTGGATTTGCCAGTGAACAAATATCCAACCGAGAGTCCCGCCGCCATGTTCTTCAGTTTGTTGCCGGCACCGTTATTAATGTTCATGAGACCGATATCAACGTTGACTGCTATCAGAAAGTTATTCTTGAGTCTCGAAGCAAAATCAATCACTATCCCACCATCCATTTTTTTGTAATTATTCCCTTCATATAAATCCCAGGAGTCTTCCGCATTTGGAACAGCCGCATTTTTGAATTTGCCTTTTCCACTTAACGCATATGAGAAATATGGGCCGGCACCAATGTAAAACTGGTTGTTCTTTGGGGCTGCAAACCGATAGGCAACTGGTAGACTTAGTTGCAAATAATTAAATAAGCCCACCACATCGCCTTGCCCAAGCGAATTTCCATACTGATCTGTAAGCTCGAGGTTATTCCATCTAAACCCTTTTCCGGAATATCCAAATGATGGCGTGAGAAATACCTTTTCTGCTAGCTCGGGCAATAGCATCACTTTTAATTGCAAGGAAGATAAATAGCCTTGCGGATTCCCTTCAAACCCACTCATATGCGACATCTGCACACCGCCTTTGACACCAAATGCATTCTGTGCAGACGCGTCACTAAATCCAACAATCGCAGTAAATAGCAGCAATAAATTCAGTATGTTCTTCATGCCGTAATTTTCATAAAACTAAAAATATTCATTCATAAGAGATCAGCGCTCATTAGTCATAATTACCCGCAATGCAGATTTCGACCTTGGGACGAGCCGGGCAATCCGCAAATCGCATTACCTTTGTTTGTTCAATTTATAAACTAAAAAGTGACGACTTATGCCAGGATTTGAATTATGGGGAGAGGAAGAACGCAAAGAGGTTAATGATGTCTTAGGAACAGGCATCCTCATGCGCTATGGTTTTGATGGCCCGCGAAAAGGAATGTGGAAATCAAAAGAATTGGAAAAAGCAATCTGCGAAACGTTTGGTGCAAAGCATTCACAACTTACATCAAGCGGGACTTCCGCACTCACCACGGCTATGGCGGCACTGGGCATTGGCGCCGGTGACGAAATCATTATGCCGAGTTTCACTTTTGTGGCCAGTTTTGAAGCAGTATTAAGCATCGGTGCAATTCCTGTATTAGTGGATATCGATGAATCCCTGACGCTGGATCCGGAAGCAGTTCGCAGTGCGATTACGCATAAAACTAAATCCATAATGCCCGTACATATGTGTGGAAGCATGGCCGACCTGGAAGCATTGCAAACTATCTGCAAAGAAAATGATCTGCTATTACTGGAAGACGCATGTCAAAGTATAGGCGCAACTTATAAAGGCAATTATGTTGGCACCATCGGCGATGCAGGTACCTTCTCGTTTGATTTTGTAAAGACCATTACTTGTGGCGAAGGCGGCGTTGTGATGACTAATGATGAATCAGTCCATAAAAAATGCGACGAATATTCTGATCATGGGCATGACCATTTAGGCGCAGACCGCGGCGCCGACCAACATCCCTTCCTCGGATATAATTTTCGCATATCAGAATTGCATGCTGCGGTTGGTCTTGCACAGATAAGGAAGCTGCACACCTTCCTCAACATTCAAAAAAAGAATCATGAGGCATTAAAGAATACACTTGCGCAGATCCCTGAAATTAGTTTCCGCACCATTCCCGATCCTGCAGGTGATAGCTGCACCTTCATCAGTTGGTTTCTTCCAACAGAAGAGATCACCCGGGCGGTAGTGGCAGAAATGAAAGCGCAGAACATTCTTGCTGGTAACTTCTATTGGTATGATAACAACTGGCACTATATCCGAAAATGGGATCATTTGAAAAATGCCTCAAGCCTGAACGCCTTTTCACATGATCTGAAGCAGGCAGTACTGGAAAGCGTCAACAAAGACTTCACGGCAAGCGATACCATAATGAGTCGGTGTGTTTCCACATCAATAAGTTTATTGTGGACTGAACAGCAGATTAAAGAGAAGGGAGAAAGAATGGCCGCAGCAATAAAGAAAATTTTGGGTAAATCCACTGTTTCAAAATAGTAGGCTGTTTTCAACTTTTGCAAGAAGTTTCTTGAATCTTCAATACGGAAGTAATCCTCGACTCTAGTCACGATATAGCGGGCAAACGTTTCCCTATTCATTTAGGGATAGAGATAAAAAGAAAAGCCCAATCATAGGGTACGAACCTAAATTGAGCTTTTTCACCTTCAAACCATCTGAGCATTGGTCGTCCCATCAGCCGTTCAAGATGCGGGACTTGCTCAGATACTGCTGTGACGGATGATAAATGAACATTACTGTTCCATCCTTAATCATATTGATGATCTGGCTGCTTTGTTGAGAAGGCACAGCAGGACAACCCCAACTGCGACCGCTAAACGGATTACCAGATAAATAATTATCGCCTAAATAATCGGCTCCGTGAATCACTACTGCACGCTTTTCAGCATTATCGTTAATTCCCTTTTCTAAACCATCAATTCTTAATGACAATCCATGCTCACCAAAATAAGTATCTCTTGTCACATAAAAGCCGAGGCTGCTCTTCAATGAAGACATCGAATTAGAAAATGAAGTAGCAAATTCTTTTCCTGAATTTCTACCATGAGCAACAAACGTGTTCATCAATATTTCCTTATTCTCGATATCAACAATGTATAAGCGCTTGTTTTTTGACGACTGGCTAAAATCAATCACTGAAATTATATTCTGCCTGGAAATGAGACGGAGGTTTAATAGGTTTTTATATCCTCTATAAGCATATTCGAATGCCTTCTTCGCTAACCCTTTTTCACCCAGGCTCATCTCATCATACAGCATATTGGACTCGAGCGCCAGTGCGCTCTCAGCAGACGCGGTTGTCCTAAATATGGAAACCGGTGTTGCAGATGCCTCGTGGGTAACGGCTGCATGAATCACCTGTCCAAACATTAGTAACACACCCAGTCCAATTGAAGAGATTAATCTGCTTAGTACTCGCATTCTTTTTAGTGGTTTTGACCCCGCTTTCAATAACGGGTAACGATTAAAAAATAGTATTGGAAATCGAACTGCAAATGTCCGAAAAATGCGCCTTTTTTATTGTGTAAAACCGCTAAAATTTTGTTACGATAAATGCATCCGTAACAACGTTTTAGGATGTACCAACCTCATCAACATTTTTGCGCCTGTCGCTGTATTCGCTTAAGTAGATTTTGACTAACAGAAGAAATAAAGATATGAGAATCGGTCCAAAGATGATTCCTATGAATCCAAACAGGCTAACTCCGATGATCACGCCAAACGCGGTAATTAGCGGATGAATGTCACCATATCGTTTATTGAACCAAAAACGGAATACGTTGTCTACGGTTCCGATTATTCCCAGGCCATAGATGAGCACAATGACGCCTTTTACATTTTCTCCGCCGGCAAACAACAGCAGGCTGAGCGGAACGTAGGCCAATGCCGCTCCTACCACGGGAAGCAGGGCCGTAATCGCAGTCACTACAAACCAAAAGACGGGCTCATCCACGCCAATGATCACATAGCCAAGCAAACCAACAAGCCCTTGCAATAACGCAATTACCGGAATACCTATCGCATTTGATACAACCATACTGTTGAGGTCCTTCCTGATTAGAATGACATTCTCGTCCTTAACAGGCATCCAATTGTATATTCCAGTCTCCATTCGCTTGCTATTGGTAAGCATAAAATAAAGGACGAAGTACATTACAATTACAGTGGTCAACGTATTGAGTGTTGCATTCAGAATGGCGGGAAGTCTTGTGGCCGCCCAGTTGGTAGCCTTCTCAATATTTGCGTCAGTAAGCACTTCAAATCCCCACTTTTTCTCATACCCCTGTACAAACGCCTGTATCCGTTTCAATACTTCACCCGAATGTGAAATGGCGTAAGCAACCTTTGAACTCATCATATTAACCAGCATCATTATCGGAAGCAGAATGATGAGGAAGGATAAGAACATCAGCAAGGCTGCAGTAGCACCTTGTTTCCATTTATACCTTACCGTGAGTATCAGAAAATATTTCCGTAGTACAACGTATAAGGTATATGCGCCCAGTAAAGCCGGAATAAAAAACTGCAACTCCCTGAAAAGAATAATTCCAAGAAGAACAATCGCTGCGAGTAGTAAGACCTGTCGTATGATGGTGGGTGCAATCCGGTTCATAGTCCTGCCCGTTAATCAATAATCATTAATGTAGAAAAGATAATTTAATTCGATCAGAATAGTTTCCGAAACATTTTGTTGAAATAACAATTTGAATCAATATCGCAGAGTCCGAGAATAAATTATTGTACCTGCTTGATCAGATCTTCACCAACTTCCACTTTCCGCGTCTAAACAAAATGTAAGCTGTAATGGTGATCACGGTTTCTGCTACAGGTATCGCAATAAAAACTCCTAACGGACCAAGTTGAAAATATTTTGCCAGCAAATACGCAAGCGGAATTTGTATTACCCAGAATCCAAACAGGCTTATCCATGTTGGCGTCCAGGTATCACCGGCTCCATTAAATGCATTAATCATTACCATTCCTATCCCATAAAAGATATATCCCGTGCTGATTATTCGCAAAGCATTAACTGCATAACCGACAACCTCCGGTTGCCGCGTAAAAACGGAAATAATTACTTCTGCGCCTAACAAAAACACCAATGAAACAACACCCATAAAGATGGCACTATAAGTAGCGGTTCGCTTCACCGATAGTTCTGCGCGCTCCGGTTGTTTAGCACCAAGGTTCTGCCCAACCAGCGTTGCAGCGGCATTGCTCATGCCCCAGGCGGGAAGTATAAAAAAAATAACTATGCGAAGAGCGGTTTGATAACCTGCAGAGGCGGCGTCCTGCCCCGTGGTAGCAACAAGCTGCGCAAGAAAGATCCAACTGCATGAGCCGATGATAAATTGGAACGTGCCGGGTGATGCGATATTTATCAATGAGCGAATAATCGGCCAATCAATTTTTAGATGTTGCTTTTTAAACCTGATGGTCGATCTTCCTTTGAACATGTGATATAGCTGATATGAAACTCCTATTCCCCTTCCAATCGTGGTTGCCATGGCTGCACCGGTAAGTCCAAACGCAGGAATAGGACCCAATCCATAGATCAATGTTGGACAAAGAATAATATTGCAAATAGTGGCCACCCAAAGGCTTTTCATTGCCATGGACGCATCGCCAGCACCCCTGAAAATTCCATTAATAAGAAACAACAGCATGATCACGATGCTTCCACCCATCATCACACGTGTGTACGCAGTCCCCAGCTTGATAGTCTCGGGCTGCGCACCCATTAACCGCAGGATATCTGAAGCGAACACAAATCCAAATACACTGATAATTATTGTTACAAATAGTGAAAGGATAAGAGCTTGGATACCCGCAACAGCGGCGCCTTCCGGGTTCTTTTCACCAAACCGGCGGGCAACCATTGCCGTTGCAGCCATGCTGATACCGATGGCGAGTGAATAAATAATAGATATGACCGATTCAGTCAGCCCAACGGTTTGAATTGCATGGCTGCTGTCCCGCAGATGACCAACAAAATAAAGGTCTACCACCGCAAATACACTTTCCATTCCCATCTCGAGCATCATTGGAATAGCAAGCATGAATACGGCTTTGCGAATGCTGCCGGTAGTGTAATCTTGTTGTTCGCCCTTTATAGAGCGCTTCAGCAAATTGAGGACGTACGAAATTTTGTTCGTGTATAAGGAACCGTTCGACATATGAAATTGAAGTTATGAAAATGAGGGAAGAGCAACCTGGGAGTGGCCGTTATGGTGATTTGACAGCGCCTATCTTCAGAGATAGACTAACGAGCGATTTTCATATGCGAAATGTTGGCAGAAACAAATATAGAGATTTTATTTCCGTATCTGTTCCAGCGCCGACAAATATTCTAAAATGTAAGCGTCCTTCTGTTTACGTCGATACTGCATGATGAACCTCGGATGTGGCAGCGGAATGATTTCCTTAAAGAATTGCATCCGTTGGTTTAATGAAACAAAATATTTGAAATTTTTTTCTCCACCTATGCAAATACACGCCTGCGAAGGGCGAAAGATTCTTAATTGCTGCGCAATGCACTTCGTAATAAAAGGCTCAAGAGCTTCCATTAATTTCTTGTCATCATAATAATTCAGGTTCTTCCCATTTTTCACAAACCCCAATGGCGAAATGGAAGAAAGAAAGAAATCGCCGTAGAACTTTTTTGGCCCACCATACTTTTCAATCACCTCATAAATAAATTCGGCGGACAGTTCCGACTTCTTTCCAAATGGATGATCCATCTGTAGAACCTCAGTCAGTTGTTTTGGCCCGGTAAAATTGATGCCTGTCGTTCCGGCCCCAAATCTTCCGGGATTTATTCCAAACAGGAGCTGCCGCGGGTATTGATCCGAATAATAGCGGTTAAGAAAATGGGACACCGCCTTCATCACCGCTTCATCTGCCTGCGGGTGCAACAGTTCCACTCCTTCTGGCAGCTCACAACCAATGCGTAGGGATGAATAAAAATTAATAAGCTCGGAGGAAATCAGGTGCATGCATGCAAGATAAGAAAGCTGGGAACTAGAATGGATATGCACTAATGTATGGCGCTTCGTATGTTGCTTCGCGATAAGCGAATCCGTAAGAGATTCTTGGATACCGATTATACTTCGGGTAGGTGTGCACGAAAAAAAAGAGGTCTGACGTTTGTCGACCTCTCTTATTATAAACCGGTATCAATTTGAGACGGGCTAGTTAATTATTAATATGTTGTGCGTAGCTCCGTTCAGTAGACTACCTGGTAACATTTCACGGGGAATAATTCAACTACTATACCAATTGCATGTGAACGCGCGATAAATACATGAAGCTTGAAAGATGTGGAATCTCTTTCACAATCCTAAAAACATGGGATTGGATATCGCGGGAAATGCACCTTATCGATAGTGAAACAAGCAGAACAGCATGAAATAGCAAGGCGGTGTCTGCAATTTCAATAACGGGTCGCATTGGCACAATCTTGTTATCTCTTTAGCTAACTGATTCCCGATGGGTGTTAATTTAGTTAACAAAAAAGTTTTCCGAGGTATTGGCTTGGTCTTATTAGTTTTTTGCGCTCGTTTATCGTTCGCGCAAAAATCTCAAGATGATACCCCTAGTCTGCGCGGTTCAAATGCGGCCCGTACCGATAGTATCGTCATTGGGAAACAATTTGTGACGGTATCTGCAAACCGGGATCTCAAACCAACTGCAACCCGCAATTTTTTCATAGGCAAAAATTACAGGGCGGAATGGATAGAAGCAGTTAAAGTACCAGTGCTTGATCTCGCAGATGCGCATCTGAAGCCGATAAAAGAGGGCGGCGGCAAACAAACCAGGTCACTGAAAGTAGAGGACAAGGAAGGAAATGAATACTCGCTTCGTTCTATTCGTAAATACCCTGAAAAAGCAATTCCAGAAGAACTTAGAAATACAATTGGCGCAAAATGGGTAATGGACGGCATCTCGGCATCTTATCCCTATGGCGGACTTTCAATGCCTACATTTTCCGAGGCCGCGAACATTCCTTATTTCCCCCTCCGGCTGGCATACGTTGGCGATGATCCGGCTCTCGATTCCTTTAGGTCAAAGTATAAAAATACACTGGCGCTATTTGAAGACGCGCGTCCTGCAGGAAGTGTTATCCAGGCAAAGCAAGTTGACGACAAAACTTATGATACACGTGAATTAATATTGGAACTACAAAAGACCAACAAGAATAGAATTGATCAGACAGAGGTGCTGCGCGCAAGATTATTAGATAATTATGTGATGGATTTCGATCGGCACGAAGGGCAATGGAAATGGATGAAAGTCAAATCTGCATCCGATTCACAAGTGTACGTCGCCGTTCCTAAAGACCATGACCAGGTATTCTTTACAAACCAGGGTTTATTACCTAAGATCGTGAAGGGAATTCTGCCGGAATTACAAGGATTTAAAGTGAAGGCTTAGTACCAGGTAACATTCAACAGGGCAGCGATCAATTTCGACAATTATTTCCTTAATGATTTGAATGAACAACAATGGAGGTCAACAATCCAAAATTTTCTCGCAAGCATGACGGACTCCGTAATTGAATCGGCACTGCAAAAGCAACCCCGCGAGATCCAGCATTATGCTGCGGAAAAAATTGTCAAGAAGCTGAAAAAAAGACGAAAGAATTTTTCAAAGGACATGATGAAATATTATCATCATCTTTCCAAAGTAGTTTCCGTACCTGGATCAAACGAAGATGAAATTTTCCAGGTCGTAAATAGTATTGATGGGCATGTATTGGTCACTGTGAAAGGAAAGAATGGAAATGGCATATACGAACGTGTTTTTGATCCCGCTGTAACAAAAGAAATTCGCCTCTATGGCCTTGAGGGAAAGGACCAGTTCAATTTTGAAGGCGGCGAATCGAAGATCAGGATTCGGGTTGTTGGAGGACCAGGTGAAGACCAGGTGATCAACAACTCAGCCGATAAAAAAGTTTGGGTGTATGATGTAGACGCAGAAAATAATGTAGTCAAGGGAACAACTGACGTGAAGGACCGGATCTCTGCTGATCCAATGAACAATGAATATGAACGGCTGGGACATCGTTTTGATGAAAGTAAATTTGGCGTGTACTCCGAATACGCGTTTGATGGTGGATTTTATGCCGGAGCCAAATACAGGATCACCCGGCATGGCTTCCGCAAAGAACCGTACGCCGTTCAACACGAATTTATTTTGGCACATACCTTCGCCGTCAATTCCTTCCTGGCCCGGTATAAAGGCGATTTCATCAAGGCAATAGGCAACACAGATATTTTGGTGAGGGGCGAATATTTCGGCCCCACTGCAAGGACAAATTTTTTTGGACTTGGCAACGAAACTGTTTTCGACCAAAATAAAAGTGGCGGCATCAAATATTATCGCGCCCGTTATGATCTTGCGAACTTAACTGTTCTGGCAAAGTCTCCAATCTACCCATGGATGGATGTGAGGGTGGGTCCCACTTTCCAGTATCTGCAATTGAGAAAAGAGGAAAATGAAGGGCGGTACATATCTACTCTTGATCATACTGTTTCCGATGACAATCAACTACACGAGGCTAACTTTTATGGCGGAGCGGAAGCGCAATTTAATATCAATACAAAGAACAACGAATTACTTCCAACAAGAGGCGCGGATTTCAATTCGACTCTCCGATATCTTATACCGCTGAAAGGATCTTCTTCCAACCTAACACAATTGTTTAGTACTCTGGCTCTGTACTCAGATTTTCTTTCAAAAGATAAGTTGGTCTTCGCAACACGTTTTGGTTTTGCGCACAACATAGGCAATTACCATTTTGCGCAAGCGCAATATCTCGGCTTCAGGGAAAACTTGAGAGGGTTTCGCATTCACCGTTTTGCGGGAAGGACCAGTGCCTATAACAATGTTGAACTGCGGTGGAAGATCGCCGATTGGAAAACACCGATAGTTCCCGCCGCGATTGGCCTGCTTGCGTTTAATGATGTTGGAAGAGTATGGACAGAAAACGAAAATTCAAATATCTGGCACGATGGGTATGGTGCAGGCATTTGGCTGGCGCCGATGAATAAGCTGGTAATTACCGGAACACTTTCATATTCCAAAGAAGAAAAGAATTTTGCCTTACTGACTCTCGGATTCCAATTTTAAATTATGTCAGATCTACGTTCAATACTAATATTTCTCTTTCTTTTGCCTGCAGTCTCCCTGGCGCAAACGGTCCACGTTGACAATGAAAAAATTGTTTATAAAGGCGATATAAAATTGAACGCAGGAAATAGGAATGATGCGTACGCAGAAGCAAAAAATTTGCTTCTTAATTATGTGAATGCTTCTCCCGATTCTCTGAAGGAAGACAAGGATGAAAAATTATTGGCTTCAACTGCAGTGATCCGACTGCCTTCCCCCTATTATTTGAAGAAACAACTGCTGTGCACTGTAAAATTCAAACCGAAAGATGACGAGATTAGTTATGAGATAACTAATGTAGTTCTTAAAGTGCAGGAACGCGGCGAAAAGCCGAGGCTTATACCATCGCATTTCCTTCTAAAGAAGATGGATGAAAACGGGAATGTGGCGAGTGAGACTGAAAAGCAGTTAAATGAAATTGACATGTATATTCAGCGGATGATAGGACTGATGAAGTCCGCCACAGTCATGAATAAGTGAATGTGCGTTCATAATGCTGAGCTCCTCTACAGGCAAACTCTTACCATTTTTCCAAAAACCCTTTATTTTATGAAATCATAAATGTATGGTCGCACAGATCAACCTGATCAATGCGTCTTGATTAGGTAGCAACGTTCTCATGAAAAAGGAAAGCTTTCATTTACAATTTAACTGGCAAAACAACCAGCGACGCGTACAGATCCGGTCGGAGAAAGTCACCGACGCCGCACCCGTTGTTGCTTTGTATGAGGTATACTGGGACGAAGTGTACATGTTTACGCTCTACCCCACCTTCAACGACGAAGCGAACAAAACCTGGAAAATTGTAGAAGAAGAACTGGCTACGGATTTCCCGCCCGGTTTTATTATCATTCTTGGTACCATGATAGAGGATGCCTATCTCATGAATTAATTATCTATCTGTGTTCATCACCAATTGCAATCGGGTTACTTTTTTACCGGGACCCTGCCATTTGCTGGGCCATGGTCCTCAATTTGCAGCGACCACCTTAAACCTCGGCAAATGATAGAAAAGTCTTCCATCAATGGAAAAGATGTATGGGTAGAGATCAATCCATACCATATGGAACGAGAAAACCCGCGCACCATTCCAACTGAGTATTTCACCGCTAAATATTACCTGCAGGAACCAGCTTCTGCTGCCCGGGCTGGTGAGTGGATTCTCGACAAAGATGGAAGTCCAAAACTGTTTGAATCGCCCGTGGCTGCCCTGGAATTTGCAAATGAGAAGATGATGGACATCATTCACCGGGTCTAGCATTGCCTATTCAAAATTTCCAGTTCGTTTCCTAATCTTTGCATTAGCAAAGTGCCTGTGCAATGCCTATACCTGTTAATCGCCTCGACATACACTTTAAAGGAGAGCCGGTGAAGATTCAGATAATGGATCTTGTTGGACAAAGAATTTATAAAGTGAACTTTCCTGCTAGTCCTCCTCTTTTTATCACCAGAGCAAAAAATGCGGATGGCGTTTACTTTTGGACATCAGTGCCGGAGGGAAAGCAGACTCTAGCTCAGGAGATCGGGGCATTAATCGAACCACTCTTAAAAGAGCAATAGCATGTGTTACTACAATGGCGTCAAAGTAACCCGAACTGAATTGATCAGGCTGAAACAGTTGGAAAAGCTGGTGGCCAATTATGATTTTCTGAGCAAGCCTCTGCAAATCGGTTTCGAATATGGAACGCATCCTATACTTAAACGAATACCAGCCGAGCTAGATTTTGAGATTGTAGAAATGGAATGGGGATTCATACCACCTTATGTAAAATCCAGGGAAGAGGTTGGCAAAATGCGCAACGGATATAAGGATGCCAACGGGCAGTTTCATCCAATGATCCTCACCTTAAACGCCGTGTCGGAAGAATTGCTGTGGCCAAGAAAAGTGTATCGTGATGCCGCATTGCATCGACGGTGCCTCGTGTTGTCGACCGGGTTCTTCGAATGGCGGCATGTTTTCCCTCTCAATAAAAAAACGGGAAAGCCACTTAAGACCGCAATCAAATATCCGTATCATATCAAGCTCCGGAATAAAGAGTATTTTTTCATGGCTGGAGTTTGGCAGCCGTGGACCGATAAAGTTACTGGCGAATACGTGGAGACATTCGCGATTGTTACTACTAAAGCCAACCCGCTGATGGAACAAATTCACAATTCGAAAAAGCGAATGCCGACTATTTTGAATGAAAACCTGGCTTGGGAATGGCTTTTTGGCGATTTAACCGAAGAAACAATTTCTGAGATTGCGCAATGGCAATACCCTCCTCAGGAAATGGAAGCCTGTACCATTTCAAAAGATTTTCGGGAAGCGCTAGAACCGGCCACTCCCTTTCAATATGAAGATCTGCCGGCACTAACAGTTTGACGCAGACCCCGAGCCCGCTTGATCAGATCTTCGCCGAATCTGTGTTTCACACTATCAATAGCCTGGTACAAATTGATTGATTCTGCAGTATCATCAAATAAACTGATCTGGTAGCTCCCGGGAATTAAGTGGCTGAAGCGAATTCCCAATAACCTTACCAACAACCTGCGTTCATAAAGAGAATTGAAGAGATCGCGGGACACTTTCAATAATATGTGATCAGCATTCGTATACGGAATTGATAACTGCTTTGTAAAGGTTTCAAAATTGGAGTAGCGCAATTTCACGGTTACGCATCCCGTCAGTTTATTTTGCTCTCTTAATTGGAACCCGATTTTTTCTGTCAACCTGGTTAGTACGCCATACAGGAAGTTTAAGTCGATTGTATCAGAATCAAAAGTGCTTTCTGTTGAAATCGATTTTTGTTCGTGATAAGGGATCACCGGTGAATTATCGATGCCATTTGCTCTTCTCCATAATTCCGTTCCATTCTTCCCGAGGAGGTTCTGAAGCATTTCAATTGGAATATCACTTAATACCTTCACTGTTTCCACACCCATCTTGAGCAAGAGCATAGCCGTCTCCTTTCCAATGCCGGGGATCTTTATGATGTTGAGAGGCGCAAGAAAAATTTTTTCACCACCGAAGGGAATTTCCAATTGGCCATTCGGCTTGATTTCGTTGGTGGCCACTTTGCTTACCAGCTTGTTGCTTGCCAACCCAAATGAAACAGGCAGTCCACTTTCATCATTCACCTTCTTTTTTATATCAGTCGCAAAAAGATTGCAGCCGAAATATTTACCCATGCCTGACAGATCGATGTAAAATTCATCAATCGAAGACTTTTCAAATAATGGGACGCTATCCCGGATAATGTCAGTAACTAACTTTGAATAATTGCTGTAAACTTCAAAGTCGCCCTTGATGAGGATCGCATGCGGGCATAAACGTCTCGCGATTCTCATTGGCATCGCGCTATGTACGCCGAACTTTCTTGCTTCATAACTGCAGCAGGTGACCACTCCGCGGTCACTGCTTCCTCCAATAATGATCGGCTTGCCTTTCAATTGACTGTTCCGAAGGCATTCTACCGATACAAAAAATGCATCGAGATCGAAGTGGGCTATATTTCGTGCGCTGATGGACACTACTGGAAATTAATTTTCGACCAGGTCTACTACGTGCGGTTTCTAAATGGATTTTGGATGCGCGATGTTGGATGTTACCTGTAGCTTTTCCCTTCTCGTTCCTCCCTTGCCCGTTGAGCCTTGCGTCTTGCATTCTGCTTTTATGCGTTGTGCACTTCTACAAGTTGGCGTACTTCCGTTCCTTGTATCCTACCTTTCTCATCTCTAACACCTGCACACTATGAAATCCGAAATCCTCTATCACCTTCCCGTTAATCTTATAAAACCCCCGGCCTTGCATTGGAAAACTTTTGTACGCTCCGGGAAAATGAACAGTATCCACCCAATTCAATTGTGCATCCAGGAAAGTGCCAAACGACATAGTAGTATTATTTCTCGTTGGAACAATCTTATCAGTCACGAAATAGGTGAGCAGCGTTATT
>Ga0136846_1237957_pt1 | contig 24422 bp, 21 predicted proteins | sample HopSoiMetagenom2_FD_96841 | JGI IMG/M metagenome (GOLD analysis project Ga0136846, IMG submission 96841) | Grasslands soil microbial communities from Hopland, California, USA - 2 Assembly 2016 (version 4) | ecosystem: Environmental > Terrestrial > Soil > Grasslands | place: USA: Hopland... | reverse complement strand
TCTTTAGACGGTTACGATTGGGCGGCGTCGCTGTCGGTGCTTACACGCCGGCAGAGGGTCAAAAAGCGTGGAAGGAAGTGGTCGAACTGCTTGCAAAAACGCAAGCGCATCCGCTCGTGGACAGCGTTTTTCCGTTTGAGCAATTGCCGCAAGCTTTCGCGCGTCTCGCAGAGGGGCCAATGGGGAAGGTGTTGCTGAAAATAACTTAAGCTTGAACTCTTCAACCGCCGTGCGGCTCGAGTCTGCGGGCCTTGCTAGAGTTGACGGCAATGCGGACCACAGGTAGTGTTTAGCGTCGTGCAATTGACGATTGAAATCCCTGATGAACTGGCCAGGCAACTGTCCGGGAAAGGCAAGGACGTTGCCGAACTCATTCAACGTGGCTTAACCCAATCGCTTTCAGACGAAAGCGTCCTGGCAGAGGAAGTAATCCAGTTTCTTGGCCGCGGACCGGGTGCCGAGGAGATCATAGGGTTTCGGCCTTCGCCTGAATCGGTGAGCCGAGCCGAGGAATTGTTGGAGAAAAATCGAGGGGGGGGCCTTTCAGCGCGGGAACGCATGGAAATTGATGAGATTTGTGCGTGGAATCGTCTCTTTGCTTTGATTAAGGCGCAGGCTCGCCTGCACCTGCAGGGCGCCCGGTGAGCGGTGCTTTCGTTCCCTCTTCGCTTCGTCGCGCAAACCGGGGGCGAGCTGCCGGACGGTGCGAATACTGCCGGCTACACGAGGATGATTCAATCGTTACCCACCAACCCGATCACATTGTTGCCTCCCAGCATAGCGGCCAGACGCTATTGGAAAATCTGGCTTTGGCGTGCTGTGACTGTAATCTGCTTAAAGGAACCAATCTGGCATCGATAGATCCGGACACGGGACAACCCACCTTTCTTTTCCACCCTCGGCGTGACGTTTGGCTGGAGCACTTTCGCGTCGAATCTGGAAGGATCATTGGTATCAGTCCCGCCGGTCGGGCGACCGCTTTTTTGCTCCAGCTAAACGCCCCTGATAAAGTTCGCCTGCGCCAGCGGCTCCACACTCTCGGTAGATATGCTTAATTCATCCGGCAGTTTTCCGAAAGGTGTCCACGCAATGGTGGACGGAATCAAAGAAGCTGTCAGGGGTTAGTTCATCCGCGAAACCGATGCGTTGAAGAATGGCGCGCAGGGGAGGATTCGCGTGGGCAATTTTCAGCTCAATGCCTTTCTGCCGCAGCTCTTGATTCAGCCCATGCAAAGCTTCAGCGGCGGTCACGTCAATATCGGTGATTGCCTGCGCGTCCAATAGAAACCATTTGGGCGATTTTTTGCTCGCGGAAATAATTTCGCGCACGCGGGCGACGAAATGGCCGGCGTTGCAAAAAAGCAAAGGCGCGTAAAAGCGATAAGCGATCAAACCGGGGATTGTCTGAGCTCCCTCAGTCTTGCCCATGTCATGGAAACCATGGCCGGCGACATGGCTTAGAATGGCATCGTGTGGATGCGAGATACTTTTAAGCAAACCGAGCAACGAAAGCGCAACACCGGCCAGAATGCCTGGCACCACTCCGACCGCCAACACACCCAGCGTCGTGAGCGCGGACAGCGCGGCGCTGCGAGGGTAATAGCGATAGATTCGTTTGAGATCCTGAAATTCGATCAGCGTAGTGGCGGCATAAATTAAGATCGCTGCCAGAGCTACCGCGGGCAGATGGGCCATGAGGCCGGTGAAGAAAACAATGAAGAGCGCCAAAGCAGCAGCGGCGACCAGGCTCGCGACCTGCGTCTTGCCGCCGGAATTGTCGTTCAGGGTTGTGCGCGCCTGGCTGCCGGTGACCACAAATCCCTGGAACAGACCTGCCGCGACGTCGCTTACGCCCAACGCGAGTAGTTCCTGGTTGGCACTTATTTCATACCCGTTCTTCGTGGCGAAAGCGCGCGCGAGCAAAATCCCTTCGGTGTAAGTCAGGAGAGCGATGCCAAAGGCCGCCGGCAACATCCGATTAAAGTCGTCCCAGGAAACGTGCGGCAAAGCCAAAAGAGGCAAGCCGCCGCGGACAATGCCAACGACGGCGACGCCTTTCTGTTCGAGGCCGAGAGCAAACGAGACCGCAACCGCCAAAAGGCAAACAATAAGGGCCGCGGGAATTTTTCGCGATAACCTTCGTAATACTATCGCCACAATCAGCAAACCGACTCCGAGCGATAGAGTTGGCGTATGCGCGTCAGGTAGTTGGCCTGCAAGCTCAACTACCCTGGGAAAGAAATCGCGGCTCCTGATCGAAACGCCGAGCAACTTGTCCAGTTGCGAACACATCAGGACCAGCGCGGCCCCACTCATATAACCGATCAGCACCGGTTTCGAGAGGAAATCCGCCACGGCTCCGATTTTGAACGGCGCGCCCACTAGCAGCAGCACACCGGTCAAAAGGGCCGTCAGAGCCGCGAGATTGGCGGCGTGCGCGCTATCTCCCGCTGCTACGGCCGCAATCGCGCTGGCCGTCAGCAATGAAATGGCAATGTCCGGCCCAACGATGACCTGTCGCGAGCTTCCGAAAAGCGCGTAAATGATCAAGGGCACCAAAGCCGCGTAGAGGCCACGTTCCGGCGGCAGCCCCATTAGCTGGGCGTAAGCTATCACCGATGGGATCATCACGAGGCACACGCTCAGGCCCGCAAACAAATCGCGAACGAACCATTCGCGCCGGTATGCTCGAATCCATGCGACGGCCGGGATAAAACGTTCGATGGATGCAGTACGCGTCGTGTTTTGGTTCATCCGCAGTATTGGCCGTGGCCAACACTCTTACCCGCTGCCGAGACCGGCGGCAAGCCACGCGCGACGAGACAAACCGACTTTGGATGAAGGAATCCGCAGGAGGTTTCGAAAAAATCAGGTTCCGGCCCCGAACTCGGAGGCGCGCTGATTCAAAACGATTTGAATTCTGTTGACCAAATCTTTCGGGCTAAAGGGTTTGGTGAGATAGACGGTCGCACCAGATTCGTAGCCATTCAAACGAGCCAACTGGCTCGACATTGCAGTAAGCATGACAATTGGCACGGAGGAAAGCTCAGCATCCCGGCGCAAGGTTTCGCACACCGCAAACCCGTCCAGTTCCGGCAGCATGAGATCGAGCACGACGAGGTCGGGACGAAGCGACCTGGCCTTTTTCAGCGCTTCGATGCCATCATTCGCGGTACCAACGGAATAGCCTGCGCCTCGGAGATTGAACGAAAGCAGCTCAACCAATTCCGCATCGTCATCCACCACCAATATCCGTTTTCGCATGCCCTGACATAGCACGCAAGCTGGCACGCGCCGTGTCGCCCGCGTTACGGTTGCGTGAAGATTGGGCCTACTTCAGATACCCCTGCGTCGGCATCAGGTTGTGTTGCAGCAAACTCCGCCGTGCTGTCTGCAACACGTGTTCAGGCATGACGCTCGCTCCTCGCAGGCGTGGGGCAGGAGCAGTCAGACCGTTTGGTCCCCACGCGAAAAAGTGATCGAGTGCTTTGTTCGCATTCGCAAATGGATTGCCGTGAGGCACCCCGATCACAGCCTGCGCGGCCTCTTTTACAACTGCAGTAACACGATCGGATAAATCGCGGGCCTTTTCAGTTCGATTTGCCTGGACGTCCTCAATCATTTGACTGTGCGCTTCGGAGAAGCAGTTCGCTGAACCGAGCAGGAAACCGTCATAAGGACCGCGGGCCTGCTTCAACCATTTGAAGTAATCACCCTCGCCGCCCCGCATCATGAAGACGCCGCCAAAGTCTTCCTTGGAAAGGGCGATGCGGTCGGCGCCGCTGCTATCTTTCAGCAGAAGGAGGTTGTCGTACTTTTTTGCCAGTTTCGCGGTTAGCTCCGGGCTGAATTCGTTTTGCGTGATTTGAGGCAACTGATAAAGCGCAATGGGCAATCCGGTTTCCAGCACAGCGGTAAATGCGGTTTCCATTTCGCTTTCAGTGACATTTCTGCCGCTCGGCGCGCACACCGTGAAGCCGCAGATAGGTGAGGTCTCAAAGATTCTGGTACGCTCCTGCGACGCACAATTTCGCAAACGCGATTCCAGCCATTTCATCGTGTCCAGAATTGCATTCAGTGTGCCAGGGCCGTCTCGCCTAAGGGCCGCGATCAGGATTCGGAAGCCGAGCCTTTCCGCTTGTTGCAATGAAAGCTCCAGCAATTCGCGCTGTTCCTCGGGAGAAAGCTCCCAGCCATCGCTCGTCGAACCCGGAATCAGGAAACCCTTCACCCATTTGGAAAGGTGCCGCAGGTGGGCCTCGATGCGCGGCTTATCTATTGAGCCATCGCTCTGGTAATGCGTCAACGGCGGACACCAAAGTGTCGGCACACCCTCGGAGAAGATGCGATTTAGCATCAAAGCTCGGCCACGGGAAATGATTTCATTCTGCATTTCGATGCAGGCAGGATTGAAGACATTACCGGTCGCTGTCAAACTACGATTATTTCGGAGTGACTTTGGCCGGACCCCTCAGCACACTGCGCAGCAGCGCATGAAGAAGAGTTCTCCGGTTTCTCGAAGCGGGCGATTTAGCGGCGGCCCGGCAGCCGACGTCGCCCAATTCACCGAGTCCATTTCTTTCGACCAGCGTCTTTGGCGGCAGGACATTCAGGGTTCGCTCGCCCATGCGAAGATGCTCCATAAAATCGGGTTGCTGACGGCAGAAGAGCACCGGGATATCTCGCAAGGTCTGGAGAAAATTCGAGCTGCAATTGAGGCGGGAACCTTCGACTGGAAGCAGGAACTTGAAGATGTTCACATGAACATTGAAGCCGAGCTGACGCACCGCGTTGGCGCGGGGGCGAAGCTCCATACGGGACGTTCCCGCAACGACCAGGTAGCGCTCGACTTGCGACTGTGGGTTCGGGACGAGCGTCTCGCTCTTTTGAACGACATTCAGGTGTTGCAGAAGTCTCTGCTGGATTTTGCCGAAAGGGAGGCAGACGTCATCATCCCTGGCTATACTCATCTACAACGGGCGCAGCCGGTTTATTTCGCGCACCATCTGCTGGCTTACGTTGAAATGCTCGAACGCGATGCGCAACGGCTGCGCGACAGCAAGGAACGCGGCAATGTCTGTCCGCTGGGCGCGGGGGCTTTGGCGGGCTCGACGCTGCCGCTTGACCGCGAATCCGTCGCGAAAGAATTAGGGTTTGTGGATGCCAGCGACGAGGCGAAGCTCGCTCAGAATTCCATGGACGCCGTCAGCGATCGGGATTTTGTTGTCGAATTTTGCAGCGATGGCGCGCTGCTCGGCGTGCATTTGTCGCGCCTGGCGGAAGATTTGATTTTGTGGGCAAGCACCGAATTCAACTTCATCAAAATCGGCGATGCCTACACCACTGGCTCGTCGTTGATGCCGCAAAAGAAAAATCCGGATGTGGCGGAATTGATGCGTGGCAAATCGGCTCGGGTCATTGGCAATTTGGTTTCGGTGCTGACGCTCCTAAAAGGCCTGCCGATGACCTACAATCGCGACCTGCAGGAGGACAAAGAGGCATTGTTCGACACGGCGGACAACCTACGTGCGACCCTGCGCGTCTGCGCGGCGATGCTGAACCACACGTCGGCGAATCGAACGGTCTGCGCGACTGCGGCGAGCGATCCGGCGTTATTAGCGACAGATCTTGCGGATTACCTCGTGCGCAAGGGCATGGCTTTCCGGCAAGCGCATCACGCCGTCGGTTCACTTGTTGCCTTGGCAGAGAAATCGGGCAAACGGCTGAATCAACTCACTGTGGCCGAACTGCAATCAGTCGAGAAGCGGTTCGAAGCTGATGCCCTGGAATTGTTTGATCTAGGAAAGGCAATGAAAGCACGAAGTATCATCGGAGCCCCGGGGACTAAAGAGGTGAAAGAGCAATTGGCAAGATGGCGTAAGGCGCTGGGAAAATAATTCCACCATTATCCCAACCATCCCGCGTTCGTTGACACCCCATAGGGTGGCTGTTACCTTGCGCGTCCTTTGGTCAGCAGCATGGACTACAAAAACAGCCTAAATCTGCCACGAACCGATTTCCCGATGAAGGCCGACCTCGTCACACGCGAGCCGGACCGTCTGAAAAAATGGGAACTTTCGGAACTGTACCGCCGCATCCAAGCGCGGCGCAAAGGCGCCGAGAAATATGTGCTGCATGATGGGCCGCCCTTTGCCAATGGCGACATCCACATCGGCACGGCCTTGAACAAAATTCTGAAGGACTTTGTCGTAAAGTACAAGTCCGTCCGGGGATTTGATGCGCCCTACGTGCCAGGCTGGGATTGTCACGGGCTACCAATCGAATTCAAGGTCACGCAAGACATGCGCAAAGCCGGCAACGAGGCGGCCGACCCCGCCACCATCCGCCGCGCGTGCGAAGCGCATGCATGCAAATTCATTGATATACAGCGTACCCAATTCAAACGACTGGGCATCCTCGGCGACTGGGAAAATCCGTACCTAACGTTAAACAAAGATTACGAAGCCGAAGAGCTCAAGCTTTTTGCCGATATCGTCGAAAAAGGATTCGTCTATCGCGGCAAGAAGCCGGTGTATTGGAGCATCCCTTGCCGCACTGCTTTGGCCGAATTTGAAGTCGAATACAAAGAACACGTCAGCCAAAGCATCTACGTAAAGTTCGCTGTGAAGGGACACCCGGGGACCTCCGTTGTCATCTGGACCACCACGCCCTGGACCCTGCCCGCCAATCTCGCGGTCGCTTACAACTCGAATTTCAGCTACTCGCTCGTGCGCGTTGGCAATGAAGAACTCATTGTGTCGGCGTTGCTATTGAGCGCGGTGGCCGAGAAATGCGGCTGGCAGGGGTACGAGATTGTCCGCAGCCTGGATGGTTCGCAACTCAGCCAAATCGAATATCAGCATCCTTTCTGCAATCGCACCGGCAAATTTTTTGCGGGCGACAGCTTCGTCGAGAACACCACCGGCACGGGCTTCGTCCACATCGCGCCCGGCCACGGCCTTGAAGATTATCATCTCGGAATGGCCAATGGCTTGCCGGTCTATTCACCGGTGGATGACGATGGAAAATTCACCCATACGAACGACCTGCCAATTGAGCAGCAGATGCCGGTCGAGATGCTGGGCAAGGCGATTCTGGAAAAGCATGGAAAAAGCGAAGCCAACGAGGCTGTCCTGCACGAACTGCGCCTCCGAAAGGCATTGGTTCACCAGGAGAATTATCATCACAGTTATCCGCATTGCTGGCGCAGCAAAACGCCGGTGATCTTCCGGGCGATGAACCAATGGTTCATCAAAATCGATTACAAGCCGCAGGGTTCGACGGTTTCCTTTCGCGAACAGGCGCTGTCCGAAATCCATAAGGTGAGCTGGGTACCGGACTGGGGCAGAAATCGAATCGAAGCCGCAGTCCAAAGCCGGCCCGATTGGTGCATCTCTCGTCAGCGGGCCTGGGGCGTGCCCATTCCCGCTTTTTACGACGAGAAAGGACAGGCTATCCTCGACCCGCAAATTGTTCGCAACACGGCGGCGCTCGTGAAGAACAAAGGCTCAAACGCGTGGTTTGAAATGTCGGTGGCGGATTTGTGGGCGGCGGTGAAGCCGCAGGACTGGACAGGACCACTAGCGGCCGCAAAATCCAACGACACATTCGATGTGTGGATCGATTCCGGCTCTTCGTCAAGGGCAGTCACCGCCGCTCGCGATGAGTTGCGCGGCAAGGAAAAGCCATTTCAGGCTGACATGTACCTGGAAGGTAGCGACCAGCATCGGGGCTGGTTTCAGTCATCGCTGCTGCTCTCGCTCGCTGGCAATAACGCAGCACCGTACAAAACGGTGCTGACGCACGGATTCATGGTGGACGAGGACCGTGAAAAGTTTTCCAAAAGCAAACAGGAGCAAGGCGGTTACGAGAAGCCACAGACCTCCGAAGCGTACGTGAAAAGGTATGGCGCGGATGTCGTGCGACTTTGGGTCGCTTCGCAGGATTATCGCAATGACATCGTCGTCAGCGAAAAGCGCATAGATAAAGTCGGCGAAACGTACCGCATGCTGCGCAACGCGCTGCGCTATCAACTTTCGAATCTCTACGATTTCGACCCGGCCAAACACGCGCTGCCCGACGGCAAATTGACCGGCCTTGACCGATGGATTCTTAACGCCTTCTCGCAACTGGAACAGGACGTCGCCCAGGCTTACGAGGCGTGGGAATTTCACGTCGTTTATCAGAAATTAAGCCAGTTTGTGGCGGTTGAATTATCAGCCATTTACCACGACGCAGTGAAAGACCGGCTCTACACGGACGCCGCCAATTCGGCACGACGGCGCTCGACGCAAACCGCGCTGCATCGAATGGTCAGCAGCCTTTGCAAAATGCTCTCACCGGTTCTGGTCTTCACGGCGGATGAAGCCTGGGAATTTGTGCCGGGAAAAAACGCCAGTTCAGCACACGAGCTGACGTGGCAGCCAGCGGATTTCACTCGATCAGAGCCGGAGCGAGCCGCATGGAAAGCACTATTTGCTTTGCGTGACGTCGCCCTGCCCGCTTTGGAAAAAGCCCGCCAGGCCAAAGAAATTGGCAAAGCACTCGACGCCAGGCTGACGCTGAGTGGAAAAAGCAATGAGCTCAAGCTTGCCAACGAAAATCTTGAGTCGCTGCGTGAACTACTCAACGTCTCACAACTCGAAGTGAACCTGGACGGCGGCGACGATGTATCTGTTGCAGTCTCGAAAGCAACCGGTCAAAAATGCGAGCGCTGCTGGCACTGGGAAACCGACGTCGGCTCAAATCCGAAGCATGCTACCATCTGCGCTCGCTGCGTCCGGGCGGTTGAGAGTTAGTGGCCCAAGTGAATAAATGAACGGCAAACCAAACGCGGACGGCAACGAGCAACCCCTCACCCTGACCTTCTCCCCTTATGAAGGGGAGAGGGAGACAGTGAGTCTGGTTTCGGAGGGATCCCGAGGCCTCGCCTTTCGAGCTGTCAGGCCCGAGCTTTTCCGGGCCTGATCGCAAAAATGGCTGCTTAGATGACGCCCTCCTCAGCTGCCCTAACGACAAACACGACTGCACATCAGGAACGCGGCGCTCACGCGCACTGGTCCTGGATTCCTTCGCTCTATTTTTCCCAGGGCATTCCGTACGTCATCGTCATGACTATGTCAGTGGTGATGTACAAACGACTCGGAATCTCAAACACCGATATCGCTCTTTACACGAGCTGGCTTTATCTGCCCTGGGTCCTCAAGCCGCTTTGGAGTCCAGTCGTGGACATCACCCGAACGAAGCGCTTCTGGGTTGTGCTGATGCAATTCCTGATTTCGTTCGGCCTCGCTCTCGTCGCGTTTTCAGTGCGCGGCTCCGCGTTCTTCAAGTGGTCGTTGTTCCTGTTTTGGATTATGGCCTTCGCCTCTGCCACACATGACATCGCCGCGGATGGTTTTTACATGCTCAGCCTTTCGAAACATGACCAGGCCTGGTGGGTGGGTCTGCGCAGCACGTTTTATCGCACGGCGATGATCGTCGGCAGCGGACTTCTCGTCGTCCTCGCCGGCACACTGGAAAGCAAGAACGGCCTGGCGCCAATAACGGTTACCGTAAATGCGCGAACAGCCGCTGATGCTTCGGCCACAAATTCGCCATCAACCCCAACAGAGGCTTCAGCTGAAATGCGAATCGTGGCGAAGACCTCTAACCTGGACATTCCGCTCACGGCCCGCAGCGCGGACGAAGCGGCGACAATCATTGACGAGGCAAAGCAATGGAACCGAAACCATGGCTTTCTTCAGGAAATCACTGTTACAAAAAAGAACGTATCCATCGCCCCGGCCCAGGGCCCGATCTCGCAAGCCTGGAGCAATTCAGTCTCCGGACCGCTTCGCCGGTTTCTAGCCGCGCAGTTCCCTAAAGAAAGCAAAACCACGCCACGAAGTGCTGGCAACGTCGGCATAATCGAACTTTCCGTTTCACGTCCGCCTGCCGCAGGCCAAAACGTTGTTGTCACTTTTGAGCGCCAGAAGCGCGGCCTGGAATACATCGGCCTGGCGAAAGGTGATAAAGGCTTCCGTTTGTTGGATGGCGAACGTTTGGTATTCAATTCGGACAATTGGAACCAAGCGGCAAAAGCGGTAATCCAATTGGACCCGAAGCTGACGAAAGAAGCTTCCGTCACCTTCATCGCGGGGTCCGGCAATATTCCGCTTGCGTGGACCATCACGCTTTTCGTGGTGGCGGGGCTCTTTCTCGGCTTCAGTTGCTGGCACAGCGTCGTGTTGCCGCGACCGGTTAACGACGGACCCGTCGTCGGTGGCAAAAGTCTCTTAGGCGAGTTCTTCGCGACCCTCGGTTCGTTTTTCAGAAAACCGGGTGTCTTGATGGCGATGGCCTTCATCCTTCTTTACCGATTCGACGAGGCACAGCTCGTCAAAGTAATCTCTCCATTTCTGTTGGATAGCCGCGAGGCGGGCGGTCTGGGACTGACCACCAGCCAGGTCGGGCTGGTCTATGGCACTTTCGGCATCCTTGCGCTCACTTGCGGCGGTTTGCTTGGCGGTTTCTTAGCTGCGAAGCATGGACTCAAAAAGATGCTGCCTTTCATGGTCGGCTCGATGTATCTACCCAAACTTGCGTTCATCTTCCTCTCCTACGCTCAACCCGAGAATTTTCTAATTACCTGCGCCGCCATCGCCGCCGAGCAGTTTGGTTACGGCTTCGGTTTCACCGCGTTCATGCTCTACCTGCTTTATTTTGCGGATGGTCCGCACAAAACCGCTCATTACGCGATTTGCACTGGTTTCATGGCCCTGGGCATGATGCTTCCAGGTTTGTGGAGCGGCTGGATCGCCGACATCATCGGCTACAAACATTTCTTCGTCTGGGTAATCTGCTGTGCCCTCCCCGGCCTGACGCTCGCGCTAACCCTCAAAGTGGACCCGCAGTTCGGGAAGAAAGTGCCGACGTAATCAGTTCATTTCTTTGGCTCTCGGTACCACACATCCCCTTCGCCGTAGCTGAACCAACGGCTCATGGTCACTTTGAGTTGCGTGAAAAATTGCACGCCTTCTTTCCCCTGCATGTGAAGATCGCCAAAGAAAGATTCATTCCAGCCATTGAACGGGAACCAGGCCATCGACGCCGGAACACCAACGTTGATGCCCACCATCCCGCATTTGATTCGATGCTTGAATTCACGCGCCGCTTTTCCCGAACAGGTAAAAATGGAAGCGCCGTTTCCAAAAGGCGAGCGATTCGCCAATTCGATCGCCGCATCCAGGTCTTCCATTCGCATCACGTTCAGCACCGGCCCGAAAATCTCTTCTTTTGCAACCGTCATCCCTGGTTGCACGTTATCCAGCACCGTTGCGCCCATGAAAAATCCGTTCGGCGCGGCCGCAACTTTGGCTGCCCGTCCATCCGCGGCGATTTTCGCGCCCTCCTTCACGCCAGCCTCCACTAATTGTGCCACGCGGTCCCGATGTTGCCGCGTGATTACCGGACCCATGTCGGGTTGAGGCTCGCGATCGGTCGGACCTACCTTGATCCTTTGCGCGGCTTCGACCAGTGTCGGCAAAACTGTCTTCGCGGCCGAACCAACCACCACCGCGGTAGAACCGGCCATGCAGCGTTCTCCCGCGCAGCCAAACGCAGCCTCGACCACTCCGCGTACGGAATTATCCACATCCGCATCCGGCATCAGCAGAATGAAATTCTTCGCGCCGCCATTGGATTGGACACGTTTACCGTTTTTCGTTCCAGTTTCGTAAATGTAACGCGCCACGGGCGTCGAACCCACAAACGAAATCGCCTTCACGTTCAGATGCGTCAAAAGCGCGTCCACGCATTCGCGCCCGCCGTGCACGATGTTCAACACGCCTTTCGGCAAACCCGCCTTTTCCAGCAACTCGACGACCTTAATCGCCGTTAAAGGCACTTTTTCGCTCGGCTTTAGAATAAACGTATTCCCGCAGGCCAATGCCACCGGATACATCCAAAGCGGAACCATGCAGGGAAAGTTGAACGGTGTGATGCCGACGCACACGCCCAGCGGTTGGCGAATTGTCTCGCAATCAATTCCCCGCGCCACATTCTCGAGCGATTCACCCATCAGCAGCGATGGGATGCCGCACGCGAACTCCACCATCTCCAACCCCCGCTTCACGTCGCCCCGCGACTCAACCAGCGTTTTGCCATGCTCGCGCGTATTGCAGCGGACCAATTCTTCGAAACTATCTTCCAGCAACGATTTGAATCGGAACAGGATGCGCGCGCGCTCCGTGGGCGGCGTTTCCCACCAACCCGGAAATGCGGCCGCGGCGGCCTCGACGGCCTCGTTCACATGCGCTGCCGTACACAGCGGAGCTTCAGCGATGACTTCACCGGTGGAGGGGTTGTGCACTGGCGTGGTAGGGACGTTCGAAACTTGCTTCCACTCACCGCCAATAAAATTCGGACACGATGTAACGGCACTCATCCGAGTAGGGTAGCAGTCCGCGATTCGCGAGCAAGCTGCTAGCTTCGTTTGTAAATCTCTCGGCGGTGGCCCACATAGTGTAAAAAGATGCGGCCACCTGGAATATCAAATTCGTAGAGAACTCGATAATCGCCCACTCGGAGTTTGCACTCTCTGCGCCCACGCAAACGGTTATGTGAAAAGGTACCGAGACGCGCTCCCATATCGTCCACTTTTCTTTCTACAAGCCGCTTAACAGTGGCGGGTAGCTGATCGAACGCTCGCGAGTAGGTGACAGACCAAATCTGGAGGGAAGCGGCGTCCGCCATGCCTCATTCAGGCTGACGTGTGTGAAATTGGCCGGACGCAATTTCTGCCCGCGACCGATCCAGGGCAGCTTTAACTTCGTCGGTTAACTCCAAATCTTCTTCAAAGAACTCGTCCAGCCAAACCCGTAATTCCTCCTTCTCTCTGGGTGAAAGCTTCGGAATGGCTTCCTGAATTTCTTTAACCGTACTCATGTCCTAATAATAGTTCCAACTGAGAGGTTGTGAAGCTCCAATTACCTTATAACCTCGCTTCCGGCTGGCTTGGCGTTATCCACGCAGGAATTTCCGGTCGGTTTTTGATTCGGTCGCGCAACTCCAGAACGATACCCAGTAGATCCGTGAACGCTTGCGGTTTAACCCAATAGGCATCGGCGCCAAGCTTCATCGCCTGCAAGACGTCCGCCTCCAACTTTGAAGAACTCAGGATGGCGACCATCAGATCTTTGGGCCGGCGGCGTTTTTGCAGCCACGCCAGTACTTCAAAGCCGTCCATCAATGGCAATCGTAAATCCAGCAGCAACAAACAAGGCCATGGATATTTCCGACGGTCCGCGTATTCCCCTGTTCCGGTGAGATATTCGATCGCCTCCTGTCCGTTGCGGACTGTCAGCAGGGGATTGGTCAAACGAACCTCGGCAAATGCCCGGCGCATGAGGAAAACGTCATCCGGATCATCCTCCGCGAGCAAAATGGGAGCATAGGCGCTCATAAAAAACCCGTGCCTCTCCAGGATAAAGGAATCCGCACGTGAGTAAGCATCGTCCTTACCCGCCCGAAATCAAGGGCTGGTTTTCTATCAACTCTATTTCAACTTCGGCCGGATGGCATCCAAAGCTGGAAATGGCTCGCCTTCCTTCCAGCCCTGAAAGACCTGCTGCACGAGGAGTTTTTGCATCGTCGTCCAATAATTCCACTCGGCGTCCCAGCGGTAGAGCGCGGTTTGCAAGCGAAACGGAGTCGCCTCGTCCAGCCAGGCCTGGCGATATTGCTCACGCAGTTCGCTGATCATTTCTCTCAGATCGGTCAGCATGCCATAGGTCGTGGAATTCATCTGGTTGCCCAGGTAAAGCGTCACGAGTTCCTTTTTTGGATTCTCTTTCAGTTGGCGGAAGTAATCGGCCCATTCCAGCGTGTATAGGCTCTTCATCCCCAAATAATCGAACAGCCGAGCTGATAACAACGTGCTCTTGAGTGTCGGGTCGGCGGTGGCACGAATTGCTCGCTGCAACCGTTCCGCCGCGCTTTCCGCCAGCAGTCGGGCGCGTCGAATTTCTGCCGCGCCCGCCTCCAACTTTTTCAGATTTCCCGGGGCCAGCGGGTCCGCCCAGAAGGCCGATTGCGTCGTGGTTTGCAGCACGCGCTCGAAGATTTCTTCTACCGTTGACAGTTCCTCGAAAGCCAACGCCACATCGTTCGCAATCGCCGAGGGATAAACAATCGCGCAATATTCTTTCAAGAACGAATTGGTGTTCACCCGTTCAGGCTGCCAGGCCGCAGCCACACCGAAAGCGACGCCCGGATAGACCAGCCGATAAATCGTTTGCTGGCTGTCGGTCCAGGTAGTGTTCAGGATACCGATCGTTTTGAACTCTCTGCCAGTGGCGATGAATTCGTTCATGTTGAAAAAGGAGCGATGATAATCCGGAAACAGCTCGTTCCATCCCCAAACACCGGGCGTGGCAATCGTCGGAATATTCCGGCTGGCCAGCGGCTCGAAAAACGGCGCGTAATTCGTCCTGACTTCATAAATCCACGGATAAGCAATCGTCCCGGGCGGAACATATTTCAGCAGCTCAGGATGTTTGGAAATGGTGCTCGCGCCCTGGTCAATATCGGCGAAGAAACCGATGCGTTTGCCATGGCTCGCCGCCTTCTCGGAGATGTGACCGAGCACGTCCATGAATGTCTTGAAGGGATCTTTGCCCGGCACAACCCCGATTTTACCGAGCGACCACGGCTCATCAAAACCGACATGATACCACGGACTCGGAAAAAGTTTAGTCGTTTGCTCAATCCAATTGTCCAAAACTTCATACATGCGCGGGTTGCGCGGATCGAACTCGCCGCCGTACCGCGGCAAACCGAGGTCCGCGTATTTCTCGAAACGAAACAGATTGTGCATGTGGCCGTAAAGTTCCATGCACGGAACGACGTCAATGTGCCGCTGACGCGCATATTCAATGACGTGCCGGACCTCTTCCCGCGTATAGCGTCCGTTCGGATTTACGATGTCGTAACCCTCAAACTCGATGCTCGCTTCAGAGTAAAAGTAATATTGATTCCCCTTGAACCGGGCCATCAGGTCTAGCTGACGCTCCACCTCCGAGAGGCGAAGCAGTTCGCCCTCGCTAAAATCAATCATCGTCCCGCGATAGGCCAGCGAAGGCCAATCCCTGATTTGTGCTTCCGGCAACACAGCAGCAGCGCCCTCCCCTTAAATCATCTGCAGCAAAGTTTGCACGCCATAAAAAACTCCTGCCGACGTGCGACCCCTGATCTCTGCCCCTTTCGGTGTAACTACCAGCGTATAGGATTCGCGGGAGTCCGGTCCGACGCTTTCCCGGTCGGCTGGCAAAGCCCCGCCATTTTCTTCGCGCTTGAGGACGATCGTCTTGCCGTAACCTCGCCCCTTGGCAATCTCGATCTTGCCCCCGGTAATTGCGGACAACCGGGCGGCCAATTGCTGGGCTGCAAACTGATCCTCGGCGCTGGGAGCAGCCGCAAATCGAATCGTCAAATGCGACAACGTCAACGACCCATTCCCGTACTGCACCTGCTGCGGGCGCGGCAAGAGCGCGTTATGCCCCGCCAACGTCGACGCGAGTGGAAGAAAAGTCAAAGCAAACAGCAGGTGCTTCATGCTGAACTTTTAAGCGTACGCGCAATCTTTCGCACGGACATTTTTCATTTTCCCTTTGGAGTGCGCCGGCAGAACGCAGTGGCGACGGCGCTTTTGATAAGGCTGTAGTTGCGGCCGATCCGTGAATAGCTAAAGTGCCGTCGCCGCTGCATTTTGTTGGCCTCCATACGATGCTCGCTTTTCGCATTTCGTCCTCCCAATTATTTCAGCCGCCGCTTCGGGGTGATTACCGTATTGTGACGCTTCGGGAGTCAATCGAGATTGAGCTACATTAGGAAAGGATTACAAAATGAAGAGACTAATCGTATTGACCTCAATCGTCGCCTCACTCGCTGTTGTGGGATGTGCTTCCCGAAACGCAAATCGTGGCGGGACTGAAGATAATAACTTCCAGGGCTCCGGCTCGGACATGCAGCATTCCACGCCGAGCGATATCAAAAACAATAACAGTTCAACTGGACCCGGCAGCAGCTCAACCCTGCCCAGCAGCGGCTCGAGCTCGAGCCAATCCGGCACGAGTGACTCGCAAAGCGGTCAGAGATTGACTCCGCCCAGCGGCGCGGGTTCGAGCGACAGCAGCAGCGGCAGCTCCACCAGCGGAAGCTCGAGCACCGGCAGCTCCACAAGCGGCAGCAGCTCCAGCGGCGCAGCTCCGAAATAATTTCACGGCCTTTTGGCACCGCAAAAGTCGCGCCCGGCAATGGGCTTGAGTAGCCAAACGGTCTGAAAATAAAAGCGGCGCGGACGATGTCCGCGCCGCTTTGGCTTTATGTGCGTCATTAAGTTGTAGCCGCGGCCGCTTTGGCGGGGCTCAATGCAGGTTGGGGCATCGCATGGCTCACATCGGCGAGTTTGCCGCCGCCATACGAATCGCCGTGATAGCCTTCTTCGCCGTGCTCGGATATATCCAATCCGGCCAGTTCAACATCTTCAACCGGCCGCAGGCCCATCACCGCTTTGACGGCGAACGCAATCACCGTCGTACCGATGACGGCCAAGGCGAGGGTCAGCACGATCGCTTTCAATTGCTCGAACATGAGCGGTTGGAACATCGTATCCTTGACGTAATCTTTCAGATTTGTCGCCAGATTCGAATTGGCGGAATTTCGCGCCAGCATGCCGGTCATGAACGCGCCCAAAGTTCCACCGACTGCGTGGACGCCGAACGTGTCGAGCGCGTCATCATAGCCAAACCAGGCTTTGACCTTGTAGCAGAAGAAAAACGGAACCAGGCCGGCGGCGATACCGATCAGCAACGCGCCTGAGGCCGTCACAAACCCGCAAGCGGGCGTGATCACGACCAGGCCGGCAACCGCTCCGGAGCAAAAGCCCAGCACACTCGGTTTGCCTTTGAGCAGCCATTCGGCCATCGGCCAGACGAACGACGCAATCGCGGTCGCCAGGGTGGTGGTAGTGAACGCATTCGCGGCGACTCCATCCGCGGCCACCGCGCTGCCGGCGTTAAATCCATACCAGCCGACCCAAAGCATGCCGGTGCCGACCATGCACAGCACCAGGTTGTGCGGCGCCATGTTCTGTTTGCCGAACCCGACGCGCTTGCCGAGGATGATGCACAGGATCAGCGCGGACCAACCGGAAGACATATGCACCACGGTGCCGCCTGCGAAATCAATCGCTTTGATCGGCGCGGAAGCGTTCCACACGCCGTTCATCAGGCCGTCCACGCCCCAAACCATGTGGGCGAGCGGGAAATAAACGACGAACATCCACAGCGTCACGAAAAGCAGGATGGACGAGAACTTCATGCGCTCGGCAATAGCCCCGACAATCAACGCCGGAGTGATGATCGCGAACATCAATTGATACATCGAAAAAACATTGTGGCTGACCCAGCCGCCGTAATCCGTGTTCGGCGTCGAATCCACACCGTTCAGGAAACTCCATTGCAATCCGCCGAGGAAAGATTTGCCGCTGTGAAAAGTAAGGCTATAACCGCAAATCACCCAAAGGATCGTTACCAAACCGGTGATGCCGAGACATTGTGCCAGCACCGAGAGCACGTTCTTGCGGCGCACCAGGCCACCGTAGAACAGCGCCAGACCCGGCAAGGTCATGAACAGCACGAGCGCTGTCGAAGTCATCTGCCACGCGTTGTGGCCTGGCCCTGAGGAGGTCGCCAGCGCGGTCGGCGCGTTCGTTTGGCGAGCGCCGTTGGTGACGTAAGCCTCCAGGTCAGTCAACCGATCCTCGACGGAAGGTTTCGGTGGTGGTGGCGGCGCGGCATCCGCCGCCCGGACGTGTAAGTTGGCGGAGCTGAGTGCGACCGCCAGGCTGAAATATAGTGCTGCTTTCTTTAGTAGTTTTTTCATTGATGCTAAACGGTTGGGATTTACGGAACTGGGAACTGAAACTGAATCTGACGTGAATAGGGCTCTAGCGCTTTGAAGCTGCCTTCAAAGTTTTTTGGTTCTCGTTTTCTGCCGGACCGTTCGTCGTGACGCTCGCGAATCCACTCGCGCAGTCCGGCTTTGTCTGAGGGCTAAGCAATGGCAATGCCAACTCAGCAAACGGGCATTCCACGGCGGAAAACTGAAAAATTAAGCCGATTTTGAGAGGTGCGGTTCGGGATGAATTCAGCGGTCCGGCTGCATACGTAAGTTCCGAATTGCACAGGATGAATAAAAAAGACCACGACAGAATGCGACGGCAGAAACCACGAATGATGAAAGATACACGAATTGGGAAATGACGATGCGGTCACCAACAGGATGAACACGGACCAACACGGATGAGATATGTGTATTTGGGTGTCTGGAGCCGTCCCACCCGTCCCAAGGGCTGTTTTACCGAGAAGATTTTCAAGGTTGGCACGTCCCAAACCCGTCCCGGACCCGTCCCAGGGGCGTCCCGGACCCGTCCCGGAGGCAATTCCGAGTTTTGAATGAACATGGATGCCATGAGTGCGCATGAATACAGAGAAGCCTGGCGTAACGCTTGCGCTGCACTGGACCTTCCGATGACCTTTTTGGTATAGTCTGGACATCACTGGCGCTGCGCGGAGCGAGCGCGAGCTTTCATTCCAATGGAAACGGCCTATTACATATTGAGCGGCATCGCGCTCCTGGCCCTGCTGGTCCCGGGCGATCCGGTCATGTCGTTCTGCGACTGGCTCGGAAACCGTACTGTTGAATTACTGACATTCGGCGCATGCAACCCAAATTGGCGTCGAGAGCACGGCTCTCTTGTTCCACGCTGGATTGGCTTGATGATCGTTGCGGTGCTGTTTGCCCTGTCTGCCGTGATTCTTAGAAGATGATGAGTGAAGAACTCGTAGTGGCAATTATTCTGGCCGCATTCGGGCTGCTGGTTCTTTTTCCGAGACGCATGGCCGCACTTTATTGTCGCCACATGAAAGAGCTCAGCACCCTTCAATCCCTTTTCGCGATGCATCCCAAAGGCTTGGTTTGGGTGGTGAAGCGTGTTTCGTTCGGGACGGTTTTTGACGAGGCCACGGCTCCCAAGGCGCTTCGATTCGCAGGGTTTTGGTCTTTAGCAGCTGCATTGACGCATGTGCTCTTCCGGTAATGTGACCTCGAATCAGTCATGACTCTCGAAACCTTTAGAGCGAAAGTCAGCAGCTACCGGAAGTTCGAGGTCCTTCGCGTGGCAGCATTCATGGGCCTGATTGCCTGCACGGCATTTCCGACGATGTTTGTAATCCGGCGACTGGACGGTCACGGGTTTGACACCACTTGCGTCGCGGTCGTGTTTGGATCATACACCGTCATCGCTGGGCTCATGTTTTATGTGCTCTCTCCGATGCACCAGAGACATCTCCGCAGGATGCAAGCAGGCTGCCCCGCCTGTGGCAAATTGCTGGTCGGGCAGCACTCGCAGAAGGTGCTCGTTACGGGCCGATGCCCGGCTTGCGGAAGCAAGGTTCTGGAATGAAGGATTGGCTGCTGTTATGGCACAGATTTGGTCAGAACCTTATTGCTGGACGAAGCATCAGGACCAGATGGATGGGATTGAGCGACTGCCTGCGGAGCAGCGCCCAGCTCCGACTTTACGGCGAAGGCAGGTTTATTTCGTTCGTGTCTGTTCGTTCACCTTTCAGTTCCACTCGATACAGCAACTTCGGGCGTGCCTGGATTATTATGCCAGGAAGATGCAGCCCAGTTCGCGGCTGCACATTGGCGCAGCCGATCACTGGGAAGTTGAGCGTTGGTTTGAACGACTCCCTTTCTATTTGCGAGCAGAACCTAAGCGTCAGAAGGTCGTCAAAGCATTGAAAGAAGCTCTGCGGACGTTCAACCTGGACCGATCGCAAGTTAGGCCGGCGCCATGAGCAGCACCTCAAAATGACTACAATTATGTGCTGAGTTGCACCTCAATGTCAGGAATCTAGATTCAAATCCGCCGCCTAAATCCGCCCCGCTTGGCTTTAATGTTCGGCAGTGGTATTTACCCTCATTTGACCCATTGCTGACCTGAGGCAACGTTAACGTGCATGCGTTGCACCCACATCTGCCTGGTGTTCCTCCTTTTCAGCCGCGCTCTGGCGGCTTTCGGCCAATCGAACACGGATTCCTACAGCGAATTCCTGCACATGCCCGCCGTGGGGGCGAGCTCACTCAGGATTATTACGCCAAACACGTTGGAGCTTTTCTTCGTCACGACGAAAAAGCCCGATCCCGCACGAGTCACACAATGGGATTTCGTCAATGAGCATGGCGACGCACGACTGCCTGCCGTTTCAGAATTCGCAGTAAACGTGGGCGGCAAAACCCTGGCCGTCAAAACGGTCGGGTTCAAACGCCGTGTATTGTACGCGCCGCTCAAAGCTCGAGACCTGAGAATAGCCAATTATCTTTATCTCCAGTTGGACGGAGCCATTCCGAACAATCAGCCGGTCGAAGTGAAAAATCCTTCGCGCAAATTCTGGCCGGCAAACGTGCAATTCACGGCCACAATGGAACCACTCCGCTGGAGCCCGGTGTTGCACGTGAATCAAACCGGATATTTGCCCGGTTATCCCAAGAAGGCCATGGTTGGCTTTTACCTGGGCAGCCTGGGCGAACTGGAGATTGACGGTGCGAATGGGAGCGCCCTGGACCGAGTCAGCGATTCCAAAGCAACGTTTCAAGTGCTCAACCGCGCCAATGAAAGAGTTTTTGAGGGCCCGCTGAAGTTTCGTCGCGACAAAGGATTTACATTCGATTGTTATCAGCACGTGTTGGAGGCGGATTTTTCGGAATTGAAGACGAATGGCGAATATCGCTTGTACGTTCCCAGGTTTGGCACTTCGTTTCCGTTTTATATAGATGACGGCATTGCCGGAGCGTTTGCGCGCACGTATGCGCTTGGCATTTATCATCAGCGTTGCGGGACGAACAATGTGCTGCCGTGGACGCGTTTCGTGCATGCGGTGTGCCATGCGGCGCCCGCGGAAGTCCCAACCATGAGCAAGAAATTCGAATCGGTGAACGAGTCGCTCGCGAAGGAAAGCGCGAATTTCAAAGACAATCCGCGGCATGCAGCGCCGCAGTTGAAAAGCGTTGCGGCGTCACTGTACCCGTTCGTAAATCCCGGTCCGCTGGATGTGCGCGGCGGACATCACGATGCCGGTGATTACAGCAAATACACCATTAACAGCGCGGCCTTCGTTCATCACCTGGTGTTTGCCGCCGACGTTTTTCCGGGCGTCAGCGAATTGGACAATCTTGGCCTGCCGGAAAGCGGCGATGGAAAAAGCGACGTGCTGCAAGAGGCGAAATGGGAAGCCGACTTTCTCGCGAAAATGCAGGATGCCGATGGCGGTTTTTACTTTCTCGTTTATCCGCGCGACCGCGAGTATGAAAACGACGTCACGCCGGACCGCGGGGATCCCCAAATCCTATTTCCCAAAACAACTTCGGTAACGGCCGCCGCGGTGGCGGCGCTGGCGCAGTGCGCCTCTTCGCCAACGTTCAAAAAGCAATTTCCGGACGCCGCCGCGCAATACCTGGACAAGGCCAGGAAAGGCTGGAGCTTTCTGGAGCGAGCGATTGCCAAGTATGGGAAGGATGGCGCCTACCAGAAAATCACGCATTATGGCGATGAATTCATGCATGACGATGAGCTGGCCTGGGCGGCTTGCGAACTCTTCATCGCTACTGGCGACGAGGCGTATCACAGAAAGCTGCGGCAATGGTTCGACCCGAGCGACGCCAACACGCGCCGCTGGGGCTGGTGGCGGCTGTATGATTCATGGGGATGCGCGATCCGGAGCTACGCCTTCGCCGCGCGCTCCGGCAAAATCAAAAAGGAGCAACTCAACCAGTTTCTGCTGGAGCAGTGCGAAAATGAAATCTACAGCCTGGGAGAGGAGCAGCTCAAACGCGCTGAGCAAAGCGCCTACGGAACCAGTTTTCCAGAGGAAACCAAACACGCGGCGGCGGCGGGTTGGTATTTTTCGAGCGACGCGGCTTTCGATTTGGCAGTGGCGTATCAATTGAGCTATCCCGAGAAGCGCGATCCCCGGCCGAAAATCATGGAGGCCATCATCAGCAATCTGAATTACGAAGAAGGCTGCAACCCGGTAAACGTCGTGTATCTCACGGGGCTCGGTTGGAAGCGGCAGCGGGAAATCGTTCACCAATATGCCCAGAACGATCGCCGAATACTGCCGCCGTCGGGCATCCCTTTGGGCAACATGCAGGCCGGGTTCGGCTGGAATTACCTCTACCAAAAGGAACTCGATGCGCTGAGTTTTCCTCCGGATGGCGCTGAAAAATCACCCTACCCTTTCTACGATCGCTGGGGAGACGGGTTCAACCTGAGCCAGGAATTCGTGGCGGTGAACCAGGCGCGGGCGCTGGCATATTTGGCGTGGATTATGGCGCAATCACCGCTCAAAACTCAGCCTTGGAACAGCGCCACGGCCCAAATCACCGGGATGGCCAAACCTGCTTCAGGCGGAAAGAGCACGCTCGGCTTGACCGCGGCAGGCCTGGACTTGTCTTCGGCGCGTATTGTTTGGGAAGCGGCTGGGCAGGAACCGGCGTTCGGCCAAACGTTGACGCTCTCGGGAAATGTCCCGGCATGGGTCGAAGCCGCAGCGCAACTGCCAGACGGCCGGCGCGTGTTCGGAGTCAGCGATGCCAAGCCGAAGTGAAGTAAAAAATATGGCTGATTCCGGACTGACTTTGCGGCATTCTGGCCGCGATGAAGAAACGGAAGATTTTGGTCATTATGTCAAACCGATGGGAACGCCTGAAGAAGCCGCACTTCCTGGAGGTTCTGTGCGATGAAAAAGGCACGGTGCTGAAGGAAAAGCGCCTGCGCGCGCAGCCGAAAACGGCGGCCTTTGATGAGGTTTGGGAGAACGATGAAGGGAAGAAGGATTTCGCCGCCTGCCACCGTTTCGCTCGAAAGTACGGGCACAAGTTGCAGCGGGCAAAGTAAGCGCAAATCGAACTCGAAAACCTTCCATGAGCCCTTACAAATCTCTTCATAACCTTCCCTCGCTGGCTGGGATTTGCTCGATGGAGGATGCGATGAAGCCGGGGTTGTCGGTCGAGGAATGCGTCCGCCGACTGAAACGCTACCATTATGCTTTCAAACGGCTGCATGAAATTTTCATTTCAAGAATCACCGGCGAGCCGATTTACGAATTGAAGATGGCATTCAGCCTGCACGCACACCTTTGCGCCGAGCATACCGCCGCCTTGCGCCAGCGGGTCGGCGAAATGCGCGAACCGCCGCTCGGCCTGGAGGTCATGCCCGATGAAAACCTGCAAATTCTCTTCGACGAAATTCTCGCCGCGGCCAAAACCGAATCGTTGATCGTGGGCCTTTACGAAAAAGCGCTGCCCGCGTTGCAAGCAGCGCTGAATCGGCATTTGGCGGATACGAATCGGCTGGTGGATAGTCCGTCCGTTCGGCTCTGTCGTTTCGCACTGCTGGAACTCGACGACATGCTGGCGTTCGGGATCAAAAGCATCGCGGGCCTTGTGAATCCGGAAGCCCGCGCGACTATGTCTGATTGGCTTAAGTTGCTGAATTCCTGCCTCGATGCGGCGGGCGGTTTGGATGGCGTGGACAAACCGTCTGGTGAAAAGCCGGTGCGCCAGTTCTCGGCCAAACCATACGAATACGATCGAGTGCCGAAACGGGACCAACGGTTCCCCGACCCGTACAACATGGCCGTAAATGCCGAAGTTTTCCTTCACGATGAACAATTCCCGCCCGCGCCGAAGACATTGATGATGTTCTACAAACGCCTGCGTGAAGTGGATGTGCCGGAAATGATGGCCAGCATCATTGTCGAAACTCCGGCCAAACCATGGGCTTATTATCGCGACATGACCCGCCAACTTTGGGATGAAGCACGCCATGCCATGATGGGTGAAGTGGGCTTCGCGCAACTTGGCCTCGATTGGCCAAAACAGGTGATGATCAATTTCACCTGGTCACTCGCACTCAACACGCAACTAAAGCCGCTCGAACGACATGCCGTGCTCTATTTTATCGAGCAAGGTCTCATGCCCAAAAATGGCAAGCGCTTTGAATGGGAAGTCGGCCGCGCTTCCAACAATCCGCTCTCGGCGCTGTTCCAGGATTACGATTGGGCGGATGAAGTGCTGCATGCGCGCATCGGCCGCGATTGGTATCTGAAAGAATTCAAGGACGCCCAAAAAGCAGTCAAATATGGCGACGAATGCTGGTCGCGTGTGTTGATGAACTGGGAAACCTGGCGGCAACAGGGCCTCACAGAGCATCGCAACTGGTGGCCGGATGTGTATCGCGCCGCCTGCCAAACCTGGGGAACGCAACCAGACCCGAAGGTGCTCGCATATTCAACCACCTATCAGACTGTGCGCGC
>Ga0136846_1221146_pt1 | contig 24427 bp, 19 predicted proteins | sample HopSoiMetagenom2_FD_96841 | JGI IMG/M metagenome (GOLD analysis project Ga0136846, IMG submission 96841) | Grasslands soil microbial communities from Hopland, California, USA - 2 Assembly 2016 (version 4) | ecosystem: Environmental > Terrestrial > Soil > Grasslands | place: USA: Hopland... | reverse complement strand
GAGAGCTTCGAGAACGCGTTGCGCCGCTTCAAGCGCAAGGTCGAGAAGTCAGGGATTCTGACCGAGCTGCGCAAGCGTCAGCACTTCGAGAAGCCCTCGGTGAAGCGCAAGCGCAAGGCCATACAGGCCCGTAAGAAGATCATGCGGAAGCTGCTGGAGGAGCGCCGGCAGGGTCTGGCCTGAGAGTCAAGCGTCGGCTGAAGCGCAGTGCGGAACGGGAGGAGGCCCTGAGGTTTCCTCCCGTTTTGTTTTTCCGGCTTTCGGCTTCCTTTCGCGCGCGGTCCGTCAGTCCGGTCAGTCCATCGTGGCCGCGTCCAAGGGGAGCCAGGAGAACGGCAGGAAGGCGGGCAAGGCCGTGGCCCGTTTCCCGTCCTCCTTCTCCCACTCCTCCCGGCTCTTCGCCTTCAGCGGCTCGAGCTTGCGCTTCTCGAGCTCGCGGTTGACGGTGGCCACCTCGCCGTGCTGGAGGGCCTCCAAGCGGGCGCCGGCCTTGTCGAGCTGGTCGGAGAGGACCTTGGCCTGATCGAGCTGCGACTTCGTCGGGCGGCCATCGTAGCCGTTGACGGAGCCATAGACCTTGGCCATCTTCTCCCGGAGCTGCTCCTCGCCGGAGAGCCAGCCCCCCTCGCTGGTGGCGACCAGCGTGGCGCGGAAGCCCTCTAGCGTCTCGCCCAGAGAGCCGAGTTGCTGGCGCAGCTTGTCGCCCTTGGGCAGCTTCTCGGCGCGCTGTTTCGCCGCGTCTTCGAGCGACTTCACCGTATCGGCGACCCAGGTGAGGCGCCCGAGCATGCCGTAGAGGGTCATCGCCGTCTCATGCTGCTGGGCACGGTCCGCGTCCGAATGCGTGGCGCGGGGGTCCGGCACGAGGACCACCGGGCCCGCGTAGGTCTTGTCGCCGTCGACCAGCCTGGCCGTGTAGGTGCCGGGCGGCACCCGCGGGCCGAACATGGCGAACGAGGAGCCGATCACCAGCGAGTTGGCCGGCGGCAGCTTGGGCGGCGGCAGGCGCATGGGCCAACTGACGCGGTTGATGCCGCGCCGCTTGCCGGCAGGCAGGGTCGAGACGAGCTTGCCCTGGGCGTCGTAGACCTCGACCTTGAGGTCGCCGAAGAGGTGCCGCTTCTTGAGGTAGTAGGTGATGGTGGCGGACTCCTCGGGATTGAAGGCGAAGAACTCGTCGTTGCCGGGAAACTCCTGGACGCTGGCAGGGATGGCCATGGCGGCGGTCCGCGACGGCAGCATGACCACCTCGGCTTCGATCGCCTCGCGGGTCAGCTTCCGCAGCGGCGTGATGTCGTCCACGATGTAGACGCCCCGCCCGTGGGTGGCGAGGATGAGGTCCGCCTCGCGGGGGTGGAGGGCGATGTCCCGCACCGCCACCTTGGGGAGCTTGCCCGTGAAGCGGGCCCAGCGGGCGCCGCCGTCGACCGAGACGAAGAGCCCCTGCTCAGTGCCCAGGAAGAGGAGGTCCGGGTTCACCAGGTCCTGCCGGATGACATGGGCATAGCCGGCGAGGGCGTCGGTCGCGAGCGGCTTCCAGGTCTGGCCGAAGTCGGTCGTCTTGTAGACGTACGTCTTCATGTCGCCCGTCTGGTGGTGGTCGAACGTGGCGAAGGCGGTCCCCTCGTCGAAGCGGCCGGCCTCGACTCCGGACACCCAGGTGCCCTTGGCCAGACCGGCGACGTTCGGCGCCACGTTGGTCCAATGGGCGCCGCCGTCGCGGGTCACCTGGAGGTTGCCGTCGTCGGTCCCCACCCAGATCACCTTGCCGTTCTTGGGCGACTCGCTGATGGTGAAGATCGTGGTGTAGTTCTCGGCCGACGAATTGTCGACCGTCAGGCCTCCCGACTTCCCCTGCTGCTGTTTGCCGGCGTCGTTGGTGGTGAGATCGGGGGAGATACGCTCCCAGGAGTCCCCCTTGTCGCGCGAGCGGAAGAGGAACTGGGCGCCGATGTAGATCGTCCCGGGCTCGTTGGGACTGGTATGCATGGGCGTGTTCCAGTTGAAGCGGTAGGGCGGGTCGCCCGCCTCGGGCAGCGGCTTGATCGACTTCTCCTCGCCCGTCGACAGGCGCCGGCGCGAGACCTCGCCGCCCTGGAACTCCGAGTAGACCAGGTCGGGGTCGGTGGGATCGGGGAAGGCGTGGAAGCCGTCGCCGCCGCCGACGTTCTCCCAGTCGCGATTGGCGATGCCGCCGCCGAGCCCCGCCGAGGGTCCGCACCACGAGCCGTTGTCCTGCAGGCCGCCGCAGACCCGGTAGGGCCGGCGCAGGTCGTAGCCGACATGGTAGAGCTGCGACACCGGCAGGGCCTTGAGGAAGCGCCACTGCAGCCCCTTGTTGTGCGACAGGTAGACGCCGCCGTCGGTGCCGAGGAGCACCTCGCTCGGGTTCTGCGGGTTGATCCACACGGCGTGGTGGTCGCTGTGCGGGCCGCCGCCGAAGCCCCCGGAGCCAATGACGGAGGTGAACGACTTGCCGCCGTCCGAGCTCACGGTCAGCGTCAGGCCCGGCTTGTAGAGGGTGTTGAAGTCCGTGGGATCGACGGCGATGCGGGCGAAGTAGAACGGGCGCGCCTGGACGTTGAACGAGGAATTGACCTCGCGCCAGCTCTCGCCCACGTCATCGGAACGGAAGAGGGCCGTCTTCTCCGCCTCCACCAGGGCGTAGACCACGCTCGGCCGCGACGGCGCCACGGCGACGGCGACCCGCCCCTTCTCCCCCGCCGGCAGACCGTTCTTCAAGGGCCGCCAGGTCTCACCGCCGTCGGTCGACTTGTAGAGGCCGCTCCCCTTGCCTCCGGAGCGGAAGGACCAGGGCGTGCGGCGGAACTGCCACATGCCCGCATAGAGGATCGAGGGGTCCTGCGGGTCGACCGCGAGATCGGAGCAGCCGGTGTCGGGGTCGACGAAGAGGACTTTCTTCCAGGTCTTGCCGCCGTCGGTCGTCTTGTAGACGCCGCGGTCGGGGTGACTGTCCCAGAGGTGGCCGGTGGCGCAGGCCCACACCGTGTTGCCGTCGGCCGGGCTCACCTGGATGCGGGCGATGCGCTCGGAATTCTCGAGCCCGACCCGCTGCCAGGAGTCGCCGCCGTCGGTCGTCTTGTAGAGGCCGTCGCCCACCGAGGTGCTGTTGCGGGTCCACGACTCGCCGGTGCCCACCCAGACGGTCTTCGGGTTCTTGGGATCGATGGTGATGGCGCCGATCGACTGTACGTTGTCGTCGAAGACGGGCTTCCAGGCCACGCCGCCGTCGGTCGAGCGCCAGACGCCGCCGCCGGCCGCGCCCACGTAGATGGTGAGCGGGTCGTGGGGCACGGCGTCGATCGCGGCGATGCGGCCGCCCATGACGGCCGGACCGATCGCCCGCGCCTCCAGGCCGCCGAAGGTGTTCGAATCGATCGCCGTCTCGGCGGCCAGCGCCGCGCCGGCGAGCGCCAAGCCCGCGGTCGCGGTCGCGATCACCAGGCAGAGAATCCGGTATCTCCACTGCATGTGCGTTTCCTCGTCCCTACCGCTGCGGCGGCTTGGGCGGCGCCGGGTTGTCCGGCTTTTTCTCGGGAGCGGCCGGTTTCTTCTCGGCGGCCGCCGGCATCGTGAAGCGGGAGTCGGTGACGCTCGGGTTGAGCTCGATCTTCGAGACGGTCATCACCATGCCGCCGGGAGCGCCCTGAGCCTTCTGCTCGATGGAGTAGGGGAAGACCAGGCCGTCGACCTTCTTGAAGTCGCCGAACACCGTCTGGCTCTCGATCTCCTGGCCCCGGACCTTGGTCTTGCCGGTCTGCTTGAGCTGCATGTACTGCTCGGTGTCGATGTAGACGTAGACGATGTCGCCGCTCTTCTGGGTGACCTTGAGCTTGTAAGCCGGCGTGCCCTCGACATCCTCCTTGCCGGCCAGCTCGACCGTGCGCCCATGCTCCTTGTAGTCCATCAGCAGGCCGTCCATGTCCGACTGCTCCTGCATCTTCTTCGCCTCTTCCTCCGGCATGGCCTCGGGATCGGTCTTGCCCATGAAGGGCATCACCGACCAGCCGGCCTTGCCGTCGAAGGCCTGGACGCCGGTCATACCCTGGAAGGTGAACTCCATGCGCATTTTGTTCGGGCGCGACATCTCCATGGTGAAGGGCGCCTCCATCCCCTGGCCCATCACCATTTTGCCGGTGATGCGCTCGGACTGTACGGCCTTGATCTTGTCCTTGCCGCCCATCGCCTGCAGGTGCTTCTCGATGATCTCGTCGGCGGTCTGCGCCCATGCGGCGGCGCTGGTCAAGGCTGCCACGAGCAGCCACGCAAAAGTCTTGCGGGTCATGAATCCTCCTCGGTTGAGTTGCATGCGTTGCCATGGGGCGGGCTTCGATGCCCGCGACTAGTTACGCTGAATCCGGGCGGAAGTTTACCCCGCTTCGAAGCCGATCCGCTTGCCCTTTCCCCGCGCCGGCTCCAGCAGCTCGCGCAGAATGGCAAAGACCTGGGTGAGCTGCCCGCCGTGCCGCCTCTCCAACTCGTCCACCCGGCGCGCCAGCTCCACGTGCGAGGAGAACATCGCGCGCAGCCGCAGGAAGGTGCGCACCACCTCCAGGCTCACCTCGATGGCCTTCGGGCTGTTGAGCACGCTGGCCAGCATGACGGCCCCGTGCTCGGTGAAGGCCTGGGGCAGGGTCGTCGAGTACCTGAGCCGGCTGAGGTGGTCACAATCTGTGACCACCTTCTCCTTCTCCCGCCGGTTCAGGCGAAACATGAAATCCGGCGGGAAGCGCTCCTGGTTCCGCTTGACCGCCTGGTTCAGCACCTTCGTGGGCACGCCGTACAGGGCCGCGAGGTCCATGTCGAGCATGACCCTACGCTTGCGGATCCACAGGATCGCCCGCTCGATGCGATGCACCTCGACCAGCGCCGTCGTCGATTCCTCCTTCTTCTTCCGAACCGCCATCGGGTCTCCTTTCCGTCGCTTGAGAGCGTTCTCCCTATAAAAACGGAAAAACCGGCTCCCGTCGCTCAGGTTTAGCCATGACTTCAATGAAGAGATCCCGGGGAGGTGGTCACAAATTGTGACCACCTCCCGGCACAAATTCTCGTAAACTATTGGCCTGATAAGGTTTGTGGCGGAGGTGGTCACAATTTGTGACCACCTCTCGCTTCAAGCAACTAGCTGGCGGGCAGGCCGGCCCTCAGGACGACTTGGTCCCGCGCGCTCCAGGGATCGAACCAGACGACGCCATCGCGGCCGCGCCTCTTGGGCCAGGGGCCCGCGCCCTCGAAGGGCAGAGAGGTCAGCGCGAGCTGTGGCCCGGGGAGGGCCCGGCCCGTCGAGAGGTGGAGCGTCCAGAGCTGCCAGGGCGCGGCTCCCGCCGGCCCGCGAGTCACCGCCCGCACCCGGTCCGAAGCGGGCTGATCGGCGACCAGGACGGTGCGGATTCCGGGGAAGGCAAAGCGGCGGATCTCGGCGCCTCTGCCGGCGTCCAGGATACGAAGGTAGCTCCCCGCCGCGCTCCTCTCCAGCAGGGCAATATGTCCGTCGGGCAGGAAGGAGGCGCGGGCGCCCTCGCCACCGAGCGTCGCGACGAGCGCGCCGGTGGCGCCGTCGCGAAGCTGGAGGGCGGTCTGGGTGCGCAGCAGCCCGCGGTCGGCCGACGGGCTCAAGATCCAGCTCAGGTTGCTCGTCGTCGTCTCCTCCATCTTCCCGGTCGTCGTCAGCCGGCCGGCGGCCATCTCGAGCTCGGAGATCGAGAGCTTCGTCGGGTGCGAGTGCGCGGCCAGGGGCGCCCAGTAAGAGTCGATCTGGTAGAGCCGGACGCGGCCGGGGCCGGAGAAGGCCAGGACCGACCGCTCATGAAACGGATCCGTCATGGGAACGGAGGCGAGCAGCCGGCCGGAGCCGATCTCCGCCACCGTCAGCCGGCGGCCCTGGGCGATGGCGACGAAACGGCCGTCGGGAGAGATGGCAAAGGCGTATGGCACCCCCTGCACGAAGACCCGGGTGGGCTGCGGCGAGGCGCCGCGCTGGCGGAGGTCGAGAGAGAACAGCTCCAGCTCCCTCTGGTAGAAACTGGTCGCATCGCCGGCAGGCGCCTCCAGCCAGAACGCCCGCCGGCCATCCGCGGAGAAGCTCACGAGGGACGACCGGTCCAGCGAGAGGATACCGAAGCCGGCGCGCACGAACCGGCCAGAGCCGACATCGAAGAGAAACCCGGGGCGAGAGCCGCCGCGGTGGGCGGCCTGGCCATAGAGAGCGATCCAGGAGCCGGCCGGAGACGCCACCACGCCGTGCACGTTCACCAGGTCCTCCGGCGCAGGGGTCTCGAACCACCGGGTGTAGCCTGCCAGGACGAGCGACGCCGGCATCAGCGCGCTCCAGAGGACGAGCGACAGGGCGCGATGACCGCGGCGAAGGTCGGTGCGCCCGCGGATGACCTGCGTTGCGCCGGCCGCGGCCGTCGCCAGCAGCACCGCCGAGGCGACCGCGATCTCCAGGTATTGGAGCAGGGTGAGGCTCTGGGGGGCGGCCGGCCCGAAGCGTCCCCAGCCCGCGATACCTGCTCCGTCGCGCGCCAGGACCTTGAGGCAGGTCCAGACGATGGCGGCCGTCACTCCCAGGGCGGCGAGATCGACGAGAAGCCAGGGGGATCGCGAGCGGAAGATCACGCCGGCGGCATGGGAGACGGCGACGATCAGAAGGAGCGCTCCCAGCCAGACTGCGGCGATCTCGGGCCGGCTGAGCGCCACCCAGGTCGCCCCCCAGGAGCCGCTGGGATCCGGGACACCGCCCAGCAGCGAGGTGGGCAGGAGGACGAGGAGCCCCGCCCCTGCCGCCAGCACTGCGGCGGCCGCCAGCTTGCCGGCCCAGATCGCACCCCCCGTCAGCGGCCGGGCGAAGTAGAAGCCCAACCGGTGCTCGACGAGGTCGCGGACGATCACCGAGCCGCCCAGCAGCAGGGCGAAGACGAAGCTGAGGACGAGGGCGAGGCTCAGCGCCACGCCGCTCCGCAGCTCGGCGGGAGACGCCGACGGCATCCCCGGCAGCAGCGGCACCATCGGCGGGATGAGCCCCAGGGCCAAAGCCGCCACGGCGAGCAGCCGTCGCTCCACGATCTCCCGCTCGAAAATCGCGAGAAAGCCCCTCATCGTTCCGCCTCCTCGCCCGTGAGAGCGATGAAGATCTCTTCCAGGGTGAGCGCCGAGACCTCCGGCCCGCCCTCCTCCGGCGAGCCCAGACGCTCCTCGTCATAGTGGGCGACCACCGCCTCGATCCCCCAGCTGCGGGACGCCACCGCCACCGGCGCCAGAGCCTCCAGGCGGGGAGTGAGGGCCGCCGGGAAGCTCAGCCGGCGGAAGCGATGCTTGAGGGCGTCCATCTCCTCGTCGAGGACGAGCTCCCCCTGCCGCAGCACGGCCACCCGGTCGGCGATCCGCTCGACCCCCGCCAGGTCGTGGCTGGTGATGAATACCGTCGTCCCGCGGTCGGCCAGCTCGCCGATCAGCTCCTCGAAGACCGCCTTGCGGGCCACGGCGTCGAGCCCCAGGGTGGGATCGTCCAGCACCAGCAGCCGCGGCGCGCTGGCCAGCGCCAGGGTGAGCGCCACCTGTCCCTTCTGCCCCTTGGACAGCCGGCCGAAGGGGGTCTCCGCGGGCACCCTGAACCGCTTCAGCCGTGCCTCGACCCCCGCCGCGTCCCAGCGCGGATAGAGGCGCGAGCAGAAACGGGCGATCTGCCGCGCGCTCATGGCAGGGGGCATGTTGGGCTCCTCCGGCACCACGCCTACGTCCTTCAGGATGGCCGCCCGTTCCGTCCAGACGTTCCGCCCCAGGAGGGAGACACGGCCGGCGGCCGGCTTCTGCTCCCCCAGCAGGCAGCGGACGAGGGACGACTTCCCCGCCCCGTTGCGGCCGAGCAGGGCGTAGACCGACCTCTCCGGGACCGTGAGCGAGACGCTGTCCAGGGCCAGCCGCTCGCCGTACCGGACTGTCAGCCCCTCCAGAACGATCGGGCCCACGGGATCGATCGGAGCGACTGGATCGTGCGTATTCATTCCTCGTCTCCTTCGGCCTTCCCGTTCCCGTCCTTCAGGCCCCGCCAGACCGCCTCGAGCGTGGCGACGGTCTCCTCGCGGCTGGCACCCAAGGTCACGGCCAGGCTGGCGTAGCGCACCGCCTCCTCCCTCAGCCGGCCGAGGCGCTGAGCGTCGGAGGCGGCCGGCGGCGAGTCGGCGACGAACGTCCCCTCCCCTCGGCGGACGGTGAGGACACCCGCGTCGGTGAGGCGCTGGTAGGCCTTGAAGACCGTGGCGGGATTGACCTGCAGATCCTTCGCGAGATCGCGCACCGACGGCACCGCCGTCCCGGACGGCAGAGCGCCGCGGGCCACCAGGTGTTGGACCCCCTCCTCGATCTGTCGCCAGATCGGCCGGGCGTCGCGAGGGTCGATGCGCAGGGCGGGGGGCATGGACGCTTAGCGTACCACGACAATGATACACCAAGCGTGAGCCAGACGGCCTCAAGCAGCAGCGCGGGGGTACTTCTTGTAGAGGAAGCTCTCCAGGTCGGCGCGTTCCTGGGCATGTTCGATGGTGATCGTTACCAACTGGCCCTCCGCGTCAACCTCAACGAGGGTGTTCTCGTCGAGGTCGCGACTGTCGGCTACGTTCCCCTCTTTGAACGTGATCTGCAGCGTGTCGGTATCCTCGAAGTATTCAACTCTCATCATCGTCCTCCTTGAACCGACGATCGAAGAACGCGTTGTGAACGGTCTGCCGGTCTTCCAGGAGAACGACTCGGAGGTACCGGTCTTCGGCCTCGTCGATTCGGCCCCACAGGCGAATCCTACCATCCGACTGGACGTGTTCGCGAAGGGGGTTCCTGATCACGCGTTCGATCCACTCCACGTCGATCTGCCGCCGATCTGGCCGGTTACGGTTGTGGAGGAAGTTACTGGGTGAACTTCATCGCAGGCCCGTCACCTCCCCAGCGATTCCATCACCTTCCCCACCGCCTCCCCGGGCGCCACCAGCCGCTTCTCCCGGTCCCGCCGCAGCGAGACCTCGACCTTTCCGTCCGCCAGCGACTTGGCGCCAACGGTGATCCGCACCGGAATGCCGATCAGGTCCGCGTCCTTGAACTTGACGCCGGGGCGCTCGTCGCGGTCGTCGAAGAGGACGTCCACCCCCTTCTCCTGGAGCTGGGCGTAGAGCTCCTCGGCCGTGCGCTTGACCTCCGCGTCCTCGGGATTGAGGGCGATGAGCAGCACCTCGAACGGCGCCAGGGGGCGGGGCCAGACGATGCCGTCCTTGTCATGGTTCTGCTCGATGGCGGCGGCCACCGTGCGGCCGATCCCCAGGCCGTAGCAGCCCATGATCATCGGATGGTCGTTCCCCTCCTCGTCCGTGAAGTTGCAGCCCAGCTTCTCGGAGTACTTGGTGCCGAGCTTGAAGATGTGCCCCACCTCGATGCCACGGAACAGCTCGAGGGTGCCATCGCAGCGCGGGCACGGGTCGCCGCCGGTGACCAGCACCAGGTCGGTCCAGTCAGCGAGGTCCACGTCCCGGCCCCAGTTGACGTTGACGTAGTGGGCATCCCCCTTGTTGGCGCCGGTGACGAAGTTGGTGAGGCCTCGGATCGACTCGTCGGCCACGATGGGGACGTCCTTGAGGCCCACCGGACCGGCGAAGCCCACCGGCGCGCCGGTCGCCGCCCGCACCTTCTCCTCGCTGGCGAGCGCCAGGTGCTCGACGTCGAAGTGGTTGAGCAGCTTGACCTCGTTGATCTCCCGGTCGCCGCGGATCAGGGCCGCCACCAGCCCCTTCTCGGTCTCATAGATCAGCGTCTTGACTAACCTCTTGGGCGACACCTTGAGGAAACGGGCCACCTCCTCGATCGTGTGCTTACCCGGCGTCGCCACCTCCTCCAGGGCCTGCGGCGGATGGGCCTCGGTGGCTGCGGCGGCCTCAACCGTGCGGGTCTCGGCCTTCTCCACGTTGGCGGCGTAGCCGCAGGAGGGGCAGCGGACGACGGCGCTCTCGCCCGTGTCGGCCACCACCATGAACTCATGCGAGGCGGAGCCGCCGATGGTGCCGGTGTCCGCCTCGACCATGGTGTAGTCGAGCTGGCACGCCTCGAAGATCCGGCAGTAGGCGGCGCGCATCGCCTCGTAGTCCTGGTCGAGGCTCGCGGCGTCGGCGCCGAAGGAGTAGGCATCCTTCATCAGGAACTCGCGGCCGCGCATCAGGCCGAAGCGAGGGCGGATCTCGTCGCGGAACTTGGTCTGGATCTGGTACAGGTTGAACGGGAGCTGTCGATAACTCTTCACGTCCCGCCGCACCGTGTCGGTGATGACCTCCTCATGGGTGGGGCCGAAGACGAAGTCCCGCTCATGGCGGTCCTTGATGCGCAGCAGCTCCTTGCCGTAGCGCTGCCAGCGGCCGGACTCCACCCACAGCTCGGCCGGCTGGATGGCGGGCATGGACAGCTCGACGGCGCCGGCCGCGTTCATCTCGCGGCGGACGATGGCCATCAGCTTCTGCAGGCTCCGCCAGCCGAACGGCAGATAGGTGTAGATGCCGGCCGCGACCTTCTTGATCAGGCCGGCGCGCACCATGAGCTGGTGGCTGATCACCTCGGCGTCGTTCGGTACCTCGCGGGTGGTGTACAGGTAAAAACGGCTCCAGCGCATCGACTCCTCCGATCGGGACCGGGATTGACAGCCCCCGAAGGGGCGACATTGTACATGGGATGCCCTGACGGGCCTTGGCCCTACTTCGCCCGGCTGCCCCGGCGCGCCCGTTCGATCAGGCGCGTCGAGTCCTTCATGCACTCCATCATCTTCTCTTGCAGCGCCTCGCCGTGCTCACCCATCGTGCGGGCGTGGGCGAGCACGCCGCGCGCCCGGTCCTCCTCGCCGTGGGCCAGAAGGGCCATGCCGAGGTGGGTCAGGGTGGTGGACGACGGCCCCAACTCGCTCGAACGGGCCAGGAAGTCGATGGCCTTGTCGAACTCCTTGCGCTTGTAGTGCACCCAGCCCAGGGCGGCGAGGGGGAACTGCTTGATCTCGTCCGGCGCCAGGTCGACGGAGCGGCGGGCGTAGTCGAGGGCCTCGTCGAGGTCCTCCTCCATCTCCGCCAGGTTGTAGGCCATCTCGTAGTAGGCGATGGACTTGGTGAAGTTGGAGTTGCCCTCTCCCAGCAGCCGCTCACCGATGCGGTTGCCCTCGCGGAACTTCCCCTGGCTGCGCATCGCCTCGATCAAGGCGGCGTAGGCCGTGGCCTTCAGGGTCTCGCCAGGATTCAAGTCCAGCACCTTGCGGGTCACCGCCTCGATCTCCTGGCTGCGGTTCATGTGCAGGCACAGGAGGGCGTAGGACATCAGCAGCGTGGGGTTCTCCGGGTCGAGCGAGAGGGCCCGCCGATAGCAGGTGTGCGCCTGCTTCAGGTTCTCGCGGGCGCGGAAGTCCTCGCCCTTGCGGAACCAGACCTCGGCCTCGCCGCCCACCTGCGGCAGCGGGCTGCCGGCGTGGCCGGAGAGGTAGCGCACCAGGTCCTGGTACTGGAGCTTCTTGGGGTTGAGCCGCTGCGCCTGGCGGAAGGAGTCGAGGGCCTTGCGCGTCCAGTGACGGTCCAGGTAGGCGAGCCCCAGCAGGTGGTGGGCCTCCTCGAAGGCCGGGTCGTGCCGCACCGCCTCCTGCAGGAAGTGCACCGCCGAGGTGAGCTTGCCCATCTCGTAGTAGCAGCTTCCGAGCAGGAACAGGGCCTGGGGGACCGGCTCCACCTCCACCGCCCGCTCCAGGAAGAGGACGGCCTTGGCCAGGTTCCCCTGGCCGGCGTAGACGGCGCCCAGGCTGAAGTGGGGCAGGAAGCTGTCGGGATAGATGGCCACCGCCCGCTTCAGGAACTCCTCGGCCCGGGTGTGGTCCCCCCGCTCATAGAGGATGACGCCGCTGTAGACCAATCCCTCATAGTGGTCGGTCTTGACTTCCAAGACGCGGGAGAAGTAGCCGAGGGCCTCCTCCGTGTCCCCCTCGTTGAAGTGGGTCTCGCCCAGGAAATAGGCCAGCTCGTAGTTGTCGCGATCGAGCTTGTAGGCCGCTTCCAGGGCCGCCACCGCCCGCTCGATGTCGAAGGCGAAGAGAGCGTACTCGGCGTCCTCCAGATGCTGGAGGAAGAGCTTGCGCTTGTCGCCGTGGTGGAGGGCGGCGATGCGCTCCTTGACGGCCAGAAAGCGCTCGCGCTTCTCCAGCGCCAGGAGCTGGTAGTCCATCTTCGACTCCCAGAGCTCGCTCCACTCCTCCCCGGCGATGTACTTCTTCGTCTCCAGCAACTCCCGCATGGCGGAGAGCCCGGTCTGGTGGATGAGCATGTTCTTTTCCTGCTTGTGCAGGGCGCCCAGGACTTGGCGGACGGTCTCGGCGGTGCGCTTGACCGCCTCCTCCAGGATGGAGATCCGCTCCAGCAGGTGCTCGTCGAACGAGAAGCTGCTCTCCTCCGCCTCCTCGTAGGAGTCGTCGTCCTCGTGCAGAGAGCCGGAGAGCACCAGCAGCTTCTGGTGGCAACGGACGCAGAACTCATGGTCGTCCCGGTTGGGGGCGCCACAGACTTGGCAGTACATTCTTCTTCCCTGTCCTCCCCGCCCTTCAGCTCCGGTCGTAATCGTAAAAGCCCCGGCCCGACTTGCGGCCCAGCCGCCCGGCGTCGACCATCTTCACCAGCAGCGGGCAGGGGCGGTATTTCGGATCCCCGAAACCGTCCTGGAGCACCCGCAGGATGTCCAGGCAGACGTCCAGGCCGATCAGGTCGGCCAGGGCGAGCGGTCCCATGGGGTGATTCATCCCAAGCTTCATAACCTCGTCGATGGCCTCCGCCTTCCCGACCCCCTCGTAGAGACAAAAAATAGCCTCGTTGATCATCGGCATCAACACCCGGTTGGAGACGAAGCCGGGCGCGTCGTGGACCTCCACCGGGGTCTTGCCCATCCGCCGCGACGCCGCCTCCACCGCCTCCCACGTCTCGTCGCTGGTAGCGAGGCCGCGGATGACCTCCACGAGCTGCATCACCGGCACGGGATTCATGAAGTGCATGCCGATCACCTTGTCCGGCCGCGAGGTGGACGCCGCGAGCCGGGTGATGGAGATCGAGCTGGTGTTCGAGGCCAGGAGGGTATGGGGCGGACAGACGCGGTCGAGCTCGGCGAGCACCTGCTGCTTGACGTCATACCTCTCCACCACCGCCTCCACCACCAAGTCGGCCCGCTCCAGGGCGGCGAGTTGGTCGACCGTGGTGAGCCGGCCGAGGGCCTCGTCGCGCTGCCCGGCGGTGAGCTTCCCCTTGCCCAGGAGGCGCTCGAACCCTTTGGCGATCTGCGTCCGGCCGCGGGCCAGCGCCTCCGGCACCGCATCCACCAGGATCACCTCATAGCCGCTCTGGGCGGACACCTGGGCGATGCCGTGTCCCATCGTGCCCGCGCCGACGACACCGATCGTCTTGATGGACTCCATAAGGATAAGGCCTCTCCTCTCGCCGCCGCAAGAACCGGGCGGAATCAGGCGGAAAATGGAGCCTACGAGATCGTGCCCGGGGGGTCAACCCGGGGAGCTGCTACGGCGCCAGCCCCGCCGCCAGCTTCGGCGGCAGAGCGGCCCGGAACGCCTCCAGATCCCGGCCCGCCCGGTCCGCCAGCGGGCTCCCCACCAGTCGGTAGCAATCATAGCGGTAGGCGAGGAACCGCTCATCCCACGGCACGTGAGGCTCCATCTCGCCGATCGCCCCGGCGCACTGTTCGCCCAGGTTCAGCTCCTGGGTCAGCGAGACGCGGTTGGCCCGCCGCAGGCCGTCGAACATCCGCGTGGCGAAGGGCCGCTCCAGGGCCGCAGCCAGGCGGATGCCGAGGGCCCGGTCGCTGCGGGCCAGAGGGAGGAGGAGGGAGAACGAGTGTCTCACCAGGGGGCGGTAGACCCAGGGGTCCCTCCGGTAGGCCTGGAACGCCGCCAGCAGGCGCTCCCCCGCCTGCCGCGGCCTCACCGCCGCGGTGTGCCAGAAGGCGAGGATCAGGTCGGCCTCGATGGGCTGCTCGCGCGCCAGCCGGGCGGCGACCTCCGGCGTGCGGGGGTCGGCCTGCTCGGCCAGGCAGAGGCCGATCAGCAGCAGGTCCGCGTGGGTGCGGGGCGGCTCCGGCTGTTCGAACCAGCGGGCGCAGGCTTCGGCCTGCTGGCCGCGGACCGCGGCCTGGCGGGCGGCGATGCGCAGCCGCGCGGCATGGTCCCCCTGCGGCTCGGGATCGGTCTCGAAGTCGTCCCAGTAGGCGCCGCGAGCCACGCGGCTCTCCGCCACCCGCGACCAGTCCAGGGGCGCGCCCCGGGTCGCCGGCCGGTCCTCCCGCCGCGCGGCCACCAGCGCCAGCAGGTCGGCGGGGCGGAACAGCCCGAAGCGGCCCAGGTTCCTGGCGAAACCGAATTCAAGGATCGACCGGTCATCGGTGTTGAGGGCGCTCCCCTCGGCCCGGAGCACCGCCCGGGCGAAGGGAGGGGCCGATACGTAGCCCGCATAGAGGCCCTCGGCACCGTCCACCCCCCAGGTGCGGGCGAGGGCCGTGCGGTAGGGCTCGGTGGCGATCCGGGCGCGGACCCGGTCGAGGTCGTGCACCACCGGCTGCAGGGTGGCCATCAGCAGCAGGTCGGCGCTCTGGATGCGCCAGCTCTCCACCGCCGGGAAGACGGAGGCCAGGGTGGCGTAGGCGGTGCGCACCACCTGGGCGTCGAGCTCGTAGCCCTGAAGCCACTGGAGGAAGATGCCGCCCGGGCGCAGCCGGTGGCGGACCGAGCGGTAGAAGTCGGCGCTGAACAGGCTCGCCACCCCGGCCCGGTAGGGGTTCGAGGGCTCGGAGAAGACGAGGTCGTAGGTCTCCGGCGTGGTGAGGAGGACCTCGCGGCCGTCGCCGGTCACCAGGTGCACCTTGGGATTGGACAGCACGTCCTGATTGATCTGCGACAGGGTGCGGGCGACGTGCACGATGGCCGGCTCGAGCTCCACCACGTCCACCCGCTCCACGGTCGGCACCCGGGCGAGCCAGCCGGCGGTGCTGCCGGTGCCCAGACCGATGACCAGCACCCGGCGGACGCCGGGGTGCAGGACGGCCCCCACCAGGCCGCTCATCACCTGGGTGGGAGAGTCGCCCAAAGCGCTGCCGTCGGACTTGCCGTTGACGATGAAGGCATACTCCTCCGACAGGTCGAGGGCGACGCTGCTCTCCACCCCGTCGGCCTGCCAGACGATGCGCCGGTTCTGGGTCTCGATGGCGCTCTTGACGTCGTTCGGCCCGTTCCAATCCGCCGTCGTCACCCGGCCGGCGCCGATGGGAGAGTGCCGCCAGAAGGGAGTCGGACCGGTGGCAACGCAGCAGAGGAGCCCCAGCACCCCCGCCGCCAGCGGCATCACGGCCGCCCGGCGAGGGGCGCCGCCGCGCAGGCTGGCCCGCCATCCCAGGACGATCGCCCCGCCGGCCAGGCCGAGGAGCAGCAGCGCCACCAGCCGCCACACGCCCGGCGCCGTGAGCCAGGGGATGAGCCCGAAGCCGCCGGCGATCGAGCCGGCGATGGCCCCCAGGGTGTTGGCGGCGTAGGTCACCCCCACCTCGCGCCCCACCCGCCGCTGGCCGGCGCCGAGGAGCGCGATGAGGAGCGGGAACTGGTAGCCGGCGACCACCGCCGCCGGCAGCACCACCAGCACGGTCACCGCCGTCCAGCCGCCGGCCAGGGCGTAGAACCCGGCCCCCGACAGGGGGCGCAGCAGGGCCGCGAGCACCGCCACGCGGTCGCCGAGGGCGAAGGGGAGGGCCAGGAAGAGCGCCTCCAGAGAGCAGGTGCCGGCGAATGCCAGCAGCGTCGGCCGGCGCCCCCCCTCCCCCGCGCCGTAGAGCAGCCCTCCGGCGCCGATGCCCAGCAGCGCCACCGCCAGGATGAGGCCGAAGGTATAGGAGGAGCCCCCGAGGAGCGGCCCCAGCAGGCGGTACCAGACCAGCTCCATGAGCAGGAAAGAGAACCCCACCACCGCCGCGGCCACCGGCACCAGCCGGCCCATCCAGGGGGCGTCCGCGGCCGGCTCCGGTGACGGCATCGGCGGCTCCCCTGGAGAACGGATCGCGGCCGGCATCTCCCGGGCCATCTCGCGGGCCATCTTCCGGGAAAGACTGCGCGCCGCCAGCACCACCAGCAGGTTGAGCAGCGCCGCGATCCAGATCGACTTGCGGATGCCCAGCACCTCCAGAGAGAAGAAGGTGGTCGCGAGGGTTCCCAGCACCGCTCCCAGCGTGTTGACGGCGTAGAGCAGGCCCACCACCCGGCGGCCGGAGTCGGCCCTGCGCTCCACGGCCCGCGCCACCGCCGGCAGCGTGCCCCCCATGAGGAAGGTGGGAACCGCGAGCACCAGCGTCGAGAGCACCAGGCGGACGACAGTGCTGCCGGCGAGCCCCAGCCGGGCGCTCCCCCCGAGCCCGATGTAGACCGATTGCGCGAGCGCCACCAGCCACGGCGAGAGGCCCGCGCTCACCGCGATCCCCGTCTCCAGCGTGGCGTAGAGGCCCAGCGGCGACGGGTGCCGATCCGCCCACCGTCCCAGCAGCAGGCCGCCGAAGCCCAGGCCCGCCATGAAGATGGCCAGCACCGCGGCCGACGCCGCCGTCGAAGCACCGAAGACCAGACGGAACATCCGGAGCCACGCCGTCTGGTACACCAGGGCGCAGAAGCCGGAGCCGAAAAGCAGAAGCGCGACTCTCCCCACCGGCGGGCGCATGCGGAAGACTCCCCTCTCAGTTGGTTCAGCCGGGCGGTACGGTATCAGAGTCCACGCGCCCCCTCCCAAGGCCCCTCATCACCCCGGCCCTCTTCTCCCGCCGCACTCCCCCCGACCGGGAGAAGAGGGAGAAAAGCAAGAACCCTTCAGCCGGGTCCCCCTCTCCCGGTCGGGGGGAGTGCGGCGGGAGAGGGGGACAGGGGTGAGGGTTTGGACGGGGGCGCTCAGGCCTACGCCAACTCGAACCACGGCTCGCGCCGGCCGAACTTGGTCGAGAGCGCGGCGCCGATGCCGATGAAGGTCGCGGTGGTCCAGGCCACGACGCCGAACCAGGGGAGGAACTTGACGGCACCGAGCACCAGCAGACCGATGGTGGCGGCGTTGAGCGGCCGGAAGCGGCGGCGCAGGAGATGGCGGGAGACCCAGTCGCCCAGGGCGTAGAACACGGCGACCATCCCCCAGAGCTTCAGCACCAGGGCGAGGATCACCACCAGGATCAGCAGCGGCACGCCGATGAGGCCGCGGGCGAAGGCGCTGAAGAAGAGGCCGGTCAGCACCAGCGAGACCACCCCGGTCAGCCCGACGAAGAAGCTGCGGAACGGCTCGCGGCGAACGCCGTCCGCCGTCTCCAGGAGCTGGCGGCCGCTGGCGGCGAAGAACAGCAGGAGGAGCGCCGCCCACGCCGCCAACAGGGCCAGCTTCGCCCCCACTACCAGGCGCGAAGCGAAGCCGAGGCCGAGGCTCGGCCCCTCCAGCAGCGTCATCCAGGCGTTGGAGGCCGTGGGATAGGAGACCATACGGCCGCCGGCGTGCGCTCCCGGCGCGGCGTGGACGGAGCCGCCCACCACGAAGATGTCCCCCCCGACCCGGGCCGTCGGCGCCAGGCGTACGTCGCCCCGCAGGACCACGATATCCCCCGTCACCTGGCCGGAGACCTCTACCGAGCCGTCCAGGGCTGCGACGTCGGCCAGGGCCTGGCCCTGGACGATCACGTCCCGCCCCACGCCCACGAGTTGCTGGCTGCTCACCGACCCCGCCTCCAGGCGTAGGGCGGGCGCGCTGCGCGCGGACCTGTGACCCCGCGCAGGCTGGCCCGCCGCCGGAACAGCCAGCAGGAGCAGCAGCGTCGCAATCATCGCGATCGGAGCTCTCACGGCGCCAATGGTATGCGAGAAATGCGGAAAAACGCGTCGCGAGCGCGGAAAGGAATGCGGCAGCTCAGCGGCCGCCGGCGTCCCTCCGCCCCCGGGCGGACACCGCAGACGGCCGCCGGCGGCGCACCAGCGAGATGAGAAGCAGGTTGAGGCAGAGCACCAGGAAGCCGAAGGCGCCGAGGCTCACCGGCGAGGAGATGACGTCCTCGACGATCAGCCCGATCCCCTTCCACGAGGCGCCCAGCAGGCCGGCCCCGGCCAGCGTGGCGGCGCGGAGCATGCCGCCCACCGCGTCGAGAGCGGCGAGGCCCGATGGTGCCGACGACGGCGACGTCGAGCCGACCATCATCAGACCGGCGACCAGCATCAGCATCGCCGCCACCGCCAGGGGGAAGCGCCAGGTGCGCGGCGACTGCGCCTCCCAGCCCGCGGGAGGCAGAGCCGCCATCACCGCATCGGCGAAGCCGGACCGCACCGGCAGGGCCGAACGCTCGAGCAGCTTCTCGAAAGCGATCAGCTCCTCCCGCTCCCGGCGGCACTCCTCACAGCCGGCGAGGTGCTCTTCGAGACGGGCCCGCTCCTCGCGCTCCAGCATGCCATCAGCGTCCAGGTTCAACCATTCGCGGAACGTGCTGTGATCGGGCCTGTTCATGGTCATTCCTCGCACCGGGTCAATCGCTGAGAAAGTCCTTGAGCTTCTCCTTGAGCATCTGCCGCCCGCGGAAGAGCTTGTTCTTCACCGTCCCCAGGGGCATCTGCTTGAGCCGCGCGATCTCCTCGTAAGGCAGCTCGCCGAAGTGGCGCAGCAGGATCAGCTCCCGGTACTCCCAGGGCAGGCCGTCGATCGCTTCCTGGATCGCGCCCCCCCGTTCCCGGTTGCGCAGCTCGCCGTACGGTCCGCGCTCCGGCGAGGGGAGGTCCCAGTCGCGGCCCTCGCCCTCCTCGTCCTCCTGCCGCAGCGAGACCACCTTCAACCGCCGCCTGCGGATCTGGTCGATCGCCGCGTTCTGCGCCACCCGGAACAGCCAGGTCGAGAACTTGTACTGCGGATCGTATCGATCCAGCACCTGGTAGACCTTCACCAGGACCTCCTGCGCCAAGTCGTGCGCGTCGTCCGCATTGCGCAGCAACCGGAACAGATAGTTGACGAGCCGACCCTGGTAGCGGTCGATCAGGTCGCCGAAGCGGTCCCGGTCTCCCCCGAGGACCGCGGCAACCAGGTCCTCGTCGGTCGGCTGCTCCGTTCCCCGCGTCATGGGTGGATACGCAAATGGCTGGCCAAGGTTTCAGGGGGGCAGGTCGCAGGGGGAGGCTACCGGCTCTCGCGGCCCTGGAGCCACCTCCCCAACAGGAAGAGGACGCCCCCCGCCGAGGCCACAGCCAGCTCCAGGCGGATCTGGTCGTACATCATGCCCAGCACCAGCGCGCTGCCGACGATGACGAGGGCGAGGACCTGGAGGAACCAGCCGATCCCGGACATGAGGGCCTAGAGCTGGGGCTTGGTTTCGCCCGGCAGCGGCAGGTGCTCCCGCGTGGCGATCACGCCCGAGGCCTTGCCCGTGAGCAGGGCCAGCAGGTCGTTCTCGACGCCGTGGGGAGACGTCTCCACGATCCGCCCCACCTCGCGGCCGTCGCGGCGCACGATAAAGGTCGGCAGGAACTGGACACCGCTCTCCGTCACCGGCCCGGCCGGCTCCTTCTTGTGACGGTCGACGGTCACGTAGGAGATCTTGAAGGGGACCGAGCCGCCCGCCAGGTCGAGGGCGCGCCAGAAGCGCGGCACCTCCCGCCGGCTGTCGCCGCACCAGGTGCCCAGGAAGATGGTCACCTCGGCGCCCGGCGCCACCGCCGCCAGCGCCTTGGCCTTCCCTGCGTCCGGCTGCGCTTCGACCTCGGCCTGCACCCACTCGGGAGCCGCGCCCTCGATCTGCTCCCGCGTCGCGGGACCGACCAGAACCGGCTCCTCCTTCTCCTTCTTCGCCGTCTCCTGCGCCTCGATGCCATGAACCTCGACGGCGGGCTTCTTGACCGTGACGGGAGGAGGATCGGAAGCGCGGACAGCGGTCCCGCAGACCGCCAGGGCGAGCAGCAGCGTCATCAGCATCACGGGGATTACGGATTTCATGGCCGGGAGTTTACCGCAAGGGCGGTCGACAACCACCAACCCGGCCCCGCACACCAGCACGTCTCGTCCGGCGGCGTGTTGCGGCGCAGCGACTTCACGTCTTTCAAATCCTCGCGCTTGAACGCCTCCGTCAACCTCTGCGCGGTCTCCTCGTCGCGAGCGCCGGCGCACGGGATGAACATCGCGCGGCACACGAACCGTGCCTCGAACCCATCCGGCGACTTGCGCGTCACCAGGAGCATGCCCCCGGCACCTTGAGCCGGCGTCAGGGGCACCAGCAGACGCCCACCCGGACGCAGGGCGTCGAGCCACGAATCCAGAGGACCGGTCGCTCCGGCGCTCACATAGATAAGGTCGCAATCCGGCAGAGCACCCTCGGACGCCGACCGGGCATGGATGGTCACCTGGGAAAGATCCGCCAGATTCGCCGTCGCCCGCTGGGCAAGATCGGGCTCGATCTCATAGGCCACGACCGACCCCGAGGAGCCGACGAGCTGAGCCAACAGGGCCGTGTAATAACCCGTGCCGGCGCCGATATGGACGGCGGCCTCCCCCTCCTGCGGGTTCAGGGTCGCCAGAGAGACAGCATGCAACGTCGGCTGCCCATTGTTGATCTGGCTCTCCGGCTTCAGCGCCACCGTGACGTCCTGATACAGGAAAGCCGGATCGTCGGACGGGGTTTCGACATACCCGGCCGCCGTGAACACCCGCCAGGGACCGGGACCGATGAAGCGCTCCCGCGGCGTGGAGACCAACGCCGCCGCGAGACGACTGTCGCGCGGCAAGCCGACCGACGCCGTGATCAGATGGGCGAAAAAGAGACGATGAGCTTCGATCCGTTCCATAGCACCCTCGGGCGACAGTCACGTCTTGAGGAGCCTCTTGAGCCGCTGAAGCAGCAACCGGGTATCGTAGACGTTGTCCGTGGCCACGAACAGCGTGTCATCCTCGGCCACGACCCCCACCACCTCGGGCCAGGCGGCGCTCTTGAGGGCCACCGCCACGGCCTTCGCCATCCCCGGGCTGGCGTCGAAGACGAGCATGTACGGCCCGGCGTTGCGCACCCGCCGGATGAACTCCTCCATTTTGCCGATGGCGTTCGCGTCCCCTTGCGGGGGGGGAGGGGTGTAGACGCCCTCCCGGCGCACGACGCCCATGGCTTCCAGATCGCGGCTGATGGTCGACTGCGTCACCTTGTAGCCCAGCTTGCGCAAAGCCCGCCCGATCTCGATCTGCCGCTTCATGGGCTGGGACGACAGGAGCTCGAGGATCGTCTTGCGGCGCTGGTCCTGGTACTCACGTTCAATAGGCATCGGGCCTCCCTCCGATGCGGTAGCTTGGCGGGTATGGGAAGGAATGTCAAGAAGGGGCCTTGATAGTATCGCGCACATCCCGTATTCTATGCACACCGACAGAGCATGACCCGCGAAGCAGACCCGGAGGGACGTCGATACGAGCGATTGGATTTCCGGCGTCAGGTGGAGGCCAACATTGCCGCCCTCCCCCAACTGGAGCCGTGGCGAGCCCAGCTCGCGACCCAGCCTGTCCCGCGGACGGTCTCCATGCATCTGCGCCGCCTGCTCGCTGCCGCCGCGACGGCCGGCCCCCCTGTCGTCTAAGCCTCCCTGAGCCCTCTGCTTAGCCGACCGATTCTGACGTATAAGCCACCCTCGCCCTATTGGCCCTCCTTCATTCCAAGCTGCGGGAAATAAACGACTTCCGGATTCTCCTCCGTCTCGCTCTGGAATGCATGGGACCGTCGCATAAGCGCCTGCCGCGGGGGCGCTTATCCGACTGAAGCCGACTTGAGCCTCATCGTTTCAATAGCTTAGGTGTCCTTAAGGGAGCACTGTAGCTTGAGGCTTCCTGGGCGCTTATACGGCGGATCGCTCGTCGCATTGACGAGCCTAAGGAACCAGCGTACAATGGTTCAGTTCTATAGAATGAATGACATACATCTTCGCCAACAGGAGTAGGACTCGGGTACGGAGACTGTCGGGAAGGCTTTTAGGGGTGGGACGGATACAGGTCACCTAGAGGTTGGGCGGAAGGAGGAATCCTGCGCTACGTATTCGTACTCTGTATATTGACACTTTATGGCTGTGCTAGCTCATCACTGAGCGAACTGACTGCCGAACTGCGGCTAACGGTAGCCCCTGAGTCCCCCACAGCACGTCTCGGCGACACAGTCGCTCTACAATGGACAGTCTCGAACCCCATGGCCCGCGAGGTCACGGTCTGTCCATCGGGGTACAAGGAGACACGCTTGGGCGGAATCGGGACCCTACAGTCTGTCGATCATCCGGGATGCGTCCAGTCAAATCGTGTGGTGGTCCCCGCGAGCGGAGTATGGACTTGGCGAGAACCGCACAAACTGTCGTGGGACTGTGCGGTGGGTAGGGATATCCCCGCTATTGCCCAGCGGTTCCCATGTGATGGTGAGATCCCCATTTTTGGAGTGATCGACCTCATTGTCGGAGATAGATGTAGCCGCCGACATCCGTGTCAACAGGTTCGTCTCAGGAGCCAACCAAGCACACTTCGAATTGTCGGTGAACAGCCGCCGCTCAACTCTGCGCTACAGCCGACGCGAACCGCGGTCGAGAGGACATGCGAAGGCGTCCAACCCAGCCCCTGCACACGGACGGTCGGCTTCGCCGCCCGCCGGTGAGGGGCATCAGCGTTACTGCGACACGATGTCGCTCTTAATATGAAGTTGTTTCTCTCGATGTAGGAGGTGAAACCACCACCCGTACCACCGGGTGAACCTAGGGGCCTGAATAAAGAGCGGCCCTGACATGTACAGAGGCACGCGTAAGCGTGCGGGGCGGGAACCGTGAGGAACCTGCTCTCCTGGCAGCCACAAGCCGGGCGATGGCTAGGTAGCGGGTATGGTAAACACATGTGAACCTGTGCAACGACCGTCAATGAGAACAAGCTAAAGTGGCTGACAAGCTTGAGCCAAAAGGCACGGAAGCCGGAGGTGGATTTAACGGTGCCACCTCGTGGTCAACAGCGCTTCCCGGTCGACAGCAGGTACCTAACTCCGCAAAGACTTCAGAAGCGGAACGTGGAAATCCCGTATCTTCGCCCACAAGGGCAGGTGAACCGCAAGGGGATCTATTGGAGATGCGGGCTTGGGAGGTCGGAAGAAGCGAAGGCCGTCCTGTAATGGGGCGGATACGGGTTTAAAGGTCACCCGGCACGAAAGTGAGCCCACGTCCGACTGGTGCCTCTTTGCGAGAGCGTATGGAGAACACCTTGAACGGGGAAAGCAAATAGGAGATGGAGGTGGTTCGACCACCCGTCTGTGCGCCCCCTCCTCTGGCTGGTCCAGAGCTGGTGCCTGCCATGGTAGTATCGCGAAGGATGTCCAGTTGTAGGGACAACCGGGTCGGTCTCGGATCGGCCTTTGAGGTGCTTGAGCCGTATGCGGGGAAACTCGCACGTACGGTTCTTAGAGGGGCCAGGGGGCCGTAAGGTCCCCTGGCCTACTCGGCTGCGTCCACGATGCTTAGCCGAACCTGAGGAAAGGAATCTATGGCACTCTTCTCAGTAGCATCTGTCCGTGCTGCGGGTCGACGTGCGGAAAACCTTACCGGCGTCTCTGCGCACGTGCAACTGCGGCTCGCCAAAGCGACAGCCCCGGACCGAGAGTTTGACATCTTCCTCTCGCACAGCTATTTGGACGCGGAGCTGGTGCTTGGACTCAAGGCTACCATCGAGACCATGCATCACTCGGTCTATGTTGACTGGGTTGAAGACGATCACCTCGTCCGCTCAGAAGTTTCCCGAGTCACTGCGCAACTCCTTCGTCAGAGGATGTCAAAGTCCAGGTCGCTGTTCTTTGCCACCTCTGATACCTCCGTCTCCTCTAAGTGGATGCCGTGGGAATGCGGATACTTCGATGGCTTAAAGGGTAAGGTTGCAATATGCCCTTTGGCAACAGAGCCGAAGGATCGGAACGACTACTCAGGTCAAGAATACTTAGGTCTTTACCCTTACGTAGCGCACTGGGTTCGAGATGGAGACTCTGAGCCACAACTTTGGATTCACGAGACGCCTTCGAAGTATGTAAACTTTGGGTGGTGGGTCAAGGATGGAGTGCCTCATGAACACTCTATCTAGCCGAACTGCGCGCTCGAGTGAGTTCGAGCCTTGCAGGCAAGCAAGATTCAAGCGTGTGCATGGTCACTTGGTAGCGACTACTGACGTGACTGGGCCAGCGAGGCAGTTCTTGGACGCAAGAGGGTATAAGTTAATCAATCTTTCCGACCTGCGCCGGAATAAGCGCCAGAGGCTTGTAGGAGAAGATCGCCTCGATAGGATTGACCTGCCCTTCCCTCGCTCCTGAGGTGTCGAATCGAAGGAATCGTGGTTTTCCG
>Ga0136846_1236886_pt1 | contig 24430 bp, 30 predicted proteins | sample HopSoiMetagenom2_FD_96841 | JGI IMG/M metagenome (GOLD analysis project Ga0136846, IMG submission 96841) | Grasslands soil microbial communities from Hopland, California, USA - 2 Assembly 2016 (version 4) | ecosystem: Environmental > Terrestrial > Soil > Grasslands | place: USA: Hopland... | reverse complement strand
CGTGCGGGATGACGGTGGTTTCCTCGGTCAGGTCCTGCACGTAATCGGCTAGGCTGGCATGCGCCCCGAGATAGCGGGCTGCCATCGTCTCGCGGGCCTCCTCCACATCGCCATTGAAGTGGTCGAGTAGCGCCGCGCCGACCGCGCCATGCTCTGCAATGAAGGCAGCCAATTCTGCTACGGTATCGAGCCCGGTGTATTCCTCGATACGGGTTGCACCGAAGCCCTCGTAATCATGGATGGCCCATTCCTCCGCGTCGGCGATAGGGGATGCCGTCAGCATCGCTTTTACCTCGTCGTAGAGGCCCCAAGCCTCCTGTGCCGCGTCAATCCAAGCTCCGTGCAGGATGCCGTTATTATAGGCGGCGAGGCAGGCCACATAGATGCGGGGTTTGTCAGTGGTGTAGGCTTCTCCCATTGTTGTCTCCATTGGGTCTGGGTTTACGCGCAGCGAAAGTGCCGCGCTGAAACCCTGCCCATGCGGCGAGCATCGGGGGGCAAACGGAGTAAGCGGCTTCGCGGGGAACCGGCTGCACGTAGCGAAGCGGAGGAAGCTGGGCGGAAGGCGCTTCGCAGTGCGCTGGGGGCAGCGCCCCAGTCTATGCGTTAGCGGTCGTCACCGAATGGCCGAGACTACAGGCTCGGGGCGCAAAGGCGCATAGACCGCGGGCCGAAGGCAGCGCCAACCCGGAATTGTGATCTTTTGAATGCTCTTTGCAGATTTCTATGCTTGATTGCGTGGGTCTGAACCAAAGCGTGTCCACCCGAGGACAGCCACCAGAACGAGAAATTGAGAGCAAATAAATATGGCAGGATCAACCTTTCAGACCAATCCGATTGACCTGCAACGGCTTCTCGATGAGTGCCATCGGGGCGTCATCCAATTACCTGATTTCCAGAGAAGCTGGGTTTGGGACGAGGATCGGATCAAAAGCCTAATCGCTTCCATCTCGCGCGCCTTTCCGGTGGGTGCATTGATGTCGCTAGACACGGGTGGTCCCGTTAATTTCAAGCCCCGTCCCGTGGAGGGCGCGCCGCATGAAGCCCGTAAGGCTGCGCCCCAATCTCTCCTGCTCGATGGTCAGCAACGCATGACCTCACTCTATCAGGTGACGCTGCGCGGAAAGGTGGTGGAAACTGTCACCCCGAAGAAGAAGCGCGTAAAACGGTGGTTCTATATCGACATCACGAAAGCGATTGATGACGGTGTGGATCGTGAAGAAGCCGTGGTCGGTGTACCCGAAGATCGGGTCGAACGTCGTGATTTTGGGCGCGAGGTGGCGCTCGATGTCTCCACGCCAGAAAAGGAATATGCTGCGCTCATGTTCCCTGTCAGCCAGGTGTTCGATTGGGATGCGTGGCAAGACGGTTTCAACGACCACTGGTCCGGAGCAGAGCATCAGGCGGTGCGCGAGCAGTTCCGAACCTTCAAGAAGGACGTGCTCGAAAACTTCAAGATGTATCGTGTCCCGGTAATCGCGCTCGACCGCTCCACATCAAAAGAGGCGGTTTGCGTGGTGTTCGAGAAAGTGAACACCGGCGGCAAGGCACTGGATGCCTTCGAGTTGGTTACAGCGATGTATGCCGCCTCGGGTCACGAGTTGCGTAAGGATTGGTATGGTGATGAAGGCGTGAAAGGCCGCCATCAACGCTTAGCTGATACACTTCGCCCCGCCGATTCCGATGCGGGCATCCTGGACGGTGTCGGCAACACCGATTTCCTACAAGCGGTGTCGCTCTTCTACACACGTGACCGTCGCCGCGCCGCCGAACAAGCGGGCAAAGAGGGCAAGGAATTGCCAGCGGTGTCGGGGAACCGCCAGGCACTGCTCGACTTGCCGCTGGAGGCCTACAAACAGTATGAGGCGCAGGTGGAGCGCGGCTTTATTCAAGCCGCGAAGTTCCTTCACATGCTCCACATCTATCGAATTTTCGATTTGCCTTATCAGTCGCAGATTGTGCCACTGGCGGCGATCCTCGCCGATATTGGAGACGCATGGGAGCACGAAGCGAACCGGGCGAAATTGGTGCAATGGTATTGGAACGGCGTGTTTGGCGAGTTGTATGGATCGTCAGTCGAAACCCGGATTGCGAGAGACTTCATGGAAGTTCCTAGCTGGCTAAGAGGCGGCATAGAACCTTCGACGGTCAGCGAAACCATGTTTCGGGCCGATCGCCTGAAGACGATGCGGATGCGACTGTCAGCCGCATACAAGGGCGTTAATGCGCTCCTGATGAAGGAAGGCGCAAAGGATTTTCGTTCCGGTCAAAAGTTCGATCACACCGTCTTTTTCGGCGAGAATGTCGATATTCACCACATCTTTCCACAAGATTGGTGCAAAACGCACGAAATCAAACCCGCTGTGTTTGATTCCATCATAAACAAGACGCCCCTATCCTACCGCACCAATCGGATCATTGGTGGCGTGGCGCCAAGTGAGTATCTGGCGAAGTTGGAGAAAGGGAATACTGCCACCCCGCCCATCAGCGCCGAAAATCTCGATGCTTATGTGCAGTCGCACCTCATCGACCCCGCCTTGCTGAGGGGCGACCAGTTCGAAGCATTTATGGATGACCGGCAAAAGCGCCTTTTGGGCTTAATCGAGCAAGCCATGGGCAAGTCTGCCTACACTGGCACAGTGCAAGAAGAAGGCGTGGACGTTGACGAAGGTGCGGATGAGACCGAAACGATTATGACCGTTTCGGCGGCATAAATCATAGAAGCGCTGGACAGGAAGACGCCCCAGAGCGCGGGCCGACGGCAACGCCGCCCGACTAAATGATAGAACAATAAGGCCGGCGTGGTAAGAGAAGGAATGATCGAAGGCGCACCACATTGGACTGATATCGCGACGGCGACGGCAGCCATTATCGCGATCTTCCTGTCTGTTTTTAGTTTATATTACGCACGAGCCAGCGTAGCGTTGGCAAAGGCGCAAGATCTTCGGCGAGCACCAAAGCTCTCGGCGGAATTCATCCGTGGCGATTACATCACCAACCCTATCGATGGGTCGCGCAGATACCAGCTAGAGGTGTCGATCGGTAATTTGAGCGATTCCGACAACGCAATCACGCGGGCGGAACTTTGTTTGACCTACCTAATGGGCGGTAGTGCCGAGATGACGTTGCGTGTTGGACAGGCCGATGGCGATGACCGGCTTCGTCTGCCGACGCGGATCGCCGCACATGAGACGGTTGCCGGACGTCTGGAGTTTCGTGTCACGGGCGATGTGATCAAGGGCAACAGGATCGAAGCATACCGTGTTGAACTTACCGATACTCATGGCGAAATCGTTGCCTTCGAACCCCTGCTGCTGTCAGAGCGCGCGCGTGTTTGGTAAAAAGCTCACGGACATCCCGTTATTCCATGCGCGCGAGGCGACGCCGGTCCGGATCGTTGGCGACGGAGTCATCTCAACAGTCGGGGTGGGTGACGGCCGCATGCTTCCCGTCCTCATATTGGACGCAACGGATCGGCCGGACATCACTGAGTACATACGGCTTCATCGGCACGGTGGGCCCGGGGATGTGAAGGTGCAGTGGGGTCAATTGCCCGATCTTCACGACACCGTTGTACTCATGCTGACGGTGGTGCGCCCCGCGCAAATGAAGATGATCATCGCTTTCGATCTACGCCGGAATCAGGGATTTCTGGTCGAACAGATTCTGGGGATGAACGGCATGTATGTTCAGGCCGGACAGAACGGCGATCGCGTGAGCGCGACGATGGATCATCCAAGGATCGTCGTGGAAGTTCCCGAGACCGGTTTTCGGCGGACGTGGGACAAGCTGTATTATCAGTTCACCGTAAAGAAGTTTCGTGAGGCCGGCCTGGAGCGCGCTCGGGCGAAGGTGGCGGCACGTGACGCTATCGCAAAGCTTCGGGAAATCGGTTCGTTTCGCATGCCTAGCGGCTGAGCAAGGCTCGCCGCGGCTTGAAAATTCCGTTGCCGGGATCAACCTCATTTCGCATTCTTCCTTTCGAGAAATGAGCGAGTTTGAGAGATGGACGCACGGGTCGCGGAATTCAGTCGTCGGTTTTTCGCTTACGCCGATGCCAGCGATTTTCCCGTTCACGATCTGCGGCGCGAATTGCTGACGCTTCATGCGACGATCGAGGACGAAGGAAGCCGCACCGAACTGCTGCGCCTATTTCATGTCCTGTCGGACGTTGTTGAATCACATTTGGCGGATCAACCTGAGGTCCTCGAAGCATTCAAGATCCATCGCCAGCAGCAGACCTGGCTGCTGGTCCGCGCCGAATGCCTGCGCGATGGCGAGATGGACAACGTTCTATTGCGCCGCGTGACCGGGCGGGAACTTCGGGCGGGCCGAATGACAGCATCCGATCCGCTGCGCCGCTATGCGCTGGGCGACATGAATGCCTTTAATGCCTTCTACGAAATGGCGGCAGAGGTCGAAGCCAAGTCAAAGCAACGGCAGCACCCATCTTCAGACGAAACGCCGCTGCCGAACACCCCTGAATTTGTACGAATGTTACTGCCCAGAATGGACTGAACCAACCTGCGAGCAGCGCCCCAGCCTTTGTGTTAGTTGTCGTCAACGCAGGCGGTGACTAGCGGACGCGTCTAGAACACGCGCCAAGTCGACTCGCAATCGAAATCGGCATTTTGCTCTTCGGAAACGGAGCGCTGTCTTAGCTATTGCGGGTCTTGCTTTGACATCAACAACCCGACGGCGCGAAGGTCACGCTCCATGCGCCACAGTGGCCGATTGTTGTTTTTCGCGAAATCGAGACGCTCTTTTTCCACGCCGATGATCGTCAACAGATGCAGGTGATAGAGCGCGGAGAGCGCGTTCGATTTTCGATCCAGATCCTGCATGAACTCATCATACGGCTGACCCTGATGACGCAATCCGCCGAAGTGTGAGATGTCATTGCGGCGGGCCTGACATTCCTCGCAGAATTTCTTCAGTTCGCTGTGGTCGAATGGCAAAGGCAACGCGGAGAAGATGGCAAGCAGGCGTTGCGACAGACTAGGCTCTCCGGCATTTTTGAGTTTACCTTCAAGCCAGCCGCGATCTTTGGCGGCTGAGACTTGGGCTATGATTCGCCGAACTTTTTTATCGAGAGCCGTGCCTGCCTGCACTTGGCCTCTCCCGCGCCTGTCGAAAGCTTCCAATCCCCAGATCAGGTTTACGAAGCGATGTTCGACGAACATCTTCATCCCACGGTGGGTGCCAAGATACAGGTAGATTCCTGGCCCATACTGCTCGCGCTTCTCGGCAAAGGCTGCGAACAATTCGCCGAAAGATTCTGCGATACGCGGGAAATTGACAAGGCACTCATGCGCGCCGGGTGGGCTATCTTCCGACCGAAATCGAGGAAAATAGAGTTTCGCCGACTGCTTGCTACCCCATGGATATAACGTCGGCCAATCGAGATTATAATTAGATGCCGTGAGAAGGATTATCAGCTCTTCTAGATTTCTATGATGATCTTGAATTTCTTTCAAAGATATACGTCTTTTGCTCCTGACTTTCACCGCAGCCGATTCTACGAGATTCACGTTTTTTCGTCGGCTCGTTCCAAAATACGGCCCGGACAGGTCGTGCTCGATCGACAGGACTCCGAAAGGCAGATCGAAACGGCGATCCTTTGGAGCTTTGTATTTTGCGATGAGCCGGTTGTGCCGCCGTTCAACGGATATGGATTGCAGCCACAGCCAGTCCTCAAAACCGGTAAGCTCAACTTTCATCGAACGATAGCTGAGCGGAGCCTTTCCGTCGCGCTTGAAACGCTCCTGGCTTACGAGGCACTGCTGAACGAAATAGCGCTCTTTAGCGATATTGTTGGTACTGAATGTACCACCATTTCTGATCGCATTGAGCAGAAGAACGTTTCCGGCGTCGGTTAGGAGGCCCTGAATGTTTCGCCCAACGGGCTGACCGTTATCGAGTAGGGCAGTGAACGGGTGATCCTCGCTCGGCATGATGGCGTCCAGTTCCAATCGAATGGTGCCATCGTCTTCGATCGTAAGATTGCCACCGACAAACGAGTCTGGGGCGAAATGCGTCTTCGGAACAATCTTATCGTTCCACCAGAATATTCCCCTATCCTCTAAAATCGCCAATGCGATTCCCCAGTGAACTGCAATACGCGCAGAGTTGCACCAGTATTGGCTCGTTCAAAGATAAATCTGAGGGGAAGATACGGGATCGTGTGCAAAGCGCCTAGAACATGGACCAAATGCAATTTCCCACGGCAAGAATGGTCAGGGCTGGCCGACGATGGGCTGTGATCGAAGGACTGCCCAACTCGCCCGTAGTTTCTCAGCTCGTTCCCTGTCGATCTCATCGACCACATACCAGCCAGCTTCAACACCGGTAGGATTATGAACCACTGGATCTTCGACGACCGTTATCCGAAAGAATCGGCCGTGCGGAGCCAGGCGGACTTGATCCGAAATGCCGGCCGGAACGTTGCCAATCACCGCATATTCGCTCGTATCCCGAAACGTAAATCGCTCAGCGCCGACGTCGAAGTAAAACGGCTCGAACTGGTTAAGCCGAAAAGAGACTCTCTTGCTCATGGTGGGCTTCCCTATTGCGTGATGTGCAAGCACTGGAACATTGGGCGAACGCTCGTCAAGGCTGGGTACGCCCCGTTATCGGACGATGATATAAAAGAGGAACATCACAATGACAGCGATTGCATTGGCAGTGCTTTTGCCAAGCTGTTTGGCGAACGCCTCGATAAACATGCTGTGTGCAGACTTCACGACGCGTGCTCCATCGCCGCTTTCCATGAGACCTTCTGCTCGCACCATGCGCTAGCGAGCCGGGCAGCGGCAGGATTGCGGTTCTTCGAGCGGAGAGAAACCACCGCTACCGTCGCCGTCGGAAATGCCGGACTGTCCGTTTCCGCGACATAGGTGCCAACCAGACACACGGCCTTGTGCCGAGCCTGCATGCATTCGAGGTGTTGGAACAGATCGCCGTAGAGGTTGCGCAGGCGGATGCCGCGTTCCGGTTTTGAGCCGATCCGTCCGTCGTTGCAGCAGCGCATAAAGCCGATGAGGTCGATCCACTCACGTAGCTCTGCGAGATCGCGCGTTACTGCTTCATCGAGATCGCTGCCGAGCACGATCATGTCGGTCGATGCGAGTTCGCGCAGTTGCTTCTCCGTGGTGAGGCGCGCAATCGGCACTTCCACCATACCGTCCATCCATGACACGGAAGCCACCAATCGCTGCAGGGCCTCTGCTTCGGATAGTTTTTGCCGGGGCGCGGTGAGATAATCGGCGGGAAAGCCCAACGCCACGGCTATCAAAGAGAGGCTGCTTGCGCTGACAGCCTCTCCCCGTTCGATGCGTTCCACCGTTGAAAGCGACACTTCCGCGACCGACGCGAGCGTGCTCTGCTTCCAATGCCAATGATGTCGCTGCATCTTCACGAAGAATGCGACACTATCCAAAGGCGGAGATGTCAAATTGTTGGGGGGGCTATCCATGTGCCCATTATGATTCTGGCGCTCTGCAAAAGACAGCGGCAAAAGCCCTTCAGCAACCGCGAAGTGTTTGCGGCTTGCTAGGGCCTTGTGCTGAAACCGTGCCCATGCGGTGAGCATCCGGGGGAAAGCAGATGGTGGAGTAGAAGCGGCTTTGCGGGGCACGGGCTGCACGAAACGCGAAGCCTGTAGGAAGCCGGACGGAAGGCGCGTCGCGGTGCGCTAGGGGGAGTGTCCCAGCTCTTGTGTTAGCGGGCGTCACCGCTTGGCGGAGGCTACAGGCTCCGGGAGCGCCAGCGTGTAGGACGCGGGTCAAGGGCAGTGATGTGGCGATAGTAGGCAATGATCATGAATTCCAGGCGATAATATTATTAGCATTCGTGCTCGTTGTCCTCCAATCTCTGTTCTATTGTTTTTTCACACTGCTTTACGTTGTATGTATCATTCAGAATCTCATATAATTTACGCGCCTCAGCGTACCCGGCCTGTGCAGCATCGTGATTCCAGCAACGAAAATCAAGGGATGCCAAATCGCTTATACACGAGGCTTCATAATCCATCAGTCCATTATCACTAGAAATATATCGAGCTTTCAAGTAGGCATTTTTGGCTTGTGAGTAGCGAGACTCTAGCGTGACTTCATCTTCATCTATAAGATCCTGTGCTAGATAGTCATAATGTATTTTTTCTTCGCAACGCCCCTCCATCCTTAAGCAATTTACCTGTCCAACGACATTGCTAACAATTCGATAAATATACCCAGCGTGACCAGCATACTTTATTGCTAATCCGTAATCACGTGACGCATATGAAATACTGCTCAGTTGCCAAAAGCAATCCGCTTCATCTGTAAGTTTTCCTTCATTGTGAAAGGCGATCGCCATTTCGTGGAGAAAGGTAGATGAGCGACCGAGGAAAGAAGAAATCCAAGAGAATGCGTCAAGATAATTTTTAAGATATTCTAAAAACCCTCGGCGAAGAATCATGAACAACACGGCTTCGAAATTATCGAATTCTTCGTGCGAGCATCCGTCACCGGCGTCATAGATGCGCGCCATGTTTCCTGTGTGGTATTGGATCAATTTATCAAGGCTCTTGCCATCTGGTGCGTGCCTTCGGAAAACGTGCTCCCTAATCGGCGGCAACAGGGTAATCCGCCCCGGCCGTTCGACGGCCAACCCAAGAGCTAGCAGGCGATCCTCCGCAGAGCAGGCGTCATCGGTCATGAGTGCGGCGAGGTCCGGTGCTGATAAACCAGCGGGCAAGCACCCAAGCAAGCTTAACAAACGCAAAGCCGGGACGGTCGCCCGGCTGGATTGCAAGGATAGCTCGATCGAATGGGGCAACGATGTCAGCCGCCCCTCGGCGAAGTCAGGATGCTGGGCAAGCTCTGCGCCGATCCGATTCCACTCCGTCCATAGCGACGCGAGGCTGGCACGACCGTGCGTGCGGCGTGCGACTAATTCGATGGCGAGCGGTAGCCCTCCCAGCGCCGACATAAAATCATTGAACACCAGGTCTTCCTGCACCCGCGGTCCGGCGATCGCGGCGAACATTGCGCCAGCATCCTCGCCCGACAACACCGGCAACGGGTGAGTCAGCCACTTGGGCTGCTTCATCCATTCCTGTCCCCGAAATGAAGCTAACAGTGCCACGCCCGGCACTGCGGCGAGGACGGCGAGCGCCGCTTCCGTTGCGCTACGCTCGCCGATGGGCTCCCAAGGCGTTTCGAGATTATCTAGGACGAGTAACGCGGGCTTGTCGCGCAGCATGTCAAGCGCGCCCTCAAAGCCATTCATGGGCTCGCAGCCCAGCGCGCGAACGATGGCGTACCGCATCGCCTCGGCGGAAGTCGCGGTTTCCAGCGGCACGAACCATCTGCGGCGCCCAAAGCGGGCGGCGACCCTAGAATCATGCGCCAGGGCCTTGGTCAGCTCCGTCTTGCCGATGCCGGGACCACCCTGCACCAACACGGCGAGTGGGCCCTCCGGCGATGCGAGCATGGTGGCGAATTCATCCACGTCGCCAGTCCGGCCAATGAAGTATGCGGTGGGATCCGGAACGCCTTGCGGTTCGACCACCTCGCGGTTCGCAATCCGCGCGGCCTGTTGCCTGCGCCCAAATTCCAAGGCTTCTTCAAGGTCCGCCTTCCACCGGCATAAATTAGCATCGTTACCGAAGAGCAGGGAAAATACCTTTTCGACACGCTTCTTATCCAAATCCTCCTTGTTGCTCGGGATTTTGCCATTCTTCCAATTGCGTATAGTGCGCTTCGCAGCCTCGAATTCTTTTTCATAGGTTGGAGAATCTGGCTCTATGTCGTACACCGATTGAGCGAACTGAGATTCGATCCACGGCAATACGGGCTTCGTATTGATAGGATGAGGCCTAGTTCCCTGAGCTAAATGCCATGCGAGCAGTTGCCCGAACGACCCGCCAGCGGGATAGGTGGCCGCTTCGATGAACGGCTTCGGTGTTTCGGCCACAGCTCCCCAAATCCCTAGGTTGCTCATATCCTTCCAGCCGTAAACCTTGGGGACGAACTGGGGAAGCCTATTGTGCCAGTCAATATTTCAATGGACATTTACTTAACAATAAGAGATATTTATTTGTAAACCATAATATACTAAAAAACATGACACTCATTTCTGACGTTTATATTGCGATGAAATTGGCGGAACTCGCCAAGAGGTGCGGCCTTAAAGCTAGTTATGTTGATGGATCAATTGGCCTTGTTGATGCTGGCAAAGACCCTGAGGGCAAAGGGTATTTTAGGGTAGATTTTGTTTCTGGGGCATGCCCCCCTGAAGAAGAGGGGAAGGCGGACAAATTCTTCAACCTTCTCGGCATGAAGGATCATCGAACGCTTAAGGTCGCCGAACTGGAAGACCTTGAGGACATCGTGGACCAGGCCCTGTCCCTCGCGCCACGCGCGCGTTCGATCTGATACGCAAATGAACGTTCCGATCTTCTAGCCTTCTCCCCTTTCCGCCCCTTTCCCTTATGGCACCACGATGGCCGTGCCATCCCTGCTCAGCGACCTCACGGAGAGGTCGTGGAAAGGAGAGCACGATGAAACCAATTATGAAACGTTTCGCAATCGGCCTCGCGGACCGCCTGAGCGGTGCGCTGCTGATTTCGCTCTGCCGCCGCAAACTGCGGCATTGGCGCGCCGTCGCGTAAGCGGCCCGCCCAAAAATTCCCGGCGTCGATCACTGCGCAGGCCTTCGGGCCGACCGATGGCCTGCGCTCTTTTTCCAAGGAACACGATCATGCTTTATCCGAAATGCCCCAAATGCGGCGGCACGACTGAAACGGTCGAACCGGACGGTTTGGACCGCGGAGCTCGGCGGGCGGGACAGATCCTGCGGCTCGCCCAGCATCCACACCCGTACCTCAAGATGGCCCACCTGGCCGCAACTGTTGGGCGCGAAGTTTACAAACGCGTCCCCGGCGGCGGCGAGAAGGCCTGCCTGAATCCAGCGTGCGGCCACCGCTTCCGCTGATCCCTTACTGACCAGGAGCATCGCCATGCTGAACTGTCCCCGGTGCCAGTCACCGAATATCGTTTCGAACCGCCCGTTGACGCAAGAGCATATTGCGCGAGCGACAGATGCCGCGCGCTTCCTCCAGACATTCGGCGACCGTCGTTGGAGCGTGCTGGCTGGTCTGGGCGCGCTCGGAATGCAGGGCATTAACGCTCTCTACAAAGAGTGCCGGTGCCAGAATTGTGGTCACACTTTCGACCCAGGGGGCGACCATGCCCCGGCCGTCTGATTGGACGCGCACCAGCACATGACCTGACCTCGGGCGCGCCGCTTGCCGGCGATGGCATCGCGCGCGCCACAGCTTTGGAGAAGACACATGTACGTGACAGACTGGAGCACCGTGCGCGAGCATCACGATCTCGTGATCTGCCCGGCCTGCGGCGCGAGCCATTATGAGGACTGCCATCTCGACCTGCATCTGCACCGTGAACTGGTGCGCGAGGCGGATGGATTGGTGCAGGAGGGCCGCACCAATGAGGCAATCGATCTCCTTAGCGCGCTCTATGCGCGGCACATTGCCGCATTTGTCCGCCCGCGCTGGCGGTGCCTGAGCTGCGGGGTGAAGTTCGATGCGTAAGCACTGGACGCAAGGCTTCTCGGAAGCCGTCACCGACATCAGGCAAAAGCTGATCGAGGAAGGGTTCTGGGGGCGCGTGGTAACTCCGCGCGCCCAATCCATCACCTTTGGTGCGGCCGGTGAGCAATCACCTGCTGAAAAGCTGGGGTGGTTCCGGCGCGACGCGCAGCCCCAAACCTCGCCCGGTGACGCGCAGGACCGCGAGACAGCGAAGGAACCCAAATCTCCCGATCACGGAATCGATTTGTAACGGAGGCTATCATGGGAAAGAAACTCGCGGTTCTCGACGCGCCGCTGATGCGTCTGTCGCCGGTCGACCATTACGATGTACGGGCGGCTTGCAGCCACTTGCTCATTCTCGGAACCACTGGCTCCGGTAAGTCGAGCGCCACCTACAAACATGCCATCCTCGCCGCGCTCAAGCTCGGTGCGGGTGGCCTTTTTTGTATCGCGAAGCCTGAGGATGCCGACGCGATCCGCGCCTACTGCGCACAGGCCGGACGGCGCGATTCCCTCATCGATTGGGATGGGCGCAATGGCGGGTTCAACGTTCTTGCCTACGAGCTGGCGCGCACGGGCAACATCAACGACTTGATCGATATGCTCTCTGCCATGGCGGAGATCGTGCGCGGCTCGGGTTCCGATCCGGGAAAGGCAGGCGATCAGTTCTGGAAGGACAGCGCCCAGCAGCTCTTCAAAGCCGCCGTCCCCGTTGTGTATGGGGCTACCGGCACCGTGCGCATCGGCGATCTGCTCGCCTTCATCCGCCATGCGCCATCCTCTCCGGAGGAGATGCAGGACCCGCGCTGGCGGACCAATTCGACGTTCGCGCAGATGTTCGACGCTGCCGCCAAGCGCCTGCGGGAATCGCCGCTTCCCGGCTTCGATGTGGAGGCCGGGCAGCGTGCCATGGACTACTGGCACGAGTTCAGCCGCCTCGATGCAAAGACAGCGGGCAATATCCGCATCTCAATTACCACGCTGCTGTCGCGGTTCGAAAGCGGCCTGCTGCGTGATGCGCTGTGCGGCGGCGTCGATCTGGTTCCGGATCTCCTGATGTCGGGCGCGATCATCCTGATGAACTTTCCTGTGCAGATCCACGGCGAGGACGGCGCGATCGCGCAGAAGATTTTCAAGTTCGCCGCGCAGAAGACCATTCTCACCCGCAATTCGATGCCGCCGCCCCTGCGCACGCGACCAATCATCCTCGGGGCGGATGAGTGCCAAAACTTCCTCTTTCGCGATGCTGAGTTCCTGGCGCAGTGCAGGAGCGCCACGACCATGGTCGTCTTCGCGACGCAAAGCCTGCCGACGCTGTATGCGAAGATCGGCGGCGACCATCCGCATGACCGGGCGCATCACCTCGCGAGCAACTTCAACAATATCGTGCTGCATAGCTCGGCCTGCGGCGAAACCAACGAGTGGTTCGCGCGCAAGCTCGGCCGCACGCTCCATCTGCGCCAGAACTTCAGTCACGGCCAAGGCGGCGGTCAGAATTACGGCCTGAACATGGCTGAATCCACGAACTACGGTGTGAATAGCAGCTTCGGAACGACCACCAGCGGCGGCGGTGGCGGTTCCTCTCACGGCACGAGTTCGAGCAGCGGCACGTCGTCCGGCGGCGGCGACAATTGGGGCCGCAACCGGGGCAGCAACTCAAGCTGGAACAATAGCCAGTCCTGGGCCGAGCAAAGCGATTGGGTCATCGAACCCGGCTTCTTCGCGCGCGGCCTCAAGACGGGCGGCACCGCGCATGGCGGTCGCGTGACGGCGATCTGGTTCCGTGCCGGCGCCTCCTTCGCCGCCTCGAACAGCAACTTCCTGGTGGTGGAGTTTCAGCAATCATGAAACGGCCAGCGACCAAGACCATGGTGATGGGGCATCCCATCGTCGCGGTGCCCATGACATTGGCGAGCGGCGTAACCCTCGTTGCGGGGTTCCAGACCGGCAGCCCATTACCGGTTATCATCGCCATCGCCCTCATAGCCGGCCTGCAGAAAGTACGTGCGCAGGCGAGCGCCTACCGCGCATGGCAAGCCGAATGGGAGGCGATGGGCGACGGCCCCGCGCGGCGCAGGGTCACGCCGGGGACCTTCCTCGGGGCCGCCATGATCGCCGCACTGATACTGCTCGCATTCGGTAGCCCGCAACTGCTGGGGTACATGGTGGGCTTCGCATTCGGCTGGATGGGGAAGCAGCCGTGGTTACTGACGCTGCTTGGGCTGCTCGCCCTCGGCGTGCTGGTGCAGTTCGTCCGATACTATCCGCGCCGTCCCAAGCCCGGCAAGCCAGTGACCGTCATCGCCCAAGCCGTCTTGCCGGTGCCGACGCTAGCCGCTGCCTATCGTGCGCTGCCGCCCTACTGCCACGCGCTTCTCGGAGGGCAGCAATGAGCCGGTTCGCACAACCCCTGATGGCGCAGGATCGGACCTCAATGGCAGCGCTGGGCAGCATGTCGAATAGACGTAATTCGACACGAACCGAGTGCCTTGCATCGCCATATTATCAAAAAATTAACCATAGCCGGGCCATACTTGCCCTTAAAGGCATTCCGCAGGAGTTCACGTTCGACACAACCTTTGGTGGCGAACGTAGCTGTGAACTATTCCGCGGAATAGACTTCTTCTCTTCAGGAAGCTGCCCCGGCGCAAACCACACCGACCAACTTGGGAGGGTGCTGTGGCGCTATTCAGCATGAGGGTTCAACAAATCCGGCGTTCAGCCGGTCAATCACCGGTCGCTGCTGCCGCCTACCGCAGTGGCGAACGCCTGTATGACGCGCGGCAGGACATGACCCACGACTACACCCGCAAGACCGGCGTGGTGCATAAAGAGATTATGCTGCCCGACAATGCCCCGGCCTGGGCACGCAGGCTCGACCGGGGATCGCTATGGAACATGGTCGATAAGCGCGAGCGCCGGAAGGATGCGCAGACGGCCCGCGAGATCCGCATCATGATCCCGCGCGAGCTCGATCCGGCCGCGCGGGTCGCGCTGGTTCGAGACTTCGTGAAACGCAATTTCGTCGATCTTGGAATGATCGCCGACCTTGCCGTCCACTGCCCCTTGGCAGCGGACGGCAAGGAACAGCCTCACGCCCACGTGATGCTGACGATGCGTCCGCTTACAGGGGACGGCTTCGGCGAGAAGTCCCGACATGATTGGGTGCCCGACCCGACGGGGCGCACCCATCCGGACGGCAGGCCGGTGATGGTCGAATCCAACGCCGGTAGCTGGAATTCCGCTGCCTATTACGAGCGCTGTCGCGCTGATTGGGAGGCGACCGCCAACACCGCGCTTGAGCGCGCCGGATCGGCCGAACGGATCGACCGGCGCTCCTATCTCGAACGCGGGCTGGCGCGCTTCCCTGAGCCCTATCTTGGCGTCGCCATGCACCTCAGGGAACTGCACGGCGTCATGAAGGAGCGCTTCGGGCAGTTTCAGGTCGCGCGGCATTACCGCGCCGTCGAAGCGCGCGCCAAGGCGGCGTTTAACCGCCTTGGCGACTCCCCCACACGTGTGGGGGAAGCCGTGCGCATGGCGCAACGTTTCCACGGCTGGTTCGATCGCATGACGACGGCGCTCGCCTCTGAACCGCCGATGGGGCGCGAACAGGCGAAGCCCTCGCCGGGTAGGGAGCGCTGACATGAGCGATGCCGGCAAGCCTTGGGAACCAGATCCACAACGGGTCGGGAAAAACTGGACCGCGATGTTCGAGACACCGGCCCGCGAGCAGCCTGTTCCGACCAACCCCGCGCCAGCGGCCGCAGAGACTTATGACGACGCTGAACTGGCGGCTCCTGACCGCGCCGAGTACCGGCCCTGGACGCTGCAACGCGGCCGGTCCCGCCCCGCGATGCTGCTCGACTTCCGGCGTTTCGAGCCGAAGTCGGGCCAGTGGAGCGGCACCTCCATTCCGTATCCGCATCTCGCCGGAATGGAATATACCGGCGACACTTTGGTGAGCTTGGATTTTGGAGCGCGCCAGGTAGTGATTGAGGGACGTGGCCTGGACGAACTGACGCGCCATCTTCAACAAGGCACTGTCGTTGCCATCCAGGAATATGCCGCGAGCTTTTGGGGACGCATCGCGGTCGGCCCGGTCGTGACCGCCATCCGGCTGATGGCTGGGGGTGATGCGTAGGGCGTTGCCGCTAAGCCCCGAGCCACCGGTCCCACATGCGACCGGCGAACTCGCGCTCCTCCCATCCTACTGCATCAAGATACACGGCCGTGGTCGCGCCACTGGCGTGGCCCATCCACTTGGTGATGAGATTGGGTGGCACCTTGCTGCTCGCAGCGAGAATGCCGTAGCCGTGCCGCAGGCCGCGACAGCAGGCCATCGGCCCTTCGATCCCCGCTGCTTCCATTGCGCGCTTGAGGTGCCGGAATGCCGTTGTGCGATGGATGGTCCAAATCCGATTCCCACTGACGGCTCCCAGCCCCGTCACCATTTCGATAACGGAACGCGGTACTGGAACGGCGCGATATACGAGCCGCCGCCGCTTCAACGTGCGGAAAACGAGCCGGCATTGATCCGTGTCGATCTGATGGGTCGCGAGGCTCAGGGCCTCGCTGATGCGACACCCGCTGTACGCCAGGACATAGCCGAGCGCCCGAAGTGAGGGCGGGTAGCCATCCATCACGATGAGAAATCGGCGCCGCTCGGCGGCCGATAGGTACTTCCGCCGTCCGTCTTCGCTTAGAACCTGCCAACTGCCGATTGGGCTGAAATGCACGCAACCTCCTGCAACAAAATCGGCAATAGGGTTGCGAGAATAAATATTCGATCCGGATCATTTGACCGGTCTCTGCCGAAGCCGAACACACTCGATGTTACTTATTACAGCGAGCGGCTATCGCGCTATATAGAGCTACGATAGGACCAGTACGGGGGTGCTATGAGCGACGCTGACAGGATGATTGCCCTAGTCGGGCTCGCGTTCGCAATCTGCGTTGCTTTATTCGGCGACAATCTCGCCGGGAGAGTGGCCCAGAAGTTAAGGTTGCATAGTCCGCCTTGGGTGCGCCGCGTGATAATGCTTTGCGTTCTAATCGTAATTTGCGTCGCGGTTTGGGTGTTCATGGAAATGCAGTCTCAGAAGACAAAGCCGACCCCGCCATCGCCCGCGGTGGTAGCATCGCCCATAAGCACCGGCAGTCCAACCCCACGCACCCAACCATCGAAAAAAGACCCTCGGGCGATCGCGGGAAGACCGAAGGTTTCGGCGTCGCCGCGAGCAACGGCGACGGTCGAGGTTGATCCAAGGCCAGACTACACCTGCGGTCCGCCTTTCTACCTTGCGTGGGTGCCACAGAGTATTGACCCCGAAAAGCCGCCGGCGCGAGACCCAATAGGACGATGTTCCGGTCCAATGAGCGAAAATGGTTATGCGCACCCTTTTAAAACCAAGGCCGCTGCTCTGGCAGCTACGGCACAAATGAATGTTTGTGCCGGTCCAAATTCTGAGATGCGGGCCGATTTTGATAAATGCTAATCTAATCAAAACACTGAAATAAAGATTTCTGGCGCAAAGAAATGGGCGATGGGATTCCGCAGATAAATTTTCGATCGTGCGCGTGCCTTAACGGGGCGGGTCCCGAAAGGAACTGACAGGGTTCGGCAAAGTGGTTACCCTTCAGCGATGCCCAAGAAGAAGCTAAAGATCCTCAAGCGCCCATACGCCGTTCGCTCAGATGCGGATAAAATTCGGTCCCAATGGACGAAGTTGAGCGGTTTGCACGAGCGCAACGAGCCGTCTGCGGCGATCGTGCGTGCTGCGACAGCGGCAGAGCTTGCGGTCAATCTTGCCATCCGCACCGAGTTTGCGACTCAGAGCGAGCTATCGCCTGCGACCGTTGACGCCATGATGAAAAAGGCCAACGGGCTCTGGGGGAAAATGGCAGGTCTTCTCTTGCCGCTGGTAATCGACCGACTGAATGAAGAAGCGATCAAGAAGCTCTGCAAGGTATCCGACGCGATTAATAAAGACCGCAATGACATCGTTCACAGTGGCCACTTTAGCAATCGCGCGAACGCGCTCAAAGCCATCGAGAGGTGCCGAAAGTTCAGCGTGAGCTTGGTTCAACTCTACGAACCGGATTTTGAATTGGAATCCCTTTCACCCGATGCCCTGGAGGCGGATGCGCCAAAGACCCCACCCAAAGTAAGAGCAAAGCCGAAGTTAAAATCGGGAAGACAATAAATTCTAAGCGCTGATGAACTCGATCGTCCGAGCGCGCGACTGAAGGGAATTACCCAAATTAAGTGACTGAATCTAAACGAATATAGGCGCAACAAAATTGCCGATTTTGTTGCAGATCGGCATGATTCTCCCGGATCAACGGGAGCGCAGGCATGGCCCACATATACGATGTTCGGACCAACAACGGCGGATTGCGGCTCATGTCTGCTGCGATCATGTGCATGGTCGCCGCCAGCTCCTCGGCCGCCCAGGCCGCCCAACCCGATTTCGGTAAGGCCTATCACTACGCGCTGCGCTGCTTTGTTGTGACGAGCATCCCGGATGACGCAAACAGCGGTAAATCCGCTTACGATGCCGTGATCAAGCTGGCGCAATTGCAAAGTCTATCCAACGAGCAAATCCAGGCCGATTTCCACCACGCAATGGCCGAAGAGGCGATCAATATTACGAGAAGCCCCCAGTATAAGCAGCAGTTGATCGGGGAATGCCAAAAGCTGGGATTGGCAAACTGACTAGCTACGCGCAGGCGTAACGGTTTCGCGGTTGATACGCGGCGTTCCGGCGGCGCTGGGATTGGAATTGTTTTCGGCTAGCGCCGTCACGCCGGCCGATTTCAGAGCGGCGCGGACGTCTGCGAGTTCACTGTCCGGCACGGGTGGCGGCACGATATTCGGTTGAGCCGTCTTGGTCTGTGGCTGCTCAAGGTTGGCCCCGGTATCACGTATCGCCTGTTGGTTCTGACGCTTCATCTCCGCAAAATCGGGGCTGGCATCCGCACCATGAGCACCGGCATCGTTCAATTGGCGCTCGAATAGGAGCGCGGCATTGTGATCGCCTTGAAGCGTTCCCTTCGCCAGTTCCCGCTTGATCGCTTCCTGATTTTCTTGCTCGCGTTTGCGGTACGCTGCCTCGTCCTCCTCCGACTGAAATTTCAGATAAGGGTCCAGCACCTTGCGATCATAATAATCATGGGTGAGATTGGTGATGGTTTGGCGTGCGGCGGCGGCTGGCGAGTTGGCGGCTGCGTTGTCGGCCTCACTACTGCCCTGTTGGGCGGCAGCCTGGCTGGCCACAATAGCGGCACCGATTTCGCTGCGCAGAGAGACAAGCGTTTTGAGATCGGCCACGCCGACCGCGCGTTGTAATTGAGCCAAGGCCTGAAGTTGATTGTCTCCAAGTGCCGTGTTGAGGCCGGAGCGAGCGAGTTCTGCCACGATCTTCTGCAATTCGAGCTGCGCGCCGCCCAGTTGCGCGAGCAATTCGGCCCGCAGGCTAGCCTGCGGATCAACCGGCTTCGGCGGTTGATCTCCTTCAACTGTCAATTTGGCTGTTATAGATACCCCGCATGCGTCAGTGACCTATTCGTATAATACACCGAAGATCGCTAAAAATTAGTTAATTTTCACTGTTTGGCGATACCGATGACAGGCGAATAACGACCGTCTGGCGGCAAAGGGGATGCTTGCTGTCCCGATGGTTACAAGCAAGACCTGCCATGGGGCGAACACGATCAGGCGGGTTCACCCTCTTGGAATCCAGAAGGCTGAGCGGTCTGCAACGGGTGGTGTCCCGAAGGCCGCACGCGGCACCATTTGCGGTCGCGGGTTTCGTTCTGGCGAAGCCTGCTTCATCCAGCACTGCGGCAAGTAAGACGAACGCCAGCATTCCGAAGATTCTCATCAGCGAAGCAGATACGGTCAATGGCATTTTGCTTCTCCCCGATTGCCCGCAACGGATGCACTGGTCTCGGCTGGTGTAGCCGTTCGCGCGCCCCGGAAAAGGCTCCTCGCTTCCCGACGTGCAGCAGCGGCCCGCGATGCGGCGTTCCGGCCCTGTCCAGGGCGCTGAGGCGAACGGCTTCCCGCCTTCCATCCTGCGCAATTCCGCGCGGGCCAAGGGAGGAAACCATGAACCGCATCGCTCGACGCATTCACAACATCAGCCGGAATTGGGTCGGCATTTCAGGCCCAGTGGCTGCTATCCGCCGTCATCTGCTTGTCATGCGCTGGCGGCGGGAAATGCTGCGCGCCCTGCGGCGTCGTCAACGTTACTGACGGTCGCGACGGGCGGGCGGCTTCTCAAAAAGCTCGGTGACCGGCAGTATCGTCAATCCCGCGCTGGTGGCGATCTGCTTGGCGGTGTCGAACATCCCGGGATTCGTGCCGGCGGCCAGTTGGCTATAGCTCACCAACTGTGGAATCATCACGTCCAACCCGTCCTGCATGACGCCGATCTTGGCGCGATGGTCAAAATCGAGATCGGGCAACTGATCGATCGTTGCCCCCGCCACGCGCCAAAGGCTCTGAACCGCCGACGCTTGAAGCAAGAGTGCGTTCGGTGCGGTTGCGTCCGCGCATTCTAGCAGCCCTGTGGCGGTCGCGCGGACGGCAATCGTAAAATCATGCCGCTGCCGCCTTTTGCGGGAATAGTTCAGTAGCGCATCCACGGCTTTGGTGCCGCCTATGGTCAGCGCTACGCCGAAAATCACACCCGCGAAATTCAGCCAGTCGGAATCCTTCGTCCCTGCCAACCACGCGCGCAGCGTCAAATACCAGGCGATAGCAACCAACGCCCCAAACAACGCCGCGATGAACTCGCGTATCTCGGATTGCCATTTCATGCCGTTTAGATCGTGCGTGACAGAATACTACGCAAGCGAAATGAGATGCGCTCCAGAGTCGCGTGATACCGGTTCGGCTGGCAGGGATCGGCGGGAGAGGCCCTGCCGGTCATGGACGGCGGCGACTGATGGATTGGCGCAGGCCAATTGAGCAGTTCGTCCCAAGCAGAATATCTCCTTTGTCGTGCTGGCGCGCCTCGCATACGCGGAACGAGCAGAGGATAAGGGTCAAGAATGGGTTGATCTCAACTTGCCTCCGCAATGTCATTGAGAGAGGCTAAGGGAAGCTGCGTTGATCTTTGCAAATGGCGGCTGGAGGGCGACGAGATGACTGACAATTATGCAGGCGCGGGCAAGCAGGTTTTTGGCCGCCGCCGTCCAATTTTGCAGGGCCACTTCCCGGTAGCGCTCGACGCTGGCGATGAGCATCGCGATACGCGCTTCCGAGACCTTCCGGCGCCGACGGGATCCGATCCATTTCGCCTCGATCTTGCAAGTGTACTCGGCGAAACTGAGATGGCAGCGATCAGGGACAAGAAACGGCTTACTTTCCATCTTAACGGCGACATGGGGGGAATCAAAGACGCTGTGCCGCAGGAATTGGTCGCCAAAGGCATGGAGAAGAGCTTCGACCCTATGGCCGATGCCAGCGTCAATCCGTCGTTCCTCTACATCACGGGTGACTGTGTATATTTCAATGGCGAAGTTGAGCAGTACTATTCCCAGTTCTACGAACCATATGAGTTTTACCCTCGGCCGATTTTCGCTGTCGCTGGGAACCATGATGGAGAAAACCTTCACACGGATGACGAGTCCAGCCTGAAGGGGTTCATGCGGAATTTTTGCGCGCCCGAGCCTGTCCATTTGCCCGAAGCGATGGACTCGCATCGCACAGCCATGACTCAGCCGAACGTCTATTGGACGCTGACGACGCCGCTATTCAACATCGTTGGGCTGTATTCCAATGTCCCAGAAGGTGGGGCGATCAGGAGCCCGCAGACAGAATGGTACATTAACGAGCTAAAGAACCTTCCACGGGACATCCCGCTTTTCACGTCCCTGCACCATCCGCCTTATTCTGCGGATGACCACCATTCGGGCAGCGCACACATGATCAAGGTGTTGGACGACGCGGCGCAAGCTGCCGGCCGCGCTCCCGATATGGTTCTCGCCGGGCATGTCCACAATTACCAGCGCATATCGAGAACCGATGGCGCTGGAAACGTGACGCCGTATCTCGTCACAGGCGCCGGAGGGTACCACAACCTGCACCACGTGCAGAAGGTGAACCACCAGGCGATGATTACTCCGACCGTCATGGATCGTGCGAATGATCAGATTATCACCTTGCACAGTTATATGGACGATCATCACGGTTTCCTCGTCATGAGCGTCACACCCGATATGATAGTTGGCGACTACTACCAGGTCCCGCGCCCCCAAGAGCCCTACTCAAAGGGCAATCAGCTGGTCGATCACTGGGAATTTGATTGGAAAAGCAAGCGTTGGCTCACAAACGACTTGAGCGGTACGGCCGGTAGTTCGATTGAGCCATCCGAGCCACTGCCCCTCGTCCCGAGTGGCCATCACCACCGCCAGAGTCGGAGCGCAGCCTAACCGATCAAATATCGCCGTTTCATGCCGGTTAGATCGTGGGTGGCAGAATACTACGCAAGCGAAATGAGGTGCGCTTCAGAGTCGTGTGATACCGGTTCGGCTGGCAGGGACTGACAGGTGAGGCCCTGCCAGTCGTGGTCGGCGGCAACAGCGATTAGCGCTGATCTGTTGCACGGGGCGGGCGCTGGACGACTTCGCGCATAACGATTCGCCCGGTCAGCGGAACGGCATTGCAGGTGTTGGAGAAGCTTTCACCGTCCGATCGGGCCGCGCCGATCTCCGTCCATTTCGAGGATTTGCCGGTGCCGATGACACGATAGATCCGGTGCGAGAGTTTTGCGGCGATCGTTTGTGGGGTGGTGGTGGTGGTCATGATCTACTCCGTTGGTTCTCCACCGCGAGGCAATCTCGCAGCTTCATGGGGAGCAGACGGCGCAGGCTATCGAGCCTGCGGTCACACCCCGGCTACGCCCGACAGGGGCGAACCTGCACAAGCGCGTGCGCGCGGACGGGAGCGGGTTGAATGGTGGCGGGCCTGCGCCACGAATCCCCGTCAGGAAGCCGCGAATGGCCTCGCGGACGATTCCTAACGGCTCGAATGACCGTATCAGCATACAGATGAGTTTCAGCAAAACAGTCTTTGTGCGGCCTCCTCTCAAACGCCAGCGGCGGAGGAAGCCGCCCTGCGGGAAAGAGCGCAAGCTATGGGGGCGCTACGGGCCGGGCGCACCTTAATCCCATCCTTGCTTGGCCGTTCCATGACCGGGAAGCGCCAGCGGCGCCTCATGGAAACGGCTTTGTCCCGCCAAGATGTCCGGCCGGACGCGGGACGCGGATCAGCGTTTGCTTGGGCGCTGACCCGTAACGCGGGGACGGCGGTTTATCGCGGGCCGCGCCGCCTTATCCCGCGTGGCGGCTGCTTTGGCAGCCTTCGCAGCCGCTGCGCTGTCGTCACCCGGCTCACGGATCAGTTCCCAGCCGGTCATGCCCATAAGCACGCGGTCGGCATGTTTGATGGTGTTCACATGCCCATAATGATTCTCGATCATTTTGACGGAAGTGCCCATCTGTTCGGCAAGGATATAGACATCCACGCCCTCGCTGAGACGGAAGGTCGCGTAGGTATGACGGAAACAATAGGTCGAGCGCGGGATGCCGTTCGGCCCCATGCGGAGGCCGGTTTCTTCCAACAGCGCCTGTACCGTGTCGCTGTAGAGATATTTGGCAGGCTTCCCATTGATGATGGTGAACACCGGATCATCGGGCTTGGTCGCCTTCGATAGTTCGCGGACGCGCTCCAAATAGTCGCCTACGCTCTTGGGGGCGACGAGCTTACGCGATTTTCCTTTGCCTTGAACGAAGAGAACAACGATTTCGCGGCCCTCACGGTCCTTGGCGGCCATGACATCGCGCCAGCGCAGGTTTTTCGCCTCGGGCGGACGCATGCCTGTGTTGCACATGATGAGCATGAAATTGTAGCACATGGTCCGATACCATGTGCCCTGCGGCGACGTTGCTTTCTTGATCCAGGCGCGTCCCGCGCTGTGCAGCTTGCGATATTCCTCCACCGTGAATTCGTCACGGCGCATCGTCTTGAGCTTGGGCCTGCCCTCAAAGCGATGGCTGGCGGGCACGTAACGCTTGCTGACGGCGTAGCTCATGATCGCATCGAGTGCGCCCATCTCGCTAGCGATCGTTGCATCGCTGATCTGGGCACGGAAGCGCCCCTTGCCGTTTTCGCGCCGCCATGTTGGATACTGCGCCCAGCGATCCTGCCCGATCAGATGAATCTGCGTGCTGCCGATATAGGCGTCCAATGCCCGACTGACCCAGTTTTTGAGGTTCTTGACGCGATCTGCCGAAAGCTCGCCCGTCTCAACGCGGCGCTGCTGGGTTAGAATGTATTCCTCGGCCACCTGCCTGAAGGGCCGATTGAACACTGGAACGTCGTGTTTGAGACGGAAGCGGATGTCGGCATATTGATCCAACGCCTTATCATACGCAGCTTGCCGCTCCGTCGTTTTCAAGGCGATCGTCTTGTAACGATCCTCGTTCGGCAGCCTGACCCGACAATAGAAGTTCCTGTGCGCAACATCGCCGCGCCGGAAAATTATCAGGCCCGGTTTCAGTTCTTCCTTGTCTTCAATGAATGCCACTGCTTAACCCCCCTGTGCAGAATCTGTGCAGGTTGGCGGCGTAACTGATTGAATTGCCGTACCTGTGTAGGTCCTGTGTCGGGAATTATAGCAAATTTTCTCTTGCGTTTCTAGTAATTTAAGAGAATCCTGTGTCCCCGACCATTCGTTTCGCGGAATCAGCGGGCGTCCGGGCGACGCCCACCCGCAAAACTCCCGAGTGCAAACGAGGGTTTGCTTGCTAAATGCCGACGCG
>Ga0136846_1231114_pt1 | contig 24438 bp, 13 predicted proteins | sample HopSoiMetagenom2_FD_96841 | JGI IMG/M metagenome (GOLD analysis project Ga0136846, IMG submission 96841) | Grasslands soil microbial communities from Hopland, California, USA - 2 Assembly 2016 (version 4) | ecosystem: Environmental > Terrestrial > Soil > Grasslands | place: USA: Hopland... | reverse complement strand
TCCCGATTCCCGATTCCCGATTCCCGCTCTCAAGGTCGAGAACCTTACCGTCGCGTCCCCACGCAAACCTAACGAGGTCGATAACGTCTCCTTCACCGTCGCGCGCGGAGAGATCTTCGGCATCGCCGGCGTGGAGGGTAATGGGCAGACGGAGCTCATCGAAGCGATCACCGGGCTTCGGGCTGCCACGTCCGGCACGGTGAGCGTCGCGGACTCGTCAGGCACGCTTCGCGACGTTACCACTCACGACGTCCGCGCGCGAGCGGACACCGGACTCTCGCACGTTCCGGAAGACCGGCATCGGCGCGGTCTCGTCCTCGACTACTCCGTGGCGGACAACCTCATCCTCGGCCAGCAGCATCGGTTCACTGGCGGGGCAAGCGTGCTCGATCAGGCCAGAATCGTCAGCAACGCGGCGAGTCGCATCAGGACGTTCGACATCCGGCCGCCTGACGAGTCCCTGCCGGCCCGCGCACTGTCCGGCGGCAATCAGCAGAAGGTGGTCATCGCCCGCGAGATGGGGCGTGACTTCACGGTGCTCATCGCGGCGCAGCCCACGCGGGGCGTCGACGTTGGGGCGATCGAGTTCATACACGATCAACTGCGGAAAGCGCGCGCAGAGGGTAAGGCGATTCTGCTCGTATCCGCCGACCTCGTGGAGATCCTCGCGCTCTCGGATCGCGTCGCCGTGATGTACGGGGGCCGCGTCGTCGTGACGCTGCCCGGGAGCGACGCGAGCGCGGAGGTTCTCGGCCCCTACCTGACCGGCGCACAGGGAACCGCCGCGTGACGCCGCCGTCGGTCGACCGCCCGGGATCGGACCGCGGGGCGCGCGTTCGTGTGGCCTTCGAGGAGTCCATCCTGCCGCCGCTCGTGGCGCTCGTGATCGCGGCGGTCGTCGGCGATATCCTCATCATCATCTTCGGTCAATCGCCCGGCGACGTCTACCGGCAGCTGCTCGAGGGCACGTGGGGCAACGCCTATGGCTTCGGGCAGGTGATCTACAAGGCAACGACGTTGACGTTCACCGGGCTCGCCGTCGCGTTAGGCATCCGCGCCGGACTGTTCAACATCGGCGCGGAAAGCCAGCTCGCGAGCGGGGGCTTTCTCGCCGCGCTCGTCGGGCTGGCCATGCCATCGGGTATGCCGGCCGTGCTCGCGGTCCCAGCCTGCCTGGTGGCAGCCGCGGTGGGCGGGGGCGTCGTCGGAGCCGTGCCCGGCGCGCTCAAGGCCCGCTTCGGCGCGAGCGAAGTGATCGTGACGATCATGCTCAACTTCGTCGTGCTGGCGCTGCTCAACTACATCGTCGCCGCTCATATCCACGTGAGCGAGACGCTGCATACGCCCGAGATTCGCGCCGGCGCGCTTCCGCGGTTGGCCGCCGCGTTCCCCATGTTCTCGGGGGCCGCGGCGAATACAACCTTTCTGCTGGCGCTCGCCACTGCGGCAGTCGTGTGGTGGTACCTGTTCAGAACGCGACCTGGCTATGAGCTTCGCGCCGTTGGACTGCAGCCCGACGCCGCGGAGTACGGGGGGGTTCGCGTGGGCGGGGTGTGGGCGAAGACGATGGTGCTGAGCGGTGTGCTCGCGGGCCTCGGAGGGCTGAACTACGTGCTCGGGTATAAGCACTACTACGAAGAGGGGTTCGGAACGGGCACCGGCTTTCTCGGGATCGCGGTGGCCCTGGTTGGCCGCAATCATCCTGTCGGGGTAGTGATCGCGGCGCTGCTCTTCGCGACGCTTTCACAGGGAGGACTGGCCGTCAACGCGCTCGTTCCAAAGCAGATGGTGGACGTCCTGACGGCGGTCGTGATCATCGCGGTTGCGACGGCGGTGCCGGAAGTTCGTAGGGCATTGGCCGCGGCCCGCACATCGGGAATCGGGAATCGGGAATCGGGAATCGGAACGGCCCCGGGACCCATCGATTCCCAATTCCCTATTCCCGATTCCCGACCGTGATCGCGTTTCTGATTCAAACGCTCCGCATTGCGACGCCGTACTTGTTCGCGGCGGCGGGCGGGATCATCTCGGAGCGCGCGGGGATCATCGCCCTCACGCTCGAGGGGTTCATGCTCACGGGGGCCTTCTGCGCGGCACTCGGGAGCTACTATACCGGGTCGCCGTGGGTCGGGATCCTCGCTGGCGCTGCCGGCGGCGTGCTGGCCGCGTTGCTCCACGCTCTCGCGACCATTCGATACCGAGCCGACCAGGTCGTGGTGGGAATCGCGATGAACCTCCTCGCGGTCGGTGTCACCCGATTCTTCCTCCGCCTCGCGTTCGACAGCTCCTCCAACTCGCCCAGGATTCCCGGTTTTGGTGGCGGACAGGTCGGAAGCGGCGTTTTTTCGTCTCTCGCGAACCCACTCGTTTGGTTCGGGATTCTCTGCATGATCGGCGTGGGATGGATGCTGTTCCGGACTCCGTTCGGGCTTCGCGTGCGTGCTGCCGGCGAAAAGCCGGAGGCGGCATTGTCGGTTGGAGTTCCGGTGAGGCGTGTCCGGTGGCTGGCAGTGGCGTTGTCGGGGGCGTCTGCCGCGCTGGGCGGCGCGTACTTGGCGCTCGACCAGCACCAGTTCACCGACGGAATGACGGCCGGGCGTGGCTTCATCGCGCTCGCTGCCGTCATCTTCGGCAAGTGGGACCCGAAACGTGTTACGATTGCGTGTCTCCTTTTCGCGGCTGCCGAGACGATGCAGATCCGTCTGCAGTCGCTGCAGCTCGTGCCGTCGCAGTTCGTTGAGATGATCCCGTACGTCCTGACCATCGTCGCGTTGGCTGGCGTGGTCGGACGGGCGGTACAGCCCGCAGCGCTTGGCAAAGCCGTCGACTGATCCAACAGCCTTCCATGGTCCTGGATATCGCGACATCCCTGCAGTCTCCCGTCGTACGCGTCGCCCTCGGCGTGCTCGCGGCGGGACTGCTGTATACCCTGGCCCGCGAGCTCACCAAGATCCCGGCGAAGCTCATGGTGCTCATGGCGACGGCATTCCTCGACATGGTCGGGCTGCTGATCGTCGTGCCAATTCTGCCGTTCTACGCGCGCCGCTTAGGCGGCGAAGGATTCAACGTCGGCGGGGTGCACTTCGGCATGGGTACCGTGGTCGCCATGCTCGTGTCGACCTTCACGGTCGCGCAGCTGGTGAGCGCGCCAGTCTGGGGTCGATTCTCGGACCGATTCGGGCGACGACCCGCGCTCCTGGTGGCGCTTGGCGCGTCGGCGATCGCGTACGTGATCTTCGGGTTCGCCAACGGGCTGGCGATGCTGTTCATCTCGCGCCTCATCCAGGGCGCCGGTGGTGGCACCGTCGGCGTGATTCAGGCGTACGTCGCGGATTCCGTGGAGCCCGATCAGCGTGCACGCGGCCTCGGCTGGCTCTCCGCCGCGACGAACCTGGGCGTGGCGCTCGGCCCGGTGCTCGGATCGTTTTCCGTCACGTTAGGCAACAAGGTGTGCAACCTCCATGGCGGGGACGTCCCTGGCTTCCACGCGATCGGCCACGCGATGCCGGGACTCGTGGCCGCCGTGCTCTGCCTCGTGAACATGGCGTTCGCGTGGAATTATCTCCGCGAGTCGCACCACGTGACGGGTGAGCATCAGGTCCCGCAAAAGGCGCGCTCGTCGCGCGAGGCGGTGCTGCGGGTGCTCGAGCACTCCGGCGAACCGGCATCGCGGCTGATCTGGATCTATGCGATCGCCATGGGCGCGTTCCAGGGTGTGACGGCGGTGCTGGCGCTGTTCCTCGCGGATCGCTACCAGGTCACCGAACAGACGATCGGCTACTTCTTCATGTACATCGGGTCGATCTCGGTGTTCACGCGCGTGCTGCTGCTCGGCAAGGCAGTCGATCGACTGGGCGAGGCGCGGCTCTCGCGGATCGGCGTGCTGCTGCTGGCGATCGGTTTGGGCGGGATGCCGCTCGCCCGGTCGCTGCCGGTGCTGGCACTCGCCGTGGCGTTCATCCCGTTAGGCACGGCGTTCACGTTCCCGTGCGTGACCGCGCTCCTGTCGCGGGTGATCTCGTCGCGCGAGCGCGGGCTCTACATGGGCGTTCAGCAGACGTTCGGCGGGGTGGCGCGCATCATCGGGCCGTTGTGGGCGGGGTTCGCCTACGATCACCTCGGCACGGGCGTTCCGTTCTTCACGTCGGCCGCAGTCGTGCTCGCGACTTTGCTGCTCGGCGTGGGGCTGGAGCAGTTCGTTAGGCCGCCTGCAACGGCGTAAACACACTGGTAAGAGGTTACTGGTATTGGTCATCGGTTATTTGAACCCCCGGGATGCGCATCTCGCGAGAGAGGCATCCCGGGGGTTCTGAATACCTGTAACCAGTTCCAGTCCCCTGTTACCAGTGTGTGGCGCCGTTCTTACCGTCCGGGTTCGCTTTCGAGGACTTCCCGCGCGACGTCCACCATCGGGACGGATCGGTCCTGGCTCGTGCGCTGGAGAATGCGGTAGGCCTCCTGCTCGGACAGGCCCGTGCGGCGCATGAGGATGCCCTTGGCGCGCTCGATCGCCTTTCGGTTCTCGAGCTGCTGCCTAACGAGCACCACCTCTTCGCGGGCCGAGCGGAGCTCGCGGGTGCGCTGTGCCGCGAGGCGAATGCTCGAGTCGAGGAGGGCCGCGGGGCACGAGCTCGGAAGCACCGAGATCGCCGTCGTGTCGGCGACGTCGCCATCGAGCGCGAATGTCTGCTCGCCGCACAGGTAGATCACCGCCACACCGGGATTGTCATGCGCGAGCGTCTTCGCGGCTTCGGCCATCCGCGCCGGGCCCAGATGCGCGTCGAGCAGCAACACGTCGGGTGACAGCTCGCGCGTACGGTCGAACGCGTCGCTCATCGTCGCTGCTTCGCCGACGACGACGTGGCCGAGAGCGCTCAGGCTCCGACTGAGCGCGCCGCGAAGCTCTGTGTCGTCCTCGGCGATGAGGACACGCACCGGTGATGCAGGAGCATCGATCGCCGTAGCGCTACGGCCATCCACTGCCATGCAGTGCTCCGAGTAGGCGTACGCGGCGACAGCATCAGCATCGATGGCCGCCGTCGAAGTCGAATATTCGTTGAATTGCTCGGGACGTCAACTAAAGGTCGGATCATTCGCCCACGATTCTGGATTAGAGAACCGCCACGGTCGTCGTGCAGCACAGTGACCCGACACCACCGTTACGTCCCCCGCGTCACGCGCGCCCTCCGCTCGGTATCGGCGTGCGTGATCAATCTGACGCCGCGCTGGTACGTAAAGTACGAATACGCCCACTGAAGGAGGACACTCAGGCGGTTTCGGAAACCAACGAGATACATGATGTGAACGAACAACCAGAACCACCACGCGATCCAGCCGGTGACACGGAAGCTGCCGAAGTCAGCGACCGCCTTGTATCGGCCGATCGTGGCGAGGTTCCCCTTGTTGAAATACCGAAACGGAACGGTTTTGTCGTCGCGAATTCGACGCGTGACGTTGTCGGCAGCGCGCTTTCCCTCCTGATTCGCCGCCGGTGCTACCCACGGAACCTGTACGCCGCGACTGTCCTTCAGCGTCGCCATGTCGCCGATGACGAAGACCTCAGGGTGGCCTGGAACCGACAGGTCGGACTCCACGATAACGCGGCCGGCGCGATCGAGCGGCACGCCCAGCATCTTCCCCAGCGGGGATGCAGCGTTGCCCGCAGCCCAGAAAATAGTTCGGGTCTCAATGCACTCGCCGGAACCCAGACACGCAACGCCCGGTTCCACTCGGGAGACGACTGAATTGAGCCTCACCTCTACGCCGAGTGAGTGGAGATCCGCCAGCGCATGATCCGAAATCTCCTGCGGGAAAGCCGCGAGCAGGCGCGGTCCACCCTCGACGAGCACCACGCGCATGCGGCTGGGATCGATGCGGCGAAAATCTCGACGGATACCGCGCAGCACATCGGGGATGAGGCCCGCGAGCTCTACGCCGGTGGGGCCGCCACCGATCACCACGATAGTCAGGTACTCTTTGCGTTCCTCAGGATCATCACTAAGCTCTGCCCGCTCGAGCGCGAGGAGGAATCGCCGGCGAATCTCGAGCGCATCGTTGATACCCTTGAGTCCCGGAGCAATGGGCTCCCACTCGTCGTGACCGAAGTAGGAATGACGCGCGCCAGCAGCGAGGATGAGGTAGTCGTAGTGAATGACACCTGAGCGACCCTCGCCCTCGTCGACGGTTAGATTCTGGTTAGCGACGTCGATTCCAACCACCTCAGCGAGCAGCACCGTCGCATTCTTCTGAGAACGTAGCACATGGCGAATCGGTGCGGTGATGTCGCTGGGGTTGAGCGTGGCAGTCGCCACCTGATAGAGAAGCGGCTGGAATGTGTGGTGGTTGTTCTCGTCGATGATGGTCACGTCCACGTCCGAGCGTCGGAACGCTCGCGCGGCTGTGAGTCCGCCGAATCCGGCACCGACGATGACAACGTGGGGTCGCTCCGAGGCTGGTGTCATTGGCGAAGCTCAAACGGGTGGGAGCCGACAGGACACGAGAATCTAACGTCGTCAGGGTTTGTTCCTGACCGATCCATCAGCCTTGCTTGCGGTATACACGGACGGATACTATGGCCGCGCTCGATGCGCGCATGAGACTCGCGACCGGACCCTTCTCGACATGACAAGCCCGAGAGAGTCGCCAGCGCCGGCGACCCCGACGTTTCGCACGACGTTGATTCGCGTTATGGCGGTTCAGGTCGGAGCGGTCCTGCTGCTCTGGCTGCTCCAGTCGCACTACACGGCCTGACCGGGATTCGTGCACGCGCTCGACTGGGTCATCGTCGTCGTCTATCTCGCCTACGTCGGGATCGACGGCATACGGCGTACACGGCGGTCGACCGAGATCGAGGGATATCTCCTCGCGAACCGGAGCCTGCCCTGGTGGGCCGTCGGCCTCTCGGTCATGGCCACGCAGCTCTCGGCCGTGACGATGATCGGGACCACCGCGCAAGGCGCGACCGATGGCCTCCGATTCGTCCAGTTCTATTTCGGGCTACCGCTCGCGATGGTGATCATCGGCGTCACGCTCGTGCCGTTTCTGCACGGCGCGAAGGTATACACCGCCTACGAGTACCTGGAGCGACGCTTCGACGCGAAGACCCGGTCGCTCACCGCATTCCTGTTCCTCATCTCGCGCGGCATGTCCTGCGGGACGATCCTCGCCGCGCCGGCCGTGGTGTTTGCGTCCATCTTCGGCTGGCCGATCGGGGTCTCAGTCGCAATCATGGGAGTCCCAACAGTTCTCTATACCGTGTTGGGTGGGGTGCAGGCCGTCACGTGGGCCGACGTGAAGCAGATGGTGCTCGTCACCACGGCGATCACCGCGGTGATCATCGTTGCCCTCCTCAAGCTGCCGGTGAGTCCTGACGCCGCACTGCGGATCGCAGGCTCGGTGGGACGGCTCCGCGCGCTCGACTTTCACTTCGACCTCACGCAGCAGTACACGATCTGGTCCGGCGTCATCGGCGGCACGTTCCTCATGATGTCGTACTTCGGCACCGACCAGAGCCAGGTGCAGCGATTCCTCACAGCGAAGTCCGTGGACGAAGCGCGCAGCTCCCTGCTCATCAGCGCGTACTGGAAGATCCCGCTGCAAGCCGCCGTACTGTTGGTCGGCGTGTTGGTGTTCGTGTTCTACCTGTTCGTGAAGCCACCGATGCTGTTCAATCCGGAGCACGACCGACGCGTGCGTGAGGCGGAGCCGGCAAAATACCAGGCGCTGGCGGCGCAGTACGGAGCGGCGCTCGCAGAACGAGACGCAGCGGCACGCGGCATCGCGGCGCACGACGCGACCATATCACGCGACGCGTTCCGAACCGCCGAAACACGCGTCGAAGCGGTGCGAACGGAGGCGCTGGCGTTGGCGGAGCGCGTGACCGGCGAGCCGTCGAAGGATGTGAATTACATCATTCCGCACTTCGTGCTGTTCGATCTGCCGGTGGGCCTAACGGGAATCTTCATCGCGTCGGTGATGGCGGCGGCCATGTCGGCCGTGGCCGCGGAGCTCAACTCGCTGGCGACAGCGTCGGTGATCGACTTCTATCGACGGTGGGTGCGCCCCCAGGCGCCGGACGCCGAGTACTTGCGTGCGTCGAAGATCGCGACGGGATTCTGGGGCATCTTCGCGTGCGTGATCGCGACGTACGCCGTGAGCCTCGGATCGCTGATCGAAGTCGTGAATCGCTTCGGCTCGTTCTTCTACGGCTCGATCCTCGGCGTTTTCCTCTTGGCGATGATTCCGAAGTCTCGCGCGCTGGGCGCGTTCGTTGGCCTCATCTCCGGGATGTTAGCAGTTGGCGCGGTGAATTTTGGCCGACCGGACGTGGCGTTCCTCTGGCATAACGTGATCGGCGCCGTGACTGTCGTCGTGGTCGGACTCGCAGTGAGCAGCCTGAGTCCCAAGTCGGTAGTCGCGAGTCGTTAGCGCCTGTCGCCCGTCATCCTGAGCGCGGCGAGGCAATGTTGTCATCCTGAGCGCAGCGCAGGATCGCCGTCGTCCCGACAGAGAGGCCCCTCTACCGGGAGGACGGCGATTCCTCGACTCGCTGCCGCTCGCTCGGAATGACACGCGCCGTTTGCCGCCTGCCGCCCGTCGCCGGCAGTTCGCCGCCCGCCGCCTACGGTACGACAGCCTTCTCCGGCGCCTTCGCAGCCAACAGGTTCACGAACAGCCGCGCCGCACCAGGAACACCATTCGGCAACTGACGGAAGAACGCGAGCGTCGTGTAGACGTACGTGCCGGCGCCGTACTTCGCCACCAGGATCGGCCCATCGTTAGGCGTCTCACCCGGGTCGTTTGTCGACAGAACTCCCGCGTACTCGTTCGCGTGCGTTCTCGGCATGTACAGCGTCCGGTCCTGAATCCAGCCGGCGAAGTCGGACTCGGTGACCGCGTTCGGATACCCCAGCACCCGCGCCTTCGGGTCGAGAACGCGCATCGGGCTCGACTCATCCGTCACCCGATCCGCCGGGCGCGCGAGCGTGATCGAATACGGCATGATGCCCGGCTTCGTCATCTCGTACTGGCCGTACTGCACCACCATCGTCCCGCCCTGTTTCACGTAGTCGAGCAGCGCGGCGTTGTTCGCCACGAGCGCGTCGTTCGACTCGTACGCGCGAGAGCCCACGACGATCGCGTTGAAGCGCGACAAATCCGTCTTCGGGATGTCGGCCGGATTGAGCGCCGTGACGCGCAGCCCGAGCTGCTGAAGCATCGGGAGCGAGTTGTCCCCAACGCCCTGGATGTACGCGATCACCGCGTCGGCCGGGACCTTGAGATCGACCGCCTCGATAGCGACAGCGGCATCGCGATAGAGCCGCTGCGGCCGAATGTGATCGTACTCGATCGCCGTGTAGCCGCTCGTGTAAGGGCGTCCATTCGACTCGGCGACGGCGGAGATCGTATGGCGTCCCGGCGGCAGCTCGCCGCGAATGGTGAACGTCGCGCTTCGCACCGCGCCGTATCCTGGCAGCGTCACCGATCGCGCGGCGGAATCGGCACGAAGGCCGTTAGGCAGCCGCAACGACACGCGAACGTCGCGCGACGCAGTGGCGGCCGAGCGCACCTCGACGCGCAGCTGCCTGACGAGCGGCGTGCGGGCCGGCGCGTATTCCACGGCGCGATCCAGCGTGACGGAGAGTTCGGGCACGAACGCCAGCGGCCGACTCACATCGCCACGGAGCGGATCGGCGTACCGATACACCACTGGCGCGTCGAGCTCGACGGGATACCCCGGCGTTCCGCCCGCCGTCAATCGGACCCTAACGACGGCTCCGCGCGTGGCATCGTTCTCGGACTCGAGCAGGCTCGCCTTGGCGAACATATCGCCCCGGCGTGGTGGACTCAACCAGTACGGTCCGTCGACAGGCCGCTCGCTCTCCGCGCACTCGAAGCCTCGCCACGTGCGTGAGCTGTCAGGCAGAATGGTTGCTGTGCTGTCGCTCCACAGCACAGGAGGCTCGTTGCCGCGCATTCCTCCTCCCGGCGACGAGCGGCCACGCTGGCACTGAACGATGTACGACGGATCCGCCTGCACCGGAGCACGTCCGCGATTGTAGACGGTGACCGTGAGGGGAGCGCTGTCGGCCGTCGCGACATGCTCGCGCGGAATCGTGGTTTCCACCGCGACGCCGCTCGCAAGCGCGATCGCGTTCACCGTTCTCCGGTACGCGACCGACGCCGTCCGCAGGAGGTCATCCGACACCTTGAGCCGAGGCGCCGGCGCGGAGGCCGGAGCCACGCCCGGAACGTTGCTGTCGGGCGCGGCGCCGAGTTGCGCCAGCGCACCCGCCAACTCGCTCAACGGCTGCACGGCCGAGGCGGGATCCCGCAGGTACGGCGTACTCTGCACCTGCTTCACCTTGGTCTGAATCAGGTCGACGACGCGCGCCACCTCGGGCGACGTGGTCGATGTCCTGAATCGCGCCCACGTCGTGTCGATGCCATCGAACAGTGATTTCTCGGTGCCCGGCGCTTCCGACTCGTTCACGCGTGTTGCCTCACGACGCACCTGCGTGAACCGCGTGCCCTTCGGCTGGATCGACCCGAACGCCTGCGACTTATGCTGTGACCTGCTCTCCGCCGCAATCTCCGCGTACGAGCGGCCGAGCATCGCGTTGAACTCGCCGACATTGATGCGCAGCACCGGATCCGTCGCTGCCGCCGACCACGCGCCGCGATAGAACTTGAGTGGCGTCCAGCCTCCCAGCCCGGCCGTGGCGGACCGCGGGAATCGCACCGTGTCACCGGCGATGTCATATGCCTCGCGGGCGAGAATGCCTGACGCCTGGTGATGGCCGTGACCGTCGCGCGGCGTCCCGGAGAACATGGCAACGATCACGTGCGGCTTGAACGACCGTACGACGGTCACGACGTCACGGAGGATCGAGTCCCGCGGCCAATGCCGGAACGTTTCGTCGGACGTCTTCGAGAACCCGAAGTCGTAGGCACGCGTGAAATACTGGCGTCCGCCATCGATCCGTCGCGCGGCGAGCAGCTCCTCGGTGCGAATCGCGCCTAACGCGTCACCGAGCTCGTTGCCCAGCAGGTTCTGGCCGCCATCGCCGCGCGTGAGCGAAAGGTAGGCAGTCTCGACGTGCCGCCCGCGCGCGAGCCACGTGATAAGCTGCGTGTCCTCATCGTCCGGGTGCGCGGCGATGACGAGTACCCGCATGGGAACCGACAGGCTCGAGATCGTTTCATCGAGCTGCGGTACGCCATGTGTGACGTCCTGCGACCCGACTGGCCGTGGAAGCGCGAAGGTCGCTGCCATGGCGGCAGCGACCCCGATCAACGTGCCACGAATATTCCGAATACGCATTTACGAGCGTGCTGCCGTTTTTCGCTTGGCTGGGACCTCGAGCGCATCCGCGACGATGCGCGCCTGTTCTTCCTGGTGCGACGCGACGTAGCCTTCCGCCGGGCTCGCTCGCTCCGGGCGCCCGATGTATCGAATGAGCATCGCATTTCCCGTGCAGGCACGCAGACGCGGCCACACGTAGGTCCAGGCGCCCATATTCTTCGGCTCCTCCTGGGCCCAGACGACTTCGGTCACGTTGCGATAAAGGTCGACGACGCGCGAGATCTGCTCCGCCGGCCATGGGTAGAGTTCCTCGACACGCGCGATCGCGACGTTCGCCGGACGCTCCTTCGCGTTGAGATCATAGAACAGCTTGCCCGTGCAGAACACCACGCGCTGCACGTCCTCGCGCCGATCGCCGATGGATTGGTCGTCGATCACCGACGCGAATCGGCCATTCACGAGGTCATCCAGCCGAGAGGCGGCCTGCGGCAGGCGCAGAAGGCTCTTGGGCTGCATGAGGATCAGCGGCCGCCGAGAATCCGACTTCGCCTGACGACGCAGGATGTGGAAGTACTGCGCCGGCGTAGACGGATACGCAACGGTCAGGTTCCCGTCGGCACAGAGCTGAAGGAAGCGCTCGAGGCGTGCACTGGAATGCTCGGGCCCCTGACCTTCGTACCCATGCGGCAACAGCATGACCACGCCGGAATCCTGCGCCCACTTGGCACGGTCGGCGGCGATGAACTGGTCGATGATCGGCTGCGCCACGTTTACGAAGTCGCCGAACTGCGCTTCCCACAGCACGAGCGTGTCATCGGCCGCGGTACTGTACCCATACTCGAAGCCAAGCACGCCCGTTTCGGACAGCGGGCTGTTATAGATTTCGAGTTGTCCGCGGGCGTTAGGCAGGTGCTGCAGCGGCGTGAATGTCTGGCCGGTGTTCGGGTCGTGGAGCACGGCGTGGCGATGCGAGAACGTTCCGCGCTCCGCGTCCTGCCCCGACATCCGCACCGACGTGCCTTCGGCGAGCAGCGAGGCGAACGCCAGCGACTCGGCGTGCCCCCAGTCGATCCCGCCCTCTTCGCCCATCGCGTCGCGCCGACGCTCGAGCTGCTTCGAGAGCCGCGGATGCGCGCTGAATCCCGTGGGCCAGGCGAGCAACTGTTCGTTCAGCGCAACGAGCTGCTCGGCACGCACAGCCGTCTCGACCACCGTCGGAGCCGCCTTGGTGTGCTCGATCTCGAACTCCTCCGTCTTCACCTTCCTCGACTCGTCGTAGATCTCCTCGAGCTCTTTCGCGACCTCACGCTCGGCCGCCTGGACGTCCTCGGCGGTTACGACGCCTTCACGCACCAGCCGCTCGCCCCACACCTGTCGCGGTGTGGGATGCGCCTTGATCGTCGCGTACAGCGTGGGCTGCGTGAACGTCGGCTCATCGCCCTCGTTGTGGCCATGACGACGGTAGCCAACGAGATCGATGAGGAAGTCCTTGTTGAACTTCGTCCGATACGCGACGCCAAGCCGGACCGCCGCGATGCACGCTTCCAGGTCGTCGGCGTTCACGTGAACGATCGGGATCTCGAAGCCCTTGGCGAGATCGCTCGCGTACTGCGTCGAGCGCGCGTCGGTGGGGTCGGTCGTGAACCCGACCTGGTTGTTGACGATGATGTGGAGTGATCCACCAACCGTATAGCCGCGGAGCCGGGACAGGTTCAGGGACTCGGCCACAATGCCTTCGCCGGGGAATGCCGCGTCGCCGTGCACGAGGACGGTCGTGACGGTCGCAGAGTCGAACTCGCCCGTTAGGCGTTCGCCGAGGGTGACGCGTTGAAGCGCGCGCGCGAGCCCCGTGACCACGGGATTCACGACCTCGAGGTGGCTCGGATTGGGCACGAGCTGCACGCCGACTGTTTGGCCATCGGCGAGTGTGCGCTCGGTGCGGGCACCGAGATGGTACTTCACGTCACCCGTTTCGCTCTCGGCGGACGCGGCAGCGTGTCTGCCGTCGAATTCGCCGAACACGGTGGCGTACGGCTTCCCAAGGATGTGCGTGAGGACGTTGATGCGGCCGCGATGCGCCATCGCGATCACGACGTCGCGCGTGCCCGCATGGCCGGCGTCTTCAATGAGCACGTCGAGCATCGGCACGAGCGCGTCGGTCCCCTCGATGGAGAACCGCTTCATGTTCACCCACGCGCGTCCGATGAACCGCTCGAACCCATCCACTTCGGTCAGGCGTCGCAGGACGGCGCGCTTCTCTTCCGGGGTGAGATAACGTGCGAGCCGTTCGTGCTCGATCGTTTCACGGAACCACTCGCGCTCCGCTTCCTCGCCGAGGTGCGCGAACTCGAACCCCATCGTGGACGAATAGAGGTCGCGCAGTCGCGACGTCACGTCCGCACCCGTACCGACGTCGAACCCGAGTGCCAGCGCGGGCACGAGCTGGAGGTCCGCGGCGGTGATGCCGTGGAATTCCGGCGTGAGCTCTGCGGCGCCAGGCGGCGGTGATCCGAGAGGGTCGAGCTGAACGGCGAGATGACCGTACTGCCGAATCGCGTCGACGAGCGCCGCCGCGCCGGCGACTTTGCGAAGGTAGACCGGGTCCGCAGCTACTGTCGTGGTGCTCCTGTCGAGGCCACCGAGCTGCTCGGCGAACCGGAAGAACTGGCGCCAGGACTCGTCGACTGACGCGGGGTCGCGACGGTACGCCTCGTAAACCTCGGCGATGTAGCCGTCGTTATAGACGCTCGTGATAGGGGCGCTGGGCATGGTTGAAATCTATGACGATTGGGCGGGGAGACGGGAGACGGGGAGCGGCGGCTGGTAGCTGGCTGCTCGTGCTGGCTGCTGGCTGACGGTGGCTGTCGGGAGATGAGCGTCCCGAGGGTTTTTCCGTCGCCCGTCGCCCGTCGCCCGTCCCCGGCAGTTTGTCTCCCTTCTCCCGTCTCCCGCTTCCCGGCCCTAACCCAATTTGCTGTACCGCACCGGTATGCAAAGCGTAAACGCGCTCCCCACCCCGGGCGTCGAATTCACGTCAATGTGTCCGCCGAGGAGTTGGGCGAGGCGGCTCGAGTTGTAGAGCCCGAGCCCCGTACCGCCATGTCGCCGAGTGAGCCCGGCGTCGAGCTGCGTAAAGGGATGGAAGAGCCGCGATCGGTCGGCGGGGTCGATGCCGATGCCCGTGTCGCGCACCTGGACGCGCACTTCACCGTTGCCACGCTCGACCGTCAGGGAGATTCCGCCCCTGTCCGTGAACTTGACGGCGTTGTTCATGAGATTCACGAGGATCTGCCGAAGCTTTTCCCCGTCGGTGTACAGCATGGGGGCGCGTTCCGGCATCGTGAACGCGAGCTCGAGATCCTTCTGGCGCACAAGCGGCTCGACGATGCTCACGACCGACTCGACGATATCGCCAAGCCGCACGTCGCTGGGATGGACGGTCTCGCGTCCCGCCTCGAGTGCCGAGAACGTCAGGAGCTCATCCACCATGACCCCGAGCTGATGCGTGACGGAACGCATCCGGTCGACCATGTCGAGCTGGTGGGCGGTGAGCGGGCCGACGATCTCGTCGGCGAGCAGCTCGCCATACCCGGTCAGCGCCGTGAGCGGCGTGCGCAACTCATGGGAGATCGTGGCGAGGAACGTCCCCTTCGCATGCGTGGCCGCCTGCGCTTTTTCCAGAAGCCGCGCCTGTACGAGCACGACGGCTGCGTGATCGGCAATCGTTCTCAGTCGCTGCCGGTCTCGCTGCGTGAACGTGCCGCCTCCGCCGCGTTGCCACGCGCAGAGCAAGCCAAGCGGCTGATCCGCAGCGATGAGTGGAGCGACCGCGACGTCACCGACGTTCGCGTCTGACGCGAAGATCGGACAGGCCAACGACGGATCGTCGTGCTCGACGATGAGCGTTCGACTCCGAAGTGCGTTGCCGGCGAGCGAGTCTCGGACATCGAAGAGCTTGCCCACGTCAGGCGCCTCGGTGCCTGACGCGGCCAGGACGACGCCTTCCGCTCCGGCGAGCCGAGCAACCGCAGCACCGGTCGCGCCACCAATTTCACACGCGGTATCGCACAACACGGAGAGCAGCGCGACGGAGTCGGAGCCGGCCGCCATTCGATGTGCGAGCTCGCGAAGCGGCTCTGCGTTTTCGCCTGACGAGTCGCGCGAGGCGCGCGGCGTTTCGCGGATCTCGAAGACGAGCCATCCGGTGCGGGTCCGCGACACGCGGACTTCGTGGATCGCGTCCGCCGGGCCGCCCGGAAGCGCGGCGGGAAACACACGCGGCGTGCCGTCGAGAATCGTCGCGTCGATCTGCTGGTGGCCGCGACCATCGTGCAAGGCGGGGAATGCGCTCCAGAAGTCGCTGCCGACGACATTCGCGCCGGCGCCGAGCGCGTCCGCGGCGGTTTCGTTTACCGCGGACACGGTACCGTCCGGAAGAACACACACGATCCCGGTACCGAGCGCGCCGAGAACGTCCATCCCGGCGGCGGACAACAGCGCCTCGTTGTGCGCGGCGCGGTCTATGCCCTTCGTCTTCACCTCAGACCTGTTCAATGCTCGCCGTTCCTGCTTCGTCACCGGCGTCGCTTCCCAGTCCGTTCGCGCGCTCGTCGTGCGTGACACCACGAACAAGAAAACGGGCGCGCGAATGATAACCTATCACGATCGGCGCGCAACTGGATGCGTCGAAGCGTGTCGGGGATCGATCAATGGCCATCACTCTCGTCAGGCAGGCGGCGCGGAGGCCGACACGGGTCGATCGAGCGCTGACCGTAGCGAGTATCCAGCGCTGGGTCGAACGGCACGCAGCAAGCGCCGCGCGTCCTCGTCCGTGAGCGACGGCAGATAGAAGAACCCGGCGATGTTGTTCACGTCGAGGAGATGCATCTCGTCGGACCGCCGCGTGAGGCTGACGGCAATGACGGGGATGCGGGACATCAATGGATCCTGCTCCCACGGCTCGAGCGGAACGGTCGCCAACAAGTCGTATTCACAGAACACGACGTCCGGCACGTGGTCGTGTGCCGCAGGGATCGCGTCGGCTATTCCAACGACGCTCGAAGCATCGACGCCGAGTTTTCGGAAGAACCGTTTGAAGTGGTCGCTCAGGTAGCGATGGCGACCGACGCACAAAGCCTTCAATTCGCTGCTCTCTCTCGACATGAGTGACATTCGCCTCGGCCTCGCCGGCCCGAACTGCAGCTGATGCTACGGCCGAACGATTCGAATGTGATACCGTCGGGAAAAGCGATTGGTCCAGTCGACATAGACCGACCGGCCCCGACCGTTCATCGCGTGTATGAGGGCGAATGTTGGTGCGAGGAGGAACGATGGGCAAGTGAGAGGAGCTAATCCTCCATCCCGATTCGTTCGGGAAGCTTCAATCGAAACGTACTTCCCTTCCCACGCTCCGACGTCACGCGGAGCTCGCCGCCGAGGAGCGTCGCGAGGCGCTTTGAAATCGGGAGACCCAAGCCGGTACCGCCGAGCTGCTGCGAGTTAGACAGCTGCACGAACTCGTCGAAGATGCGAGGAAGATCATCGGGCTCGATGCCCTCGCCATGATCCGTGACCGCGACCTCGATGTGGTCAGGAGCGCCGAGCGAGAGGTCGACCTCGATCGGATGTCCACGCCCGAATTTGATCGCATTCGACAGCAGATTCAGCAGGATCTGTCGTACGCGTCGTGGATCACTGATGATCGTTGTTGCATCGCCGTCGACGTGCAGGTGAAGCTCGGTCGCGTGCTCATCGGCGAGCGGACGCACGGTAACGAACAGATCCTCGATCGTTCCGGGGAACGGAACCGGTTGCAGCGTCAGCTCGATCTTCCCGGCCTCGATCTTCGAGAGGTCCAGCACATCGTTCACGAGCTCCAGCAGATGATTGGCAGCCTTGTGCGTTCGCTGGAGCCCGTGCGTCTGCTTCTCGTTGAGCGGCCCGTAGATGTGGTCGAGCAGCAGCGTGTTGTAGCCGATGATGGCGTTGATCGGCGTGCGCAGCTCGTGACTCATCGACGCATAGAACCGGTTGCGCGCCGTCATCGCCCGCTCGAGCTCTTCCTGCCGCTCCTGCAGCTCCTTGTTCAGCTCACGGAGCTCGGCAGCATTCCGCGCGAGCGAATCCGCCTGCGTGCGAAGCGCCTCCTCGGAGCGAATGCGGTCGGTGACATCACGAGCAATGATCGCGTAGCTCCGATCGCCCGCCACGTCGAGGCCGGATACCGATACCTCGAGCGGGAACTCATCGCCAGTCGACCGATATCCAGTGAGTGAGTGCAGCTCGGCCTTGTTGGGGTCGGACCCAGTTTCGCTCGCCATCGTTAGGGCGCGGTCGAGCTGCTCATCCGCGATGACCTGCTCGACGTGATTGCCGATCACGTCCGTCGCCGAGCGGCCGAACATCCGCTCAGCGGCGGCATTGAATACGTCGATGCGGCGTTCGGCGTCGAGGACGACGATCGCATCCATCGCCGTGCTCACGATGTGCGCTGTGCGTGCCTCCTGCGCGAGAAAGCGAGCGCGGTGCTCGAGCTCGATCTGTCGAACAGCGGCTTCGTGCAGCAGGCGCTCCTGGTCCTTGAGCTGGCGCTGCTTGCGATACAGGTCGACGAACACGGCAACCTTCGACCGCAGCACGTCCGGTTGAAACGGCTTCGACATGTAGTCGACTGCACCGACCGAGTAGCCGCGGAAGACGTACGCCTCGTCCTTGCTGATGGCCGTGAGAAAGATGATCGGGATGTAGCGCGTGCGATCGCGCGACTTGATCAGCTCGGCGGTCTCGAAGCCGTTGAGACCTGGCATCTGCACGTCGAGCAGGATGACGGCGAAGTCCTCGGTCAGGAGGCATTTGAGCGCCTCGTCGCCGGAGTGCGCGCGCACCGTTCGTTCGCCGAGTGGCTCGAGGATCGCTTCCAGGGCGAGGAGATTCTCCGCTCGATCGTCGACGAGCAGGATGTTGACGCGCTCGTCTCGCGAGGTACGCTCGACTTCCACGGCGGACTCGCGCAGCGTGGCCGTCACGTGAGCGGCGCCCTAACGCGGTACTCGGCCGGCGGCCGCGGCGGTGCGATCGAGATGAGCTGACTCGCGATGCGGTCGAGCGGGACGACGTGCGCCTTGGGAACGGCGCGCAGCGCGGCCCGCGGCATCGCCGCCCCTTCCGCCGTCGCGGGGTCCTGGACGATCGCGTAGCCGCCGCGATCGGCAATGCGCTTGAGGCCTAACGAACCATCTTCGTTGGCACCGGTGAGGACGACGCCGACCGTTCGTCGACCGTACTCGTCCGCCGCGGACACGAACGTGACGTCGATGGACGGACGGCTGTAGCGCACCGGAGCATCCGTCGATAGCGAGAAAAAGCCGCGCTCGATCAACAGATGGTAGTTGGCAGGCGCCACGTACACGTAACCCGCCACGATCGGACGCTTGTCATCGACCTCGACGACGCACAACCCCGTGTGCGCCTGAAGCAACTCGGCAAGAAATCCCGCTGCATCCGGGCTCCGATGCTGCACGACGACGATCGGTAGCGCGAACGTCGCCGGCAGCCCGGCGACCACCCGCGACAGCGCATTGAGCCCACCCCACGAGGTTCCTATCATGACGATCTCGTACACGGCGCTACCGAACCTTCCGGTAGATCTTCTCCGCGGACGAGAGCTCCTCGTAGGAGCTCTCGAACGTCGAGAGCCGAAGCGTCTCCTTCGAGCCGAGACACAGAATCCCGAGATGCACGAGGGACTCGTGAAAGAGTCCGTGCACGCGCGTCTGCAGGTCGCGAGCGAAGTAGATGAGCACGTTGCGACACAGGATGACGTTGAACTCTGCGAAGGACCGATCGGTAACGAGATTGTGTTGCGAGAACACGACGTTCCGCTGCAGCGCCGGAGAGAAGAGCGCGCCATCGTACTTCGCGATGTAATACTCCGAGAACGATCGTGTGCCCCCAGCTCTGATGTAGTTCTCGGTGTACTCCTGCATCCGCTCCAGCGGGAAGATGCCCGCGCGCGCGCGGTGTACGACGACTTCGTTGATATCGGTCGCATAAATCCGCGCGCGCTCGTAGAGGCCCTCCTCCTCGAGAAGAATGGCCATCGAATAAACCTCTTCCCCCGTCGAGCACCCCGCGTGCCAGATCCTGATGAACGGATACGTTCGCAGAAGCGGCACGACCTTTTGCCGGAACGCCAGGTAGAACGTCGGGTCCCGGAACATCGCCGTGACGTTGATCGAGAGGTCGAGCAGCACCCGCTCCATCATCGCTGGCTCGTGAAGCAGACGGTCCTGCAACGACGACACGGTCTTCAGCCCTTCTGCCTCGATCCGCCGCCAGAGGCGACGCCGGATCGAGGCGTACGCGTACGAGCGAAAATCGAAGCCGTAGTGGCGATAGATTCCTTCGAGCAGGAGCTCGATCTCGAGCCGCTCGAGCTCGGGATCATAGGACAGCGGCGCCGTCGCCGATTCATTGGTCGACGGGCGCGACCCCGGCACGACGCCGTGATCCTCGCGCCGGCGCCCGGTGGCCGTTGGCTCGGTGGCCGACACCGTCATCGATACAACCACACCCGCATGAGCGAGAGCAGCTGCTCCGTGTCTACGGGTTTGGTGATATAGTCGGACGCTCCGGCGGCTATACACTTCTCGCGGTCGCCCTTCATTGCCTTCGCCGTCAGCGCGATGATCGGCAGCGATCGGAAACGCGGATTCTGCCGGATCGCCCGCGTCGTTTCATATCCATCCATCTCCGGCATCATGACGTCCATCAGCACGAGATCCACGTCGGGACCGCTCTCCAGCCGACTAAGCGCGTCCCGCCCATTCTCGGCGAATGCGACGTTCATGCCGTGCGACTCGAGCACGCTCGTCAGCGAGAAAATGTTGCGGACATCGTCGTCGACGATGAGCACGTGCTTGCCGGCGAAGACGGCGTCCGTGTTGTGCAGCTGCTCGAGCATGCGCCGCTTCGTCTCGGGCAGCTTCGCCTCGACGCGATGGAGGAAGAGCGCCGTCTCGTCGAGGAGTCGTTCCGGCGACTTCACATCCTTCACAATGATCGTCTCGGCGTATTTGCGGAGCCGTGTCTCCTCGGGCTGGGAAAGGTCGCGCCCGGTGTAGATGATGATCGGGATCTCGCGAACGGTCTGGCGCTGATCGCTCTTCACTCGTTCGAGTAGATCGAACCCGCTCATACCGCCACCGAGTCCGAGGTCGAGGACCATGCAGTCGAAGTGACCGCGGTGCAGCTCGTCGAGCGCTTCCTCACCGGAACCCACGGTGACGATCTCGATGTCGTCGTCCCCAATGAGCTCGACCATGCTGCGCTGCTGGCCGACGTCGTCTTCGACAATCATCAGTCGCTTGACCCGATTGTCGATGAACGAGCGGATGTGCCCGAACGCTTCGTCGAGCTTCGCCTTCTCGACCGGCTTCTCGAGGTACGCGATCGCGCCGGCCATGAGTCCCTGCTGGCGGCGGTCCACGCCCGAGATGATGTGCACGGGGATGTGCCGCGTGTCGGGACTGTGTTTCAGCCGATCGAGCACCTGCCACCCGTCGATCCCCGGCATGTCGATGTCGAGCGTGATCGCATCGGGCTTGTACTCGTGCGCGAGGTGGATGCCGGTCTCGCCGTCGAGCGCGATCAGCCCGAGGAACCCCTTTTCACGCGCCATCTCCAGCAGCACGCGCGCGAAGTTGAGATCGTTCTCGACAATCAACACCACCCGGTCGGTGGGTGTTATTGCGTCCCGGTCGTCTGCCGGGCGGGATCCGTAGGGGGCCGGCTGGGAACCGGGAACCGGGGACCGGGAACCGATGTCACCGGTCTCGCGAATCTCGTGTTCGTCCGGTGGTGTCTCGAGTTCGGGCACGCCGACTGCCACACCTCTCGGCGGTTCAGACGAGCGCGTTTGGTCGACGACATCGTTAGACGTCGGTGACGGAGCTGCGGGCATCCGCGTGGCGCGGACCGCGGGCGAGAGTCGAGCACCGCTTCGCGCCGTTTTGAGTTCCCGGTTCGCGGTTCCCGGTTCCCAGGTACCTGGCGTTCCACTCCCCGACGAGTCGACAAAGGTGTCTGGCAGGAACAACGTGAACGTGCTGCCAACCCCCGGCGTGCTCTCCACGCGGATCTCGCCGCCTAACAAGCGCGCGATCTCGCGGCTGATCGAGAGACCCAGCCCCGTGCCACCATACTTGCGACTGGTCGCGCCGTCAGCCTGCTGGAACGACTCGAAGATCAGCCGCTGCTTGTCCTTCGCGATGCCGATCCCTGTGTCACTCACGGCAAAGGCGATCACCGATTTCGCGTTGTCGAGCGACGCGTTGGCGAACCGACGGCCACGCTCGGCCGAACGGATCGTGAGGTTCACGTGTCCCTGGTGCGTGAACTTGAACGCATTCGACAGGAGATTCTTGAGTACCTGATGCAGCCGCTGCGCATCGGTGACGATGCGCGCGGGCGTTCCGGGCTGAATCTCGACCGTGAACCCGAGCTGCTTCTGATCCGCGAGCGGACGGAAGCCCTTGTCGATCTGGTCGCGGACGTCGGTCACCGCCACGTCCGCGGGATTCACCTCCATCTTCCCCGCCTCGACCTTGGACAGGTCGAGCACGTCGTTGATAAGGGTCAAGAGATCGGTGCCTGACGTCAGGATCGTGTTGGCATACTCGATCTGCTTCGGCGTGAGATTGCCGTCCTTGTTCTCCGACATCAGCCGCGCGAGGATGAGCAAGGAGTTGAGCGGCGTGCGCAGCTCATGCGACATGTTCGCCAGGAACTCGCTCTTGTACTTCGACGAGACCGACAGCTGCTCGGCCTTCTCCTCGAGGGCGACGCGCGCGGACTCGACCTCCGCGTTCTTCTGCTCGACTTTCTTGTTCTGCTCCGCGAGGAGACTCGCCTTTTCTTCCAGCTCCTCGTTGACCTGCTGCAGCTCCTCCTGCTGGTCCTTGAGCATCTCCTCGGACTGCTTGAGCGTGTGCGCCTGCTGCTCGAGCTCCGAGTTCGAGCGTCGCAGCTCTTCCTGCTGGCGCTTGAGCTCCTCGGACTGGCTCTGCAGCTCCTGCGTGAGTTTTTGCGACTGCTCCAGCAGCTCCTCGGTGCGCATGTTCGCGGCGATCATGTTGAGCACGACGCCGATCGATTCCTGCAGCTGGTCGAGGAACGTCTGGTGGATCTGGCTGAACGGCAGGAAGCTCGCGAGCTCCACGACCGCCTTCACATCGCCCTCGAACAGAATTGGAAGAACGATGATGTTCTTCGGCGGCGCTTCGCCGAGTCCGGACGTGATCTGGATGTAATCCGACGGGACGTTCGTCAGCAGGATCGGCTTCTTCTCGATCGCCGCCTGCCCAACGAGTCCTTCGCCGAGATGCCAGACGTTGTTGAGGTGCTTGCGTTCCTTGTACGCGTAACTGGCAATGAGACGGAGGGCGCCGCCGTTTCCGTTCTCCTGCTGCATGATGAAGAAGGCGCCTTGCCGGGCCTGCACGAGCGGCGTGAGCTCGCTCATGATAAGGCGCGCGACCGTGTCGAGGTCTTTTTGCCCCTGCATCATGCGTGAGAACTTCGCGAGGTTCGTCTTCAACCAGTCCTGCTCCGCGTTCGCCTCGGTGGTTCCTTTGAGGTTCGCGATCATCTGGTTGATGTTCTTCTTCAGCTCGTCGAGCTCGCCCTGCGCCTGCACGGTGATCTGCCGACTGAGGTCGCCGCGCGTGACGGCCGTGGCCACGTCAGCGATCGACCGCACCTGCACCGTGAGGTTGTTCGCGAGCAGGTTCACGGAGTCGGTGAGGTCCTTCCACGTCCCCGCAACACCCGGCACTTCCGCCTGTCCACCGAGCTTGCCTTCCGTGCCGACTTCCTTCGCCACGCGCGTCACTTCGTCGGCAAAGGCGTTCAGCTGATCGACCATCGTGTTCACGGTGCTCTTGAGCTCGAGGATCTCGCCTCGCGCATCCACCGTGATCTTTCGTGACAGGTCGCCCTTCGCGACCGCCGTAGTGACGTCGGCGATGTTCCGAACCTGGTTCGTCAGGTTCGACGCCATGCCGTTCACGTTGTCGGTGAGGTCACGCCACACGCCCGCTGCGCCCGGAACCTTTGCCTGTCCGCCGAGTCGGCCTTCGCTACCGACTTCACGCGCGACGCGAGTGACTTCGTCGGCGAAGGAGTTGAGCTGATCCACCATCGTGTTGACCGTGTTCTTGAGCTCGAGAATCTCGCCGCGAACGTCGACGGTGATCTTTTGCGACAAGTCGCCGCGGGCAACGGCGGTCGTGACCTGCGCAATGTTGCGTACCTGCGTCGTTAGGTTGCCGGCGAGGACGTTCACATTGTCGGTGAGGTCCTTCCAGGTGCCGGCGACACCCGGCACATTGGCCTGCCCCCCGAGTCGCCCCTCCGATCCCACTTCCTTCGCGACGCGTGTGACCTCGGCGGCGAAACCGGACAGCTGATCGACCATGACGTTGATGGTCGTCTTCAGGTCGAGCACTTCTCCCTTCACGTCCACGGTGATCTTCTTCGACAGATCACCCTTCGCGACAGCCGTCGTCACCTCGGCGATGTTGCGCACCTGCGTCGTGAGGCTCGACGCCATGAAGTTCACGTTGTCGGTCAGGTCCTTCCACGTGCCGGCGACGCCCGGCACCTTCGCCTGGCCGCCCAGCTGACCCTCCGCCCCGACCTCACGAGCGACGCGCGTGACTTCGCCCGCGAAGATCGAGAGCGAGTCCACCATCTTGTTGATCACGTCCTTGATCTGCAGGATCTCGCCCTGCGCTTCGACCGTAATCTTCCTCGTTAGGTCACCGCTCGCGATGGCGGTCGCGACGCCTGACACGTCGCGGAGCTGGACGGTGAGGTTGCCCGCCATGCCGTTCACGGAGTCGGTCAGATCCTTCCACGTTCCGGCGACGCCCGGCACGTCCGCCTGGCCGCCGAGTTTTCCTTCCGTACCTACTTCGCGGGCCACACGAGTTACTTCTGATGCGAATCCATTTAGCTGGTCCACCATGGTGTTGATGGTGTTCTTCAGCTCGTAGATCTCGCCGCGCGCGTCGACGGTGATCTTCTGCGACAGGTCGCCGTTGGCCACCGCCGTGTTCACCTTGGCGATGCTT
>Ga0136846_1228952_pt1 | contig 24438 bp, 19 predicted proteins | sample HopSoiMetagenom2_FD_96841 | JGI IMG/M metagenome (GOLD analysis project Ga0136846, IMG submission 96841) | Grasslands soil microbial communities from Hopland, California, USA - 2 Assembly 2016 (version 4) | ecosystem: Environmental > Terrestrial > Soil > Grasslands | place: USA: Hopland... | reverse complement strand
CAGCGCACTTTGCGACAGCGCGCTGTTGCGCACCTGCCGCACCTCGATCTGCAGGTTGCGCATCGGGACGGCTTCTGGATTTGCTATCGAATTGGTAGCTGGCTGTGCATGCAGGACATGGGCTGCAGGAACTATTGATGCTAAAACCAGGGCGAAGGCGAGATGCCGAAATGAGGTCATGTGAACTCCTGAGTGGCAAAGGGGAACAGGAAAACAGAAAGCCGTGCCGCGGCGCAGCCGCTCACGGGATTTTGCCCCGTGCCGCGCAAGTCACGCTAACATCGCACTCAGTCAACGCCCACCCCGCAGTGTCATGCCGCGAACTGCCGTGAACGCCGTGGCCAACACCCGCATCCCCATGAGCCCGAAAATAAAAGTTATCGCCTGGATTTTTGGCATCTTCGCCGCATACGGCGTCAGCGTGGGCATCGGTGTTTACCGCATCACGTCGTCGGAAATTTTTCCGCTGGCCAAGCGGGGATTGGAAGGCTACCTGGTGGCCACGCAATCCAGCGAAGCCAACAAGCCGGTTTACTTCAAGTGGTGGACATCCTGGTATTTCAGAAACCAGAGTTCGAATGGCTGGGCGGAGATGAAACTCTGCACATCCCGAAGCGCATGCCACAACGTTATCGCCTATACCGATCATGAGCGCTGGCAAATCAATGTCGACGGAAAGTTGGTCAACACCGCCCCATGGACGGTTTTGACCAACGGCAAGTTGGCGAATCCGAAGCAAGCGCCCGCCAAATAGAGGGGCAAAGAGAGGGGTAGAGGCGTCAGCGGGCCGCCGCGGCCCTCATCGCGTCAAATGCCCCAGCGGCAGCGCGCTGCTCGCCTTGACCTCGCCCAGTGAAAAGCTGGTGTGCAGGTCTTTCACATTGGGCAGGTTGATCAGGTTTTGCAGCGCAAACTTGCTGAAAGCCTCCAGGTCTTGCGCCACCACCTGCAGCTCAAACGTGCCGGTGCCGCTGATGTAGTGGCATGAGACGATTTCAGGCAGTTTCTTGATGGCTTCTTCCAGCTGGCGTGTGGCGTCGCCGCTGTTGCGGTCGGCGTCCAGCCGCACAAAGGCCAGTACGCCCAGCCCGATCTTGTGGCGGTTGATCTCGGCCCGGTAGCCGGTGATAAAACCGGATTCCTCCAGCGCCCGCACCCGCCGCCAACAGGGCGCAGCCGACAGTCCCACGCGCGAGGCGAGTTCCGTGTTCGTCAACCGCGCATCAAGTTGCAACTCATTCAGGATGGCGATGTCAAACTTGTCTAATGTTTCCATAATCGCCACTTTACAGCAAGATTCTTTCTGGAAGTGGCCTAAATCGGGCAAACAAAGCAAAGACATATCAGGGCTGGCGGCATACACTTTGCATGCAACTAGAGGGCGAGCCCTAACCGGGTTTGACCCTTTTGCCGACCTGCCCACAAGGCGGTATTAAAAACAGTCCTGGAGACCCACGAACATGAACGCGCCCCTTCCTGAACACATCCGCAGAGCGCTGGAAACCGTCACCTTAGACGACAAGTACAGCCTCGATCACGGCCGCGCCTTCATGAGCGGCGTCCAGGCGCTGGTCCGCCTGCCCATGCTGCAGCGCGCTCGCGATGCCATCGGGGGCCTGAACACCGCCGGTTTTGTCAGCGGCTACCGCGGCTCGCCGCTGGGCGGCTACGACCAGGCCCTCTGGGCCGCCAAAAAGCATCTGGCCGCGCAAAACATCGTGTTCCAGCCCGGCGTCAACGAAGAGCTGGGCGCTACGGCCGTCTGGGGCACGCAGCAACTCGACCTGTATCCGCAAAGCAAAAAATTCGACGGCGTGTTCGGCATCTGGTACGGCAAGGGCCCGGGCGTAGACCGCTGCTCCGACGTCTTCAAGCACGCCAACATGGCGGGTACCGCCAAACACGGCGGCGTGATCGCCATCGCCGGCGACGACCATGTGTCCAAGAGTTCCACTGCCGCTCACCAGAGCGACCACATCTTCAAGGCCTGCGGCCTGCCGGTGTTCTTCCCGTCGAATGTGCAGGACATCCTGGACATGGGCTTGCATGCGTTTGCCATGAGCCGTTTTTCCGGCGTCTGGTCGGGTATGAAAACCATCCAGGAAGTCGTCGAATCGTCCAGCTCCGTGCTGGTCGACCCTGATCGTGTGAAGATCATCATTCCCGAAGACTTCGAAATGCCGGCAGGCGGCCTGCACATCCGCTGGCCAGATCCTCCGCTGGAGCAGGAAGCCCGGTTGATGGATTTCAAATGGTATGCGGCGCTCGCGTACATCCGCGCCAACAAGCTCAACTACAACGTCATCGCCGGTCCCAACGACCGTTTTGGCCTGATCGCCAGCGGCAAGGCTTTCAACGACACGCGCCAGGCGCTGGCCGACCTGGGCCTGGACGAAGACACCTGCCACCAATTGGGCATTCGCCTGCACAAGGTCAACGTGGTCTGGCCGCTGGAGGCCTCCATCACGCGCGACTTCGCCGAAGGCCTGCAGGAAATCCTGGTGGTCGAAGAAAAACGCCAGGTCATCGAATACCAGATCAAGGAAGAGCTCTACAACTGGCGCGCCGATGTGCGACCCAACGTGCTGGGCAAGTTCGACGAACCCGAAGGCGACCAGTCCGGCGGCGAATGGGGCCGCTCCAACCCGAGCGACAACTGGCTGCTGCGCGCCAAGGCCGACCTCACGCCGGCCATCATCGCCAAGGCGATTGCCAAGCGCCTGAAGAAACTGGGCGTGCCGGCCGACATCATTTCGCGCATGGACGAGCGGCTGGCCATCATCGAAGGGCGCGAGCGCGCACTGGCCGCCGGCAAGGCCGACACCGGCGAGCGCGCACCGTGGTTTTGCAGCGGCTGCCCGCACAACACCAGCACGCGCGTGCCCGAAGGCTCGCGCGCGGTGGCCGGCATCGGCTGCCACTACATGGCGACCTGGATGGACCGATCCACCTCCACCTTCACCCAGATGGGCGGCGAAGGCGTGACCTGGGTGGGACAGGCGGCTTTCACGACCGACGAACACATTTTTGCCAACCTGGGCGACGGCACCTACTTCCATAGTGGGCTGCTGGCGATTCGCCAGGCCATCGCTTCGGGCGTGAACATCACCTACAAAATCCTCTACAACGACGCGGTCGCGATGACGGGCGGCCAGCAGGTCGGCGAACGGCCTGAGGGCCACTCGGTGCTGCAGATCATGCAAAGCCTGCGCGCTGAGGGCGTGGCCAAGCTGGTCATCGTGACCGACGAACCGAAGAAATACGACGGCGCGCCGCTGCTGGACGGCGTGACGGTGCACCACCGCGACGAGCTGGACCGCATCCAGCGCGAGTTTCGTGAACTCAAGGGCACGACCGCCATCATTTATGACCAGACCTGCGCGACGGAAAAACGCCGGCGCCGCAAACGCGGCACGATGGCCGATCCGGAAAAGCGCGTGGTCATCAACGAGCTGGTGTGCGAGGGCTGTGGCGACTGCTCGGTGCAGTCGAACTGCCTGTCGGTGGAACCGCTGGAAACCGAATTCGGCCGCAAGCGCCGCATCAACCAGAACACCTGCAACAAGGATTACTCCTGCGTGAAGGGCTTTTGCCCGAGTTTTGTCACCGTCGAAGGCGGGCAGTTGAAGAAACCCAAGAAAGAGAAGAAAGGCGCGCCCAGCAGCCTGTTTACGGTTCCGGAACCCGTGCTGCCCGTGGCTGAAAACGCCTGGGGCATCGTGGTGGGCGGCGTAGGCGGCACCGGCGTCATCACTATCGGCCAACTCCTCGGCATGGCGGCCCATATCGAAGGCAAGGGTGTGGTCACGCAGGACGCAGGCGGCCTGGCGCAAAAAGGCGGCGCGACCTGGAGCCATATCCAGATCGCCAACCGGCCGGAAGCCATCTACACCACCAAGGTCGACACCGCCAAGGCCGACCTGGTGATTGGCTGCGACCCGATCGTGGCCGCCAGCAAATACACGCTGACGGTTATGCAGCCCGGCCGCACCTATGTGGCGATGAATTCACACGGTACGCCGACGGCCGCCTTTGTGACCAACCCTGCGTGGCAGTTCCCCGGCGGCAATTGCGAGACGGCCGTGACTTCCGCAGTGGGTGCTGACTTGCTCGGCAGCTTCGATGCCGAGCAGGTGGCGGTGCAGCTGGTGGGCGATTCGATTTATACCAACCCGCTGATGCTGGGCTTTGCCTGGCAAAAAGGCCGCGTGCCGTTGTCGCACGCCGCGCTCATGCGTGCGATTGAGCTCAATGGCGTGCAGGTTGACAACAACAAGGCGGCTTTTGAGTGGGGCCGGCGCTGCGCGCACGACCTGGCGGCGGTGCAGGCCTTGTTCAAGGCGGCCCAGGTGATCGAATTCGTCAAGCGGCCCTCGCTGGCCGACATGCTGGCCAAGCGGGTTGATTTTCTGACGGCTTACCAGAATGCGGCTTATGCGCAGACTTACCAGGCCTTCGTCGAGAAGGTGCGCATCGCAGAGGCGCCGCTGGGCAAGACGCTGCTCACCGAGGCGGTGGCCCGTTACCTGTTCAAACTCATGGCTTACAAAGACGAGTACGAAGTGGCGCGCCTGCACACCGATACCGGTTTTCTGGACAAGGTCAACGGCATGTTTGAAGGCGACTTCAAGCTCAACTACCACCTGGCGCCGCCCCTGATTGCGTCCAAAAACGACAAGGGCGAGCTGCAAAAGCAGCAATTCGGTCCCTGGATGCTGGGTGCGTTCAAAGTGCTGGCCCGCCTCAAGGGCCTGCGCGGCACGCCGCTGGACGTTTTCGGCCGCACCGAAGAGCGCCGCACGGAACGGGCGCTGATCGAGGAATACCGCGCCAGCATCGAAGAGGTTGTGGCGGGCCTGAGCGCTGAAAACCACGCTGTGGCGGTCGAAATCGCCCGGATTCCGGAAATGATCAAGGGTTACGGCCACGTCAAAGCGCGTCACCTGGCGGCTGCACGGCCCCAGTGGGCCGCCCTGATGGCGTCGTTCCGCCAGCCCCAGGCGACCCAGAAGGCGGCTTAAGAGCGCTGGCAACACCGGGCTGATGCGCCGGTGCTGCCCGCCAAAGCCCGGCCCGGCATGGGCTGTGGCTGACACTTGCGTGTAAACCCGGCTTGAAAAGCCCTTGGGCCGCGCCAGTTACCCCCTTCGTGCGGTTGACCGCCGCATACAATCGTGGGCTCTGCGCCCGTCCGTGCCCGGACGGCGCGCGCCAGTTTGTTTTAAAACGTTGTGGAGTTAGCCGTGTTCATTTCTTCTGCCTTTGCCCAAACCGCTCCTGCCGCTGCTGCCGGCGGCGACATGATGTCCTCGCTCACGGGCATGCTCCCCCTGGTGCTGATGTTTGTGGTGCTGTATTTCGTGATGATCCGCCCGCAGATGAAAAAGCAGAAAGAGCACCGCTCCATGATCGAAGCCCTGGCCAAGGGCGATGAAGTCGCTACCGCCGGCGGCCTGCTGGGCAAAGTCACCAAGCTGGGCGACGTCTACCTGACGCTTGAACTCGCTCCCGGCGTTGAAGTGCAGCTGCAGCGCAGCGCCATCGTCCAGGTCCTGCCCAAGGGCGCGATCAGCCCCGCCAAGTAATCAAAGAACCCAAAAGCATCGAAAGGCCGCACGGCCTGGAATGCAGGGCCGACTTGATGCCAAGCGCCCCTTTTTGTTCGTTTGTCCACCAGGAACAGCCCTCTCATGAATCGTTATCCGGCCTGGAAGTACGCCATTATTGTGGTCGCGCTGCTGATCGCGGCTTTGTACACACTGCCCAATTTTTTTGGCGAGGCGCCTGCCGTCCAGGTTTCCAGCGCCAAGTCCACGGTCAAGGTTGACACCGCGACCATGGCCAGGGTTGAGCAAACCCTGAAAGACGCCGGAATCGCAGCGAGCGCCATCGCCTTTGACGGCAACTCAGTGAAGGCACGCTTCACCGATACCGATACGCAGCTCAAAGCGAAAGATGCCATCCAGAAGAGCCTGGTGCCGGATGCGGCTGACCCCTCGTACGTGATTGCGCTCAACCTGCTGTCCTTGTCGCCTTCCTGGCTGGCTCAATTGCATGCTTTTCCCATGTATTTGGGCCTGGATTTGCGCGGTGGCGTGCACTTGATGCTGCAGGTGGATATGCAGGCAGCACTCACCAAGAGAGCTGAATCGCTTTCAGGTGACATCCGTTCTTCTCTGCGGGAGAAAAACATCCGGCACGGCGGCATCAGCCGCAATGGGCAGACCATTGAAATCAAGCTTCGGGACCCCGCAGCGCTTGCGTCGACCAAGGCACTGATTCAAGACCAGTTTGCCGATCTGCAAACCACCGAGGCCGCTGACGGCGCCGAGTACCGGCTGACTGCCTCGATCAAGCCTGAAGCCACTCGCCGCATCCAGGACCAGGCACTCAAGCAAAACATCGTCACGCTGCACAACCGGGTCAATGAACTCGGCGTGGCGGAACCCGTTATCCAGCAGCAAGGCGTTGACCGCATCGTTGTACAGCTTCCGGGCATCCAGGATCCCGCCCGCGTTCAGGCCATCATTGGACGGACAGCGACGCTGGAAATGCGCCTGGTAGATGACAGTGCCGAAGCACGTGCCGTCATGACGGGGGGCCTGGTGCCGTTTGGATCAGAGAAGTTCCCCGACATCAACGGCAGCCCGGTGGTCGTGAAAAAACAGGTTCTGGTCACCGGCGAAAATCTGACGGACGCCCAGGCCGGCTTTGAATCGCAGAAACAGGAACCCAACGTATCCTTGACCCTGGACGCCAAGGGCGGTCGCGTGATGCGCGATGTGAGCCGCGAAAACATGAACAAGCCGATGGCGATCCTGTTGTTTGAAAAAGGCAAGGGCCAGGCCATTTCGGTGGCCACCATCCGCGGTGAGTTGGGTACCCGGTTCAGCATTTCCGGCGCCATGAATATCAGTGCGGCCAATGACCTCGCCTTGCTGTTGCGGGCGGGCTCGCTGGCCGCGCCCATGGAAATCATCGAAGAACGCACGATCGGCCCCACGCTGGGCGCCGACAACATCTCCAAGGGCTTTCACAGTGTGTCCTGGGGCTTTGTGGTGATCGTGGCATTCATGGCCGCCTACTACATGCTGTTTGGCCTTTTCTCGGGCCTGGCCCTGGCCGTCAATTTGCTGCTGCTGGTGGCCGTGCTGTCCATGCTGCAAGCCACACTGACCTTGCCGGGCATGGCGGCGATGGCGCTTGCACTGGGTATGGCGATTGATTCGAATGTGCTGATCAACGAGCGGGTGCGCGAAGAGCTGCGCAACGGGGCCTCACCGCAAGCAGCCATCCATGCGGGTTACGAGCGGGCCTGGGCGACCATTCTCGACTCCAACATCTCGACGCTGATCGCCGGCCTGGCGTTGCTGGCTTTTGGCTCCGGCCCGGTCCGGGGCTTTGCCGTAGTGCATTGCATCGGCATCCTGACCAGCATGTTCTCGGCCGTGTTTTTCTCGCGCGGCCTGGTCAACCTCTGGTATGGCCGGCAGAAAAAACTCAAGTCGGTTTCCATCGGCACCGTGTGGCGGCCCGCCACATCGGGTGCTGTGGCGACGAAGTAATCACGGCCTTTTTTCCTGAGTTTCCCAAGGACCCCAGATGGAATTCTTCAAAATCCGGCGTGACATTCCGTTCATGCGGCATGCGTTGGTCTTCAACATCATCAGCTTTGCGACTTTCGCGCTGGCCGTCTTCTTCCTGATCACGCGAGGCTTGCATCTGTCGGTGGAGTTCACCGGCGGCACCCTGATGGAGGTGAACTACACGCAAGCTGCCAACGTCGGGAAAATCCGGGATACGGTGGCCGGCCTGGGCCTGACCGATGTGCAGGTCCAGAATTTCGGAACCTCGCGCGATGTGATGATCCGCCTGCCGGCTCAGAAGGGTGTGAGTACAGCGCAGCAGAGCGCCAATGTCCTGGCGGCGCTGAAGGCTGCCGACCCGGATGTGACGCTGCGCCGCACCGAGTTTGTCGGGCCGCAGGTTGGCGAAGAACTTGCCCATGACGGCCTGAAGGCGTTGGGCATGGTGGTCTTCGGCATCATGGTTTACCTGGCCTTCCGCTTCGAATGGAAGTATGCGGTGGCGGCCATCATCGCCAACTTGCATGACGTCGTCATCATCCTCGGGTTTTTTGCGTTCTTCCAATGGGAGTTTTCGCTGGCGGTGCTGGCCGCCGTGCTGGCGGTGCTGGGCTACTCCGTCAATGAGTCTGTGGTGATCTTTGACCGGATCCGCGAGAACTTCCGCCGCTACCGCAAGATGAACACGATCCAGATCATCGACAACGCGATCACATCGACCATCAGCCGCACCATCATCACCCACGGCTCGACCCAGATCATGGTTTTGTCGATGTTGCTTTTTGGCGGGCCCACCCTCTTTTACTTTGCCCTGGCCTTGACCATCGGTATTTTGTTCGGCATCTATTCGTCGGTTTTTGTGGCTGCTGCCATTGCTATGTGGCTAGGGATCAAACGAGAGGATCTCATCAAGGCTTCCGCCAAAAAAGATGAGGATCCTAACGACCCCAATGCAGGTGCCACGGTGTAAGCTATAGGCTAACCATCCAGGGCGGTTGTGGCTCCAAGTAACAAAAATAGCGGTCTTCTGGTCGAGCAGGCACGTGCCCTGTTCACGGAGCGTGCCGCACGAATACTGCCCACACTGGCCAAAAGTATTCAAGACCGGCTGTCCGCGCTGGTCAATGAACCGGGCAGCGCCCGCGACATGCAGGACCGCAGGGACGCCTGGCTGGCGTTCCAGAAATGCGGCGACGCCTGGGTCCGCGGCACCACGGCCGCATGGGCAGGGGCACGGACGATTCCCACTGCGAACTCATCTTCCAAATTCCTGGATAGCGGCAAATTCGAGTTGATGGGCAATGACGTGATGGAGGACAAGATTCTTGCCTCCCGTCTGGCCTTGCGCCTGCTGGATTTCGCCAGCTGGGAGCTCAACGACCTCAGGCTGCGCATACAAAGCCTGGAATCGATTGCCGAACTCCACAAGCAGGACATCCTTCGTCCTGAAGTGCTGGCCCAGCACCTGGTTGAACAGTGGAGCCTGGCAGGGTTGCAGCGTGAGGTCTGGGTTGCGGTGCAAAACCAGATTCAGAAGGACATGGGCGAACACCTTCTTGAGACATACCACGCCACCAATGAATTCCTGGTACAGCAGGGTGTGATGGCCGAGATCGACCTTAGGCCCCTCGTCAAACGCACGCCCTCTGCTGTCACGGCCCCAGCTGCCGGTAAGCCGGCGGCTGCCGAACATTCTCAGCAAAACCCCAGGCCCCGAAATTTTGCCGGCACCGGGGATGCTTCCGCGGCTGATTCGCGAATGGGCGGCAGTGGGTCGGCTTACGGGGGCGAAACCGGAGGCGGTGCATCCGGTTTCTCCGGACAATCCGGGCGCGGCGCTGGAGGCGGCCGCAGCGCTTCAGGACGCGGCCCGGAATCTTCCGGTCAAGGTACAGGGCGTGGTGGCAATGGCCCTGCCGGCCGGGATGCAACGGGTTCAGGCGGAGGCCGTTCCACGGCTGCCAGCGGTCCGGGTAGCGCAGCAGGTCCGCGAGGGGGTGGTGCTTCCGGCCCAGGCAGCCACGCAGAAGACCAGGCGAGGGCTGATGACGCGAAGGGCTCTCCGGCTTCGGGTACGGGCAATCCGGTCTACGATGAGACCCGCATGCAGACCGCCACCACGCCGTTGGCCAGGGCGCGCATGCGCGCACAAGGTGTCATGGGGCACCTCAAACGATTGCTGTCCAATCAGGTGGCGGGTTTTGACGACACGCGGCCGAGCCACGCGTCGCCGCAGCTCGCACAGGCCATGGCCAACGTGGAGCGTGTGCAGGACGGCGGGCTGGAGCGCACGCAGCTAGCCGAGCCATCAGGCGGGGTCTATGGCCAGGTGCAGGTCGACCAGGCCGTGGGCGTGTTGCGGGAACGCACCAGCAAGCTCAAGGAAGCGGCGAGCACATCCTCGGAGAAGGCGACGATTGAGATTGTCGCCCTGATGTTCCAGAGTATTCTGGCGGAAGACCGCATTCCGCCTGTCATCCGTGTGTGGTTTGCGCGATTGCAGATGCCGGTGCTGCGCGTGGCGATTTCCGAACCCGAGTTTTTCGAATCCCTGCAGCATCCCGCACGCCGGCTGATTGACCGTATGGGTTCTTGCGTGCTGGGGTTCGATGTCACGATTTCAGGCGGCGCCCTGGAAACTGAAATCAAGCGTGTCGTCCAGGTGATCGAGCAGTACCCGGAAACCGGACGCAGGGTATTTCAGCTTGTTTATGACGAATTCGACAAATTCCTCTCCCGGTTTCTTTCGCAGCACGGCAGCGCCGCCCGCGTGGTGAGTGTGGCCCAGCAGGTCGAACAAAAAGAGACCATGACCATCCAGTACACCATTGAGATGCGCAACATGCTCAATGACATGCCGGTTCGTGATGAGATCCGTGAGTTCCTGTTCAAAGTGTGGGCTGAAGTGCTGGCGATCGCCGGCATGAAGAACGGCCCGCAGCATGAGGAGACCCTCACGCTCAAGCGCGCCGCTGCCGACCTGGTGTGGGCGGCAAGCGCTAAACCCAACCGTAACGACCGCGCCCGCGTTATCGCCGACCTGCCCAAACTGCTGCAGCTGTTGCGCATGGGCATGTCCATGCTGGGTTTGGGCACACCCGAGCAGGACGCCCATCTGAAAGTCATCAGCGACACCCTGGCCGATGCATTCATGTCCAAAACCGATGCCATCTCGATGGAAAAGGTCGAAGCCATGGCCAAGCGCCTGACGAACTTGGAAGACTACTTGTCCGACGAGGACGTCGGCGATTTGCCGCTGGATACGGATAGTTTGGTAACCATGATCGGGATTGACGCGACCGACATCGAGGTGATTGCCGACGGAGGCAGCCACCCGACCGAGGCTATGCGAGCCTGGGCCAAAGAGCTTCAGTTGGGCACGTGGTTCAGCCTGGACCACAACGGTAAAGTCAGCCATGTGCAATTTGCCTGGTGCAGCGACCGCAAGCAGTTGCACCTTTTCGCATCCACCGATGGCCGTCACTTCCTGGTACAAGCGCGCCGGCTGGCTGCTTATTTGCAGGCCGGGTTGCTGGTGCCGACAGAGGAAGAAGCGCTCACCGTACGTGCCACGCGTGATGCGCTGGCCAAGCTTGATGCCAACCCCGAGCGTTTGCTGGGGTAGGCCTGTTCAGGGGTTGCGGCGCATTGCGCGCCAAGCTGCCTGACATGCAGGCGGGGCACTTAATGCGCCAGGCGGAATTCCGTATCGTCGCAGAGTTCGTCCAGGACGAGCGCGTCGGGTTCTTCGCCAAAACTCCAGTACACCATCAGCACGATGATTTTCAGGTCATCAAGTGTGACCGGATCACCGGGTGCTGCCATGGCGCGGTCAATCACGATTTCACGCATGTGGGGTGGCAGTACGCCGGATGATTCGAGAAAACTCACGAACCCCAGGCTTTGCGCGCCCAGGTGCATCTGTTCTGCAACAGAATAAACACGCAGGCTGCCTGCGGATTGCGGCTGGATGGGATAGGTGGGCACGGCAGACGGGCCCGGATTTTCCAGTGCCTTGGCTGGAAGGCTGATCTGTGTACCTTGGGCTGCGACATTCAGGCCATCAAGCCACACAAGGGCGGCTTGTATCTCCTCGGCGTCAAATCCCGCCGCCGTGAGCTTGCGGCTGAGTCGCTGAAGTTCGGGGCAAGCGTCACCTTGCCAGTAGTTCTCGTAGACGTACACAAGTACTTCAAACATGTACCCAATATAACGCAGATGCAGGCAGCTGTGTCAACCGGTTGCCAGGCGCTGGAACAAGCCGCCGGGCAGGCGTGCAAGCTGCCCCTGCAGTTCAAGCTCCAGCAATTGCGCTTGCAGCCGGGCGGTATCAAGACCGGTTCGCGCCTGCAATGCGTCCAGGCTGACGGCATCAAAGCCCAATGCCCGCATGAGCGGCGTCTCGGCGCACGGCTCTTCGATCCCATCGTCACCGTCAGCGCGCGAGCTGGCAGCAAGAGGCTTGATGTGGCCAGCTGAAAGATTCAGTTCCTCAAGGACGTCTTGCGCCACTTCCACAAGTTTTGCCCCTTGTTTGAGAAGCGCGTGGCAACCACGGGACTGTGGCGAATGAATGGACCCGGGGATGGCAAAGACTTCCTTGCCTTGTTCTGCAGCCAGCCGCGCCGTAATCAGTGAGCCGGATTGCAGCGCCGCCTCCACGACCAGCGTGCCCAAAGACAGGCCTGAGATGATGCGGTTGCGCCTCGGAAAATTCGCGACGAGCGGTGGGGTGCCCAGGGGAAATTCGCTGACGATCATGCCCTGTTGGGCAATCCGGTGAGCCAAGGCCAGATGCTTCTTGGGGTAGACCCGGTCCAGCCCGGTGCCGACCACGGCGATGGTGTCGCCGCCGCCCAACATTGCACCGTCGTGCGCCGCGCCGTCAATCCCCAGGGCCAACCCGGACACCACGCACAAGCCGGCGCTGCCGAAAGCCTTGGCGAATTGCCGCGCGTTGGCTTCACCTTGTGGTGTTGGATTGCGGCTGCCAACGATGGCGATATGGGGTACTGCGTTTTGCCCGTGGGTAAACCACTGTTTTGCGCGCGCGCCCAGCATGTAAAGCATCAGGGGCGGGTCTTCAATGTTGAGCAGCGCCGCGGGATAGGCCTCATCGCCCAGCGTGGCAATCAGGCGGTCATCGCCAGCCTGCAACCATTCCAGCGTGGTTTGCAGCAGGGGCGCCAGACCGGGAGGTTCGGTCTGGATGGCTTTCACAAGCTTGTTCGAGCCGATTTGTCCCAAGGCCGCAGCGCTTTGCCCAAAGATGGCCTGGGCCGATCCGAAGGCGGCCAGCAGTTTGCGTGCGGCGTCGTTTCCGATTCCGGAGGAGAGGGTCAGGCGCAACCATGCCCCAAGCTCTTGGGTATCCACGTCAGTAGTATTCGGGTAAATGCCAGCGGAGCGATGTCGCAGTCGCCCGCGATCAGCGGGCCTGCGTGGGCACGTCAAGCCGTGCCGATGCCACGCCTTCGAGGCGCTCCGCCTGACGGTGAGGTCAGTTTGGGTTGACGAACCGGTCGCCAACCTTCACGCCATCGGTGATTTGCAGGACCAATGCGTAAGACAGGTTGTCAAAGGTGCGGAACACCATCATCAGGCCATTGCGTTCATTGGGCAACTTGATCTGCGGCCGTGCACTGTCGGTTTTGTCGGCGAGCTTTTCGCCGTCTTTGACGATCGCCATGACATGGCCGCGCTCGAGCCCGTCTTTGGTTCCGCGGTTGATCACCACGACCTGGTTCTCCGCTGCATTGGCAACCGCGCTGCCGTAGATTGAGACAACCTGTCCGGAAATCCGGGTGGCCGGAGCATGCGGCACATAGCTCACCAGTTCCCTGGCAGGCTCAGGCATCAGGCGGTCGCCGACCCGCATTTCCTCTTTGGTGGCCACGATGTCAATGGTGGCGGGGACTATTTCTGTCTGCGCCTTGCCGTCTTTGCCCTCCACCTGCATGACCGACTCGCCACGCATGAGTTCGGCCTTTCCGATGTATTGGGCTTCGTATCCCAGGATTTGCTGGGTGGTCGGGTCCTTCAGGGCGGTGGCATTGCGATAGACGCGGTAGTCCAGCGGTTGGCCCTTTGCATCGCTCAGGGGCTTGCCGGTGGCCACGCCGCCCTCATACTCGCCGCGCGCGTAAGCACGGTCGCCGCGGCTGAGCAACACGCGACCTTCCTGGGCGGCCACGATCCGGGGTGCCCTGGAAAAGGTTGCGTCGTCAACAATGATGGCTTCCGCCAGGAATGGCTCAATCGCGTTGGGCGACAGCGTGGGGATGGACGCGTCTGCCAGTGTTTCAAAGCGGGTGCGCGGTGATACCCGGACGGTGTCCGTCGGCGGGCCTTCGCTGGAGGCCTGCCGTGTGCGCAATACCGCGCGCCCGCCGGTCTTGTCGAGGTAAAGCTGCTGCCCGGGGTAAATCCGGTGGGGGTTGCGGATGTCCTGCAGGTTCATGCCCCACAGCTCAGGCCAGCGCCAGGGGCTTTTGAGGAATATCCCGGAAATGGCCCATAGCGTGTCGCCCCGCTTGACGGTGTAGTTGTCAGGTGCGTTGGGCGACAGCTCGCTCAGGGGTACGCCCATCTCGGCGACCTGGGTCGCTGTGGCTTTCTGGGCCGGGGTAATGGGGAAGTTCTGGGCATGCAGACCGGCCGAAACGCCCAGAAGAGCTGCGGTTGCCATTGAAATTTGACTGAAACGACCAAAAATTGTTTGCATCTCTGTAGGCCCTCGGTGCTTTTATAAGGCTGGCAGACACTATCCGGGCGGAACCGGGCAGAAAAAGCCGCTTCTATATCTTGATAAATTACTAACGATTTTGTACCTAAGCCCTTGATTAAGCAACGATTACGCGATTCTGGGAATATCGGGATGCTGAAAAACAGGGAAAAGTGGCGAAAATAGCGACACCCTCCCCACATCCTTATCTCTGCCCTTTGCCTTTCCCCATGAGCCAGCTCACCATTCTTCGTTACCCAGACCCCCGCCTGCACACGGTGGCCAAACCCGTGGCGGCTGTAGACGCACGCCTGCGCAAGCTGGTCGACGACATGCTGGCGACCATGTATGACGCGGAGGGCATTGGCCTGGCCGCAACCCAGGTAGACGTTCATGAACGCCTGGTCGTGATCGACGTGAGCGAAACCCGCGACCAGCCCCTGGTGCTGATCAACCCTGAAATCACCTGGGCCAGCGAAGAAACCCGCGTCGGTGACGAGGGATGCCTGTCGGTGCCCGGTATTTATGACGGCGTGGAACGCTCCACCGCCATCAAGGTGCAGGCGCTCAACCTGGACGGAAAACTCCAGGTGCACGAGGCCGAAGGCATGCTGGCGGTCTGCATCCAGCATGAAATGGATCACTTGATGGGCAAGGTGTTTGTGGAATACCTGTCGCCGCTCAAGCGCAACCGCATCAAGACCAAGATGATCAAGCAGAAAAAGGACGAGGACCGCGAAGCCGCCCGCTGAGCGTTCCTGCGGCCTTGCCGGACAGGCGGGGTTTTGCCGTCGCCGCCACGTAGTTTTCCCGGGGGTCCTTAGAATCGGACCCCATGCGTGTCATTTTTGCCGGTACCCCCGAGTTCGCCCGAGTCGCCCTGGAAAAACTGCACGCAGCCGGTTTTGACATTCCCCTCGTCCTGACCCAGCCCGACCGCCCCGCCGGCCGTGGCATGAAGTTGCAGGCTTCGCCTGTCAAGCAATGGGCTGAAAGCGCACACGTCGCCGTTGCCCAGCCCCGCAGCCTGCGGCTGGATGGCAAATTCCCCGATGACGCCGCTGCTGCCCGCGAGGCCATCGCCGCTGCGCGCGCGGACGTGATGGTCGTCGCAGCCTACGGGTTGATTCTTCCCCAATGGGTTCTTGACGCGCCCCGACTGGGTTGCCTCAACATCCATGCTTCACTACTGCCGCGCTGGCGCGGCGCCGCCCCGATTCATCGCGCCATCGAGGCCGGCGACCTGGAAACCGGCGTCACCATCATGCAGATGGACGCCGGGCTCGACACGGGCGACATGCTGCTGGTCGAAAAATTGCGAATCGCCCCGCAAGACACGACAGGCTCCCTGCACGACAGGCTGGCCGGCCTGGGCGGGCGCCTCATCGTGGAGGCGCTGGAGCTCGCCGCGTGCGGCGGCCTCAAGCCGGTTGTCCAGCCAACGGACGGCGTCACCTACGCCCACAAGATCGAAAAACATGAAGCCCTGACCGACTGGACGCAAGGCGTGGCCGCCATTGAGCGCCGGATTCGCGCCTTCAACCCGTTTCCAGGCGCCGCCGGCCTGTTGGACGGGCAGACGCTCAAATTCTGGCGAGCCGACGTGTTGGCAGGCACGGCGCCGCCGGCAGGCACGCAGCCAGGCCAGGTACTGGCAGCCGGCCCCGATGGCGTGGACATCGCCGCGGTTGACGGCGTACTGCGCGTGGGCCGCCTGCAAAAAGCCGGCGGCAAGGCGTTAGACGCGGCAGAGTTTTTGCGGGGCTTTGAGATCCGGCCCGGCATGGTGTTCAGCCACGCAGCCGCGGGCGAACCGGCATGAGCAGAAAGAAGGTTTTGTGAAAGCATTGTTCAAGCACCCTGACTTTCGCGTGGGAGTGAGCGAGCTCTCCGCTGTGGCGCCCGGCATTGCCGCCTGGGGCTTGATGACCGGCGTGGCCATGGTCAAGTCGGGCATGAGCCTGGTTGAGGTACTGCTGATGGCCGTCCTGGTGTTTGCCGGCAGCTCACAGCTGGCCGCGTTGCCGCTCATCGTGGCGGGCGCCCCCATGTGGGTGATTCTGGCGACCTCGTTTTGCGTCAACCTGCGCTTTATGGTGTTCAGCGCCCACCTGCGGCCTTATGTGATGCACCACAGCCTGTGGCGGCGTATGGCCTTTGGCTACGGCATGGCCGACCTGAACTATGTGCTCTTTACCAAACGCTACCCGCACCCGGCCAGCGACGCCGCCGGCATCGAAGCGCAAGACGCCTACTGGATAGGCAGTTGCGGCATGAGCTGGGTCAGCTGGGTCGGCGCCACGCTGGTCGGCATCGCCCTGGCCAACTCCATCCCGCTGTCCTGGGGGCTGGGTTTTGCCGGCATCCTGGCCTTGCTGGGCATCATGTGCTCGCTGGCCACCACCCGTTTGCGCGCCGTGTCTGCCGCTATCGCAGGCGCCGCCGCCGTTGCCACCTACGCATTGCCGCTCAAGCTCAACATCCTCGTGGGCATCGCCGCGGCGGTCGTCGTTTGCCTGATCCTGGAAAAAACCGTACCGGCCAAACCCTTGCCGTCCGCCCCTGGAACCGGAGACGCCGCATGAACCAGACCGACCTCTGGACCGTGGCGACCATCATCGGCATGACGCTGGTGACCGTCCTCACGCGCTCCTTCTTTTTTCTCTCCAGCAAGCCCTGGACGCTGCCCGGCTGGGCGCAGCGCGGTTTGCACTACGCGCCCATCGCCGCGCTGGCCGCGGTGATCGTGCCGGAAATGGTCATGACGCAAGGCCATTTCATTGCGACCTGGAAAGACGCGCGGGTGTTTGCCGTAGCCGCCGGCGCCGCCTGGTATTACTGGCGCCATGGCGTGCTGGGCACCATCCTGGCGGGCATGGCGGTTTACTTGCCGTTGCACATGGGATTGAATTGGTAGCCCCCACGGTCGCTCACTTCGTGTAGCTTCCTGCCCCCTCAGGGGGCCACCCGCCTGCGGTCTGGCAAAGCCAGTCCCGCGGCTCATGCTGGCCTTGGTACGGCTCGCTTCGCATCGCGCTTGGTGGGTTCTGCTATCAAATTTGTAGCTAAGCGTGAACGTTCCACCTGGGCTAGAGGCCGATTTGATACCTGAATTTACGCTTTCCAGGCTTTGTCTGACGGGCCCCGGTACATACAGCCACCTACAATTTAAGGCTTTGGGCGCTGTGGCCCAAAGCCTTTTTATTCTGCGAGTCCTCCATGAACTTCATCCGTTTCTCCGACCTGTGTGCCAGCGGCAAAGTTGCCGGCAAGCGCGTTTTTATCCGGGCCGACCTCAACGTGCCGCAAGACGACAGCGGCGCCATCACGGAAGACACGCGCATCCGTGCGTCGATTCCCTGCGTCCAGATGGCGCTGGATGCCGGCGCGGCGGTGATGGTGACGTCGCATCTCGGGCGGCCTGTAGAGGGTGAATTCAAGCCGGCGGATTCGCTGGCACCTGTGGCCAGGCGCATGGCCGAGCTGATGAAGCGCGACATCCCGCTGGTGTCCGGCTGGGTAGAGGGTGTCGATGTCAAACCCGGCCAGGTAGTGATGCTGGAAAACTGCCGCCTCAACAAGGGCGAAAAGAAAAACAGCGAAGAGCTGGCGCGCAAGATGGCCGCGCTCTGCGATATTTTTGTGCATGACGCTTTCGGTACCGCGCACCGCGCCGAAGCCTCCACCTACGGCATCGCGCAATACGCGCCCGTGGCCAGCGCCGGCCCGCTGCTGGCCGCCGAAATGGACGCCATCTCCAAAGCGCTTTCCAGCCCGCGCAGGCCGCTGGTCGCCATCGTGGCCGGCAGCAAGGTCTCGACCAAACTCACCATCCTCAAGTCGCTGGCCGCCAATGTCGATCAGCTCATCGTGGGCGGCGGCATCGCCAACACCTTCATGCTGGCCGCAGGCTTGAACATCGGCAAAAGCCTGGCCGAAGCCGACCTGCTGGCCGAAGCCAAAGCCGTGATCGAGGCCATGAAGGCGCGCGGCGCCGAGGTGCCGATCCCGACGGACGTGGTCACCGCCAAAACCTTTGCCGCCGACGCGCCGGCCACCGTCAAGGCGGCCACCGACGTCGCCGACGACGACCTGATCCTGGACATCGGCCCGCAAACCACCGCGCGGCTGGCGGCGCAACTCAAGGCGGCCGGCACCATCGTCTGGAACGGCCCGGTCGGCGTGTTTGAATTCGACGCGTTCGCCAAGGGCACCGAAGGCATCGCACGCGCCATTGCGGACAGCAGCGCGTTCTCCATTGCCGGCGGCGGCGACACCCTGGCCGCCATCGCCAAGTACGGCATTGAAAAACAGGTCGATTACATCTCGACCGGCGGTGGCGCTTTCCTGGAAGTGCTGGAAGGCAAGACGCTGCCGGCCTTCGAAATCCTGCAAAAGCGGGCTGCAGGTTAAGGATGGTTGCTCCTTTTTTAGGAGCGGCTAGTCCATGAGGCATATGGGCTGCGGGCACGTTTGATGCAAAGAAGAGCGGCCTCAACGGCACGGGGCGGCGGCCTTGATTGGCTTCGGGGCTGAGGCGATACGGGTAATTTGGTACCGTCTTCGTAACCATTTCCATGTGAAAATCGGAAACTAAATTACAGGAGACAGACATGAAGATGCAGCGCCGCGGCACCAAAATCGTTGCCACCCTTGGCCCCGCTTCCAGCGATCCGGCCTTGCTTGAGCAGATGATTCGCGCCGGCGTCAATTGCGTGCGGCTGAACTTCAGCCACGGCACGGCGCAAGACCACATCGACCGTGCCAAGCTGGTGCGGGAGGCCGCCACCCGCGCCGGCCGCGAGGTCGCCATCATGGCCGACCTGCAGGGCCCCAAAATCCGTGTCGGCAAATTTGCCGAAGGCAAGGTGCAGCTTGAGCAGGGCATGAAGTTTGTGCTCGACGCGTCCCGCACTGAACTCGGCGACATCAACGGCGTGGGCCTGGACTACAAGGAGCTGCCGCGCGACGTCAAGGCTGGCGACACCCTGCTGCTCAATGACGGCCTGATCGTCATGACAGTCGACAAGGTGAAGGGCGAGCAGGTCCATGCCACGGTCAAAGTCGGCGGCGTGCTGTCCAACAACAAGGGCATCAACAAGCAGGGCGGCGGCCTGACGGCGCCCGCGCTGACAGCCAAAGACATGGAGGACATCAAGACCGCCATGAGTTTCCAGGCCGACTATGTCGCGGTGAGCTTTCCGCAAAACGCCAGTGATATGGAAATGGCGCGCCAGCTGTGCAACGTGGCCGGTGCCGAGTTCCGCCACAAGCCGGGCCTGATCGCCAAGATCGAGCGTGCCGAGGCGATTCCGAACCTGGAATCCATCTGCCGGGCCAGCGACGGCATCATGGTCGCGCGCGGCGACCTGGCCATCGAGGTCGGCAATGCCGCGGTGCCGGCGCTGCAAAAACGCATGATCCGCATGGCCCGTGAGCTGGACAAGGTGGTCATCACCGCGACCCACATGATGGAGTCCATGATCACCAACCCGGTGCCCACGCGCGCCGAGGTCAGCGACGTGGCCAACGCGGTGCTCGACGGCACCGACGCCGTCATGACCTCCGCCGAGACCGCCGCCGGCCGTTATCCGCTGGAGACCATCATCGAGATGGCCAACATCTGCGCCGAAGCCGAAAAAGCCGAGGACGTGAAACTGGACGCCGACTTCACCGGCATGACCTTTGACCGCATCGACCAGTCCATCGCCATGGGCGCCCTGTTCACGGCCCATCACCTGGGTTGCAAAGCCATTGTGGCGCTGACCGATTCGGGCTCTACGGCGCTGTGGATGAGCCGCCACCGTATCCATATCCCCATCTACGCGCTGACGCCCAAACTGACGACCCAGCGCAAGATGGCGCTCTACCGCAATGTCAGGCCGTTGCTGATGGACCAGAGTGTCGAGCGCGACACCGCGCTCGGCGACGCCGAGGCGCACCTGAAAAAACGCGGCATCGTCGACAGCGGCGACATCTACGCCATCACCTGCGGCGAACCCATGGGAGCGCCGGGCGGCACCAATATGCTGAAAATCTGCAGAGTGGCGTGAAAAATATGGCCCCCACGGTCGCTCACTTCGTGTAGCTCCCTGCCCCCCCGAGGGGGCCGCCCGCCTGCGGCCTGGCAAAGCCAGTTCCGCGGCTCATGCTGCCCCCACGGTCGCTCACTTCGTGTAGCTCCCTGCCCCCCGAGGGGGCCGCCCGCCTGCGGCCTGGCAAAGCCAGTTCCGCGGCTCATGCTGGTGAAATACCAGCCCCCCGCGTCGGCTGCTGGGTCTACTGCCTTGGCGTAATAAGAGCAGGCACTTGTGCCTGAGCGGGCGACGGCCTTTGTGAAATCATCTGGCCAATAACACTGTCTAACAGGGCCGCCGAGGCCCAGCACAGCCAGGCGGTCCAGAGTGTGTGGCTCATGAAGTGGGCGCCGCGCACCTGCTGGGCCAGCCCCAGTACCAGGCCTGCCAGCAGGGCGCTTGCCAGCCAACGTTGCGCCGTCCGGGGCACGGCGTGGCGGAACGCGAAAAAACCGCCGATAAAGGCGAAACCCGCCGAGGCGTGCCCGGCCGGAAAGCAGCCGCCGCTGCCGCCATCGTGCACGCCCCAGGCCCAGTGCGACACGTAGGCCACGGTGCCGCCGAACTCATGCAGCTCCCAGGGGCAACTGGTGAGGCTGTGCAGTTTGAGGGTGGACACCACCAGCAGCGACAGGAGGGTGGTCAGCGCCAGCTGGATGCGGCGTTCCACGGCCAACTGCCGTATTGCGCCGAAAGGCCGCGCGATGGCAGCCAGCAGCGTCAATTCAACCCCCCAGGGCAGCCAGCGGATGTCGTCGTGCAAGGTCCCGCGCCAGAACCAGTGGTCTTGCAGCGCAAAGCCGCCTGCGGAGCCGAACCAGTGCGCCATCCACAGGTCCAGGCCTGAATGGTCCCAGGCGAGCAGAAGTGCAAGGCCGAGTAGCGATGCCGGGAAGATCCGGGACACTGGAGGTGCGCTGTCGCCAGCGGAGCGGAAAGCGGTCATGGATTGAGTGGAGCGGGCAGGGAAGCTGCAAGATATCGGGGGCGTCTTAACTAACCCTTAAGGCCTTACCGGCCCTCTGGCACCTCCCTGCCAGGCGCTGGAGCGCCGACAATGGCGCCATGCGAATCCTGGTGGTGGAAGACGATGCCGGCATTGCCCTGGGCCTGCGAACCAACTTGCAGCAGCGGGGCTATGCGGTCGATGCCTGTGCGAGCTTGGCCGCTGCATGGACGGCCCTGTGCACTGAGCCGTTTGACCTGGTGCTGCTTGACCTGGGCCTGGCGGATGGGGATGGCGGCGATCTGCTGCTGCAGCTGCGGCATGCCCGCAAAGCCCTGCCGGACCCGCTGACGCCGGTGCTCATCATGACCGCGCGCGACCAGGTCGCCGACCGGATTTCGGGCCTCAACCTGGGCGCCGACGACTACCTGGTCAAACCCTTTGACCTCGACGAGCTTGAGGCGCGCATGCGCGCGCTGCTGCGGCGTGCGGCGGGCCGCGCCCATCCGCTGCTGGTTCATGGCGAACTGGTGGTCGACCCGGCCGCCCGCACAGTACTGCGCGCGGGCGAGGGTGTGGAGCTGGCGCCGCGCGAATTCACCTTGTTGCTTTTGCTGCTGGAATCGCGCGGCCGGGTGCTGTCGCGCCAGCAGCTCGAGGCGCGCCTTTACAACTGGCAGGATGCCGTCGGCAGCAATGCCATCGAAGTGCATGTGCACCACCTGCGGCGCAAGCTGGGCGAGGGCCTGATCCAGACGATGCGCGGGGTCGGCTACTTCATACCCCAGGACGAGCGCGCATGACACCGGCCAGCCTCCGCCAAGCCTCGCTCACGCGCCGCCTTCTGCTGTGGGTGCTGGCGGCGCTGCTGCTGGTATGGGCCGGTTTCGCGGCGGTGGGCTGGCGCACAGGCGTGCATGAAGCGGGCGAACTGACCGATGGGCAACTGGCCAGCACGGCTGCCCTGATGCTTAACCTGGATTTGCCGCCGTTTGTCGAAGCGTCGCGCGAAACTGCCCGCGCCGTCATTCCCTCGCTGAAAAACCACGATTACCAGCCCTCCCTCAGCGTGCTGGTGCGCGATGCCGGCGGGCGGGTGCTGGCCCGCTCCGGCGACGCGCCCCTGGCGCCCTTCAGCGAACAGGCGGGTTTTGCCGACTTGGCGCTGGGCACGCCGCCGGCGCTCTGGCGAAGTTTTTCGCAGTGGGACGCGACGCATGCGCGGCAGGTGATGGTGCTGGTGCGGGCTGATGAGCGCGACGAACTGGCCTCCGACGTCGCCGGGCAACTGGCTGAGCCGGGGCTGTGGCTGCTGCCGGCCGTGGCCATCGCGCTATGCATCGCCATCTGGCGCGGCCTGCGGCCTTTGCAGGCCTTGTCGCGCGACGTGGCCGAGCTGGAAGTGGACAAGGCGGAGCGCCTGCAGGCCCGTCACCCCTACCGTGAGTTCAATTCGGTCGTGCGTTCCATCAACACACTGATGGGCCAGCAGCAGGCTTCGCTTGAGCGGGAGCGTCAGCTCGCCAGCGAGGTGGCGCATGAGCTGCGCACCCCCTTGTCGTCCATCGCCCTGCAGGCGGCGTCACTGCGCGGAGAGCTCTCGCCTGCCGCGCGCGAGCAGGCACTGGCGCAGATCGGCGCAGACGCGATGCGGGCGGGTCATGTCATCACGCAGTTGCTGGCGCTGGCACGGGCCAGCCGCAGCGACTTGCAACAACAGATGCAGCGCCTGGATCTGGGCGCACTGGCCAGCCAGGTCGTCGCCGGCTATGCGCAGGCATCCTGGGAAAGCGGGCACACGCTCAGTGTGCAGGGCGAGGACGGGCTTGAGGTGTTGGGCCATCCGCTGTTGCTGGAGCTGGCCTTGCGCAACCTGGTCGACAACGCGCTGCAGCACACGCCCCGGAGCACTTTCATCTGTGTTCAGTGGGGACGGGACGCTGCCGGGGCATGGCTTCAGGTCTGCGACGACGGTACAACTGCCGGTGTGGCCGGTGAAGAGCTTGCCTCGCACTCCCCCGAAAGGCTGGGCCTGGGCCACAAAATCGTGAGCCGCGTGATGGACGTACATGGCGGGCACTTTGCCCAGATACCTGCGCCCATGCCCTTTACACGCTGTTACCGCATGGTTCTGCCGCTAATTCCCTGAATAACCCAGCTCCGCTCAGGCGTGTGATCGGCTTCTTTTTGCCGCCGTTAGAATGAAGGCCTCGGTTACTTCGCGGTTACGGCCCGTCCAGCAGCCCTTGCGCTGCGCGGCTTCCCGCCTTGAACCGGCCATTCACGGCAGCTTTTTTAACTTTCTGGGAATCTGATCATGGCACTCGTTTCGATGCGCGAGCTGCTGGACCATGCGGCAGTCAACGGCTACGGCATTCCAGCTTTTAACGTCAACAACCTTGAGCAGGTGCAAGCCGTGATGGAAGCGGCCAAGGAAACCGGCGCACCGGTCATCCTGCAGGCCAGCGCCGGCGCCCGCAAATACGCCGGCGAGCCGTTTATCAAGCACCTCATCGAAGCGGCCATCGAGATGTACCCCAACATCCCCCTGGTCATGCACCAGGACCACGGGCAGAACCCCGACGTCTGCCAGGGCGCCATTGATCTCGGTTTTTCGTCGGTCATGATGGACGGCTCGCTCGAGGCGGACGGCAAAACCATCGCCAGCTACGAGTACAACGTCGAGGTCACGAAAAAAGTCTCGCAACTGGCCCACAAGTACGGCGTCACCGTTGAAGGCGAGCTCGGCTGCCTCGGTTCGCTCGAAACCATGAAGGGCGACAAGGAAGACGGCCACGGCACCGACGCCACCATGACGCGTGAGCAACTGCTGACCGACCCCGAGCAGGCCGCCGACTTCGTCAAGCGCACGCAGATCGACGCGCTGGCGATTGCCATCGGCACCAGCCACGGCGCCTACAAATTCACCCGCAAGCCCACCGGCGACATCCTGGCCATAGACCGCATCAAGGAAATCCACAAACGCATTCCGAGCACCCACCTGGTGATGCACGGCTCCTCGTCGGTGCCGCAGGAGTTGCTGGCCGTCATTCGCCAGTACGGCGGCAACATGAAGGAAACCTACGGCGTGCCCGTCGAGGAAAT
>Ga0136846_1236411_pt1 | contig 24441 bp, 20 predicted proteins | sample HopSoiMetagenom2_FD_96841 | JGI IMG/M metagenome (GOLD analysis project Ga0136846, IMG submission 96841) | Grasslands soil microbial communities from Hopland, California, USA - 2 Assembly 2016 (version 4) | ecosystem: Environmental > Terrestrial > Soil > Grasslands | place: USA: Hopland... | reverse complement strand
CCGGGCTTCAGTCCGAAAATATCATCGCAGAACCAGATATGGTCAAAGTCAAACTTATTTTTTAAATATACGAGCTCCTTTATCACATGCCGTGGTGATCTTGAATTGTACCGGTTACCGTAAATAGGTTTCGCACACCAGTTACATTTGAAAGGACATCCCCTGGTTGTACCCACGTTCAGGGAAAAATAGCCTGCATGCTTTAGCCACATTTGTCGATAGGGCTCGATATCGATTAGATCCCAGGCAGGCAAGGGTAAGCTATCCAATTCTTTTAATACCTGACGCCTGGGCGTCTTTACAACGCAGTCATTTTTCTTATACGCCAATCCCTGAATAATAGAAAGATCTTTTTCTCCTGAGCCTATTCGTTTGATCAGTTCCAGCAAACTTTGTTCGGCTTCGCCAATCAATACAAAATCTGCTCCCTGTTCAAGGTATTTTTCATAGTGATCGGTTGAATCAGAGCTGGATACTATTACGGTGCAGCCTTTCTGTTTTGCCAGCTTCATCATTTCAAATGCTGCCTCCCGCATATTGGTCAGGCACATTTTAGTGAGATAGTTGAATCCATCATCGTATAAAACAAAATAATCAGGAGACTGCTGCTGCAAGATGGGTAACACTTCCATTGGACTGTGTGCAAACATGGTGTCAAACAGGGAAACCTGAAATCCATTTTCCCGCAGCAAAGCCGCAGCATATAGAGTGCCGATTGGTGCATAGGGCTGCCCGGTAGACCACTGCTTCGGGTCAAAACGCAAAAAATAGGAATGAGAAAATAGAATACTGCTCATGGCCTCAATTCAATTTGGTTCCCGGTGAAAGATTTAAATAACAGACACATTTACTACAGGTGCTGTTATTGTCAATATCCAGTTCCTTGCGGAAACGTAAGTTCTTTTCATTGTTAATGATACTGTCCAGCGAGTCTTCCCTGATATTTCCCATTGCTTCATGAAAGAAACAGGGTCTGACTGTACCATCCGCTTCAACTACTGCAGATACCCAGGGTGCATTACATTTTTTGAATGGGTATGGGTTCTTTTTGTAGAAGGCAGCATAATACAGGTATATTTTTTTCAACTTTTCGGGGGACTCTGCAATAAAGCCAGTTTCAAACTCGGATTTATAGGTGGCATGGATATTTTCCAACACCGAGTTAAAATCCGCTAATTCATTTTCTTCGGGTAGTATTTCCTGCTGACGTTGATCATTCCATAATACTTCACGGTTAAAGGCATGACTGCTTACATCAGCAGGCAGGAAACTGATCTGGTCCAGGCCAATTTCCCTGGCGCTATCGATAATGGATGCCCATTGACGGAAATTGATGCGATGAATAACAGTTCTTGCAGTAATGCGGAATTGTGGTTGCAGGAATTTAATTTGTCTTACTCCTTCTCTTAATTTGAAGTAGGCTTCCGGGATATTCCGGATGTAATTATGCGTTGGTTCATCCCCATCAAGGGAAACAATAATATCATTAACATGTCTTATCAGCGCATCCGCATTTTTTTTCAATGTAAGACCAGTTGATAAGAGTGTTACTTTAATGCCCTGTTTTCTCAATAGCTCGCAAAACTGGAAGAAGTTGGGATTCAAAAGCGCTTCACCTCCTGACATAACCACCTGTTGTGTGCCGAGCTTTTTTAAAGAAATAAGTAAGGCACTGATATCCTTCTCTGTTAGCTGTTTCAGGTTCTTATTATCCTTCCATATATCACACATTACGCATCTGCAATTGCAGGCGCTATGTGGCATCAGAATAACAATGGGTAATGCCGATATCTTATCGGTATGGAGGGTGCGGTAACGTTTGAAAGTGTGATATAATGACTGCGTAAACAAGTTTCAGTTTTAAGTTCAATGTGCCTCTTCCAAATTAAAAGCCCTGTATTTCCGGCTGGCGATATTTCCAGATCCGGTGTAATAATTTTATCTCGTAAGGGAACTTGTAAAAATTTGTTTTGTATCGGATGCCGGACACCAGTTTGATCAGATTGCGCTTTGTTGGATTAAGCCGTATATCAGAAACAGTTGGGTAATAACCATTCAATACTGTCTCAAAATTCCGGATACGATCGATCATAGCTGGCGTTAACCACGGAGTCAAAGGATTTTTCCGTAGATCAAAACGCTCCCATTGCGGAGTGATCCAATCCTCCAGTTTTTGTGGAAATTCAAATCCGGCCTTCTTTACGGAAGTATATAATTCCGAACCTTCTGTTGGAACAGGACTATAAGTATATAGAATGATCTCTGTTCTCGGATTTACTTCCTTGACTCGTTTGATAAAATGAATATCAAACTCTATCTGTTCCATTACCTGCTCAGGTGTAGGCGCTGGTGTACCCAATACGAATGAATATTCCGGGATGATATCAAACTTCTTCAGCCGCTCCGCAAACCGGATGATCTGTTCGCCATTTTGCGTTCCACCCTTATCCAGTTGCTTCAATATTTGATCATTGCCGCTTTCAGCTCCAAAGAATATAATTTTGCATCCGGCCTCCCTGATCAATGCCAGAGATTCATCTTTAAACCGGTCCATGGTGTCAATGCGCGCCATGCCCCACCAATTCATTTTTTCCGGTTTGATCAGCTTTGCAAATTCTACGGTTCTCTTTTCTGAAACAAAGAAATTGTTATCGTGGAACTCAATGGCATTCGCTCCCCATTTCTCCTTTACATATTTGACATCCTTATAAACATGCGCAGCTGATTTCGCTTTCCATCTTGCCTCATAAGTTGGAACAACGGCGCAGAAAGAACAGGTGAATGGACAACCGATACTGGAGTGATAGGCCAGTGTTTTGGTGCCCAGAAATGTTTTACCCAGATAGGATTTCGTTATCGGGTAAAATTCATCGAGCTTGTCATAAGGTAATGGAGGAAGCGTATCCTGTTCCAGTAAATCCTCTTTAGTGGTTTTGATGATATTGTCTCCGGATCTGTAAATAAGATTCCTGATCAGTTCATAAGGAGTATTTTGTTCCAGGGCATCTATCAGTTTGGGGAATGCATGATCACCAGGCCCATTGATCACAAAATCAACATAGCCAGATTGAAGAATGATCTTGAAATGACTGGTTGGAAAATATCCGCCCCAGATGATCCTGATGAAAGGGAATTCTTCTTTCAGTTTTTTGGAAAAGGGAATAGCCTGCCTGGTTTGCGGGCCAGGCATAACTGTCATACCCACATAGCCGAATTCACCGGTCAGGAGATACTCCTTTATGCGGTTATACGGATCCGATTCACAGTTGCCATCCACTATAACCCACTCGTGCCGACCGTCTACCGAGGCCGCAATATTCATGATAGAATTCGGGATGCGGTGTTTGGCAATGGCGCTACGTGGGTTGAAAAGAAGGACCTTGCTCATAACATACTCAAAACGAAGCCAGTGTTAAAAGGTTGCCTGCTTTTTTATGATTACTTTTGACAGACAAAACACTAAGCAACTAGTGGCTGATAACTGGCAGCTAGTAGCCAAACCAACCAACCTAAGTTTATAGACATTCTCCAGTATGCCATTCAATAGATTGAAACAATTCGTATCCGGGTTCTTTTCAACCAGAGAAACTGATCCGCGTAAGGCCTATAATCTCTGGGCACGGGAATATGACAGTCAGCCGGGCAATCTGATGCTGGATCTTGATGAAAAACTTTTTTCCGAACTAATTGATCCTTTGGATTTAAAGGGTGTTGTAGTGGCTGATATCGGATGCGGAACAGGCCGGCACTGGACCAAAATACTGGCAAAACAGCCGGCCCGGGTTGCAGGCTTTGACGTTTCAGATGAAATGTTGGGAAAACTGAATGCCAAATTCCCGGCAGCTGAAACCCATTTGCTGGCTGCTGACAATTTTGTGGAAATGCCCAACAACAGCTGCAACCTCGTTTTTTCTACACTTACCATTGCCCATATCCAGGACACCTATGCTGCGCTTAGTGAATGGGAAAGGGTGTTGGCTAATAAGGGGGACCTTGTAATTACAGATTACCACCCGGCTGTATTGGAAAAAGGCGGACAACGCACATTCCGGCATAATGGGCGACTGGTTGCCGTTAAAAACTATATTCATACCATAGAATCACTTCGCGAACTGGCCAGACAACTTCAACTCAAAGAAATACGATTTATTGAAAAAATCATTGATGAATCCCTGAGAGGCTGGTATGAACAACAGAACGCCCTTGCTGTCTTTGAAAAGTACAGGGGTTCGCCGGTTATCTACGGCATTCACTTTAAGAAAGAATAATGATTCTGGAAAATCTGGTCCTCCGGGGAATAACAGATGAAGTTCCGATGACTATCGGGACCGGACCCGTCCGAATAGTGATTAAGGAAGATCGTATTCATGGTATCCAGTCCATAGAGCAGGATTACACGGAGCAAGATAAAGATCGCATCCAATTCAGCAATGCCGTTGCCCTTCCCGGATTCATCAATTCACATGATCACCTGGACTTCAACTTATTTCCACTGCTGGCCAACAGGGTTTATAATAACTACGCCGAGTGGGCGAGGGATATTCAGGTAACGGGGAAAAAGGAAATTGAAGCTGTACTTCGAATTCCGGAGGAAATCAGGATTGAATGGGGCTGCTATAAAAATTTGCTTAATGGATTTACAACCGTAGTCAACCATGGTAAAAATTTAGAGATCAGAAATTCTCCTGTACATGTTCATCAATCCTGTACTTCCCTTCACTCCACAGCCTTTGAAAGATCCTGGAAGCTAAAATTGAACAATCCTCTGAATAGAAACAGGGTAGTGGCAATGCATATTGGTGAAGGGCGCGATGAAATGGCCACAAAGGAGATTGAAATGGTTAGCCGTTGGAATTTTTTGCATAAAAAGATCATAGCTGTTCATGGAATAGCTATGAATAAGAAACAGGCAAAGCAATTTGAAGGCCTGGTGTGGTGCCCGGCTTCCAATCAGAAATTAATTGGTGAAACTGCTGAAATAGAAGAGTTGGAGAGTGTGATTCCAATAGTGTTTGGAACCGACTCAACACTCTCTGCCAGTTGGAATGCATGGATGCATTTCCGGTTGGGTCTCAGAGAACCCGGAATGAATGAATCAGGATTATTGAAAATGCTGACGGCCACACCTGCAGAATTATGGAATCTTCAAGGCAAAGGAACGCTTAAAGAAAATGCCCTGGCTGATATTGTCATAACAGGGCAGAAAGCCGATTTATTTCAAAATAACCCGGAGGATATGCTAATGGTTGTACAAAATGGAAGGATCAGATTGTTTGATGAGTCGCTGGCGAGGCAGATTCAATTACCAAACTTTAGTAAAGTTTCCATTAACAACAGGATAAAATATGTAGAAGGCGATTTGCCCGGATTGATAAACAGGATACGTTCCTGGTATCCATCCATTGATCTTCCCATAAATGTATGAACTTGATTGGAAGAGCATATCAAAAAATCGTCCGTGAATGGAACTGCCAGCCGATATTGACATTTTTTAAAACCAGATTCTGCTCAAAGGAATGAGGATAGTATCACTCACTTATGTTAATTCCCCGGATTTCAATGATCCGCAGGCATGGATTGAACGGCTCTATGCTTTTACGGGTGTGTGGGAAGAACTGGCCAGGGAGCACGAGGTATTCAGTATTGAACAGATAAGCTATGAAGGGGATCTCCTTCATAATGGTGTCCAATATTATTTTAGGCGATATGGAGAAGGCGTTTCGAGGATACCGGTAAAGCTGCATCGTTTAGTCAAACAATTGAAGCCGGATATAGTGTTGGTAAGAGGTCTGCTATTCCCGCTCCAGGTGATTCAGCTGAGGATGAAATTGGGAAGAAGCGTAAGGATTATAGTAGAAAATCATGCTGGCCAGCCTCCAAAAGGCATTCGAAAAATATTCCAGCATCTGGCCTATAACTGCATAGATGCCTATCATTTTATTTCTTCTGGCACCGCTTACCAGTGGCTGGAATCAGGCATTATCAGGAACAGACAAAAATGTGTGGAAGTCCCAACCGGCTCTGCCAGGATCATTCCGCTTGACAAAACAGAAAGCAGGCAGCAGGTGGGAATGAGCGGCCAGTTTAATTTTTTATGGGTTGGAAATCTGAGCAGGAATAAAGACCCATTGACTGTAATTGCCGGGTTTGAAAAATACTTGCTGATCAATCCGCGTGCAAAGCTTTATATGATCTTTCAGACTGATGAATTATTGCCTGAGATCCAGAAGAGGCTAAAGGAGAATGAAACACTCCAGAAATCAGTGATATTAAAAGGGCTTGTACCGAATGACCAGCTATCTCCCTGGTACAGTGCAGCTGATTTTTATATCTCCGGTAGTCATTCGGAAGGGGGAAGTATTGCATTGCTGGAAGCTATTGCCTGTGGATGTATTCCGGTGGTAACTGCAATTCCTTCATCCCTGGCCGCAACCGATTATGGAAAGTATGGTTTTCATTTCATCCCTGGCAATGTGGATGACCTCTATGAACAATTGCAGCGAGTGAATTCAGTGATTGTAAAAGAATTTTCCGGGGCTATCCGCAAATACTTCAATGATGAACTTTCTTTTAAGGCCATTGCCAGGAAGATCAATGCGTCCCTGATCTAGATTTTTAATAAGCCTCCAAACTGCTTTGCCATGATCCTGGCATCATTGAAGATTATGCGTTCGGGATTATGATTTGACCTTAATACGCTAACCGCCTTGTCTATCATTTCCTGTTTATCCGAAACAATTTGCCAGTCAGGAATAACCTTTTTCATTGGCTGGGTAAAGCTTATCACCCGGCAGCCTGCATGCAGCGCTTCTATACAGACTACCCCAAAGCCCTCGTAATTAGAAGTATGGAGAAATAATCGTGATCGTTCCATCAGGGCCAAAACCTGTTGATGAGGGATTTCCCCGGTCAGCGTTATATTGTCATCCAATCCCATGTCCTTAATCATTTTCTCCAGCTTATTTCTTTCCGGCCCATCTCCTGCTATTACAGCCTTTACACCAGCGAAAGTATTTTTGATTTCACTGATTACCTCAATGAATAAATTGTATTGTTTTAATGGTATTAATGATCCAGCGCCCATAATATCGATGTCCTTTTCCCCCAGTAGTTTGTTGGGTTCTGGATTTTCAATACCTGGAAATAAGTAATGAGCCGGGCGTATGCCATGATTTCGTTCAAATTCATCAGCTATAAAATCAGATAGTGCAACAAGCGAATTTGCCGGAGGGTTGATCCGCTTCACATAATGGTTTTCTTTTTTTGCATCCTGGCCCAGGATCCAGCAAAACCAGGGGATATTGTACCTGCCAGCAAATTTTTTTGCAATGAGCGCAGTCTCTCCGCACCAGAAACTCATTACTCCCGTAAAATTATTTTCTACAGCCAATCTTTTTAATCGCCTTCTGATCTTATCCCAAAGCAACAGTCGGTTAAATCCACCTTTATTGCTGCCGCCCATACTGATTATATTTATTCCGTGCCAGCTATAATCAGATTTTTGATAAGGATACTGGAAACTGAGTACAATTATTTTTTGTGCGGGGTATTCCCTTTTTAATGACCGCATCAATACCTGAAGTAAAGGCAGGCAGGTGGTATCTGCCTCGTCTTTTGGAAAGCCTGGAGTAAGGATCAATATGGTTCCAGATCCATCATTCATCCTTTGCCGTTTTTAAGGAGAATATAAATACGGAATAAAAGATAGCGTAAAAGAAAATTCCTTTACTGACATCAAAAATATTTTCTGAAAATGATACAATACAACAGCAGAGCATGAAGGCAGCAAACATTACATCCTTTCTTTTCCAGGCCAGTATCAATGCATAAAGCAGTGACGCGAGGAAAACGCCCAGCGCCAGGGCGCCCGTCTTCAGCCAGATACTCAGGTACTCATTGTGGGCATTCAATCCATTAAGAAAGGAGTTATAATATTTGTTTTCAAAGTATATATCTTTTAGAATTCTTTTTTCTGTTCCACTGCCATAACCAGTTAATGGTTTATGGGCGATAAGCTCCATCGTAAATTCCCAGCGTTTTACCCGAGGTTCAAGGTCCTCATTATTTAATGCTGTAGTGGTAAGATCATTCCTCAACTCGGTTACGTATCGTTTCTTGAATGAACTGATGGTGAGAATTCCGGCTAGTGCCAATAAGGAAATAACCAGTGCGGAAGTGATAAAGCGGAATCGAATAGTACCTTTTGGCAGGAACAACGGAAAGGCAACAATAAAAATGAATATCGTGGCAATCAATACGGACCGGGAAGCCAGTTGAAGTAACCCCGCCAATAAAACCAGCATGCCGAAAACAAACAGCGCTCTTTTCTTAAATCTCCGTTCTTCTAAAAAACATTGCATAAAAAAGACAAAGGAAAGACTCAGGAACATGGATAGATAGGTGGCATGCAATCCAATGGGCCGGGAGAAATTATGGTTAATGAAAGCAATGGAGAATAGCGCTGAAAATGGCAGGTGAAAACTGATAATAGTAAGCAGGGCATCGATAAATAAATAGATGATAACCGCCACGCAGCCTAGACCAAATAAAGTCAACAGGTTCTTACGGTATTGATAAACCGGGAAACGGGATATTAACAGGAAGAACGGGAAAAGAAGCAGGGGGCACTGGCGAAAGAGATCTGCAGTGCCTTCTTTTTTGTCTGGTGAATAGATCAGTCCAACTAGCGTAATGATCCAGACAGCTCCAGCCATCAATACCGGTAGCCGGAATGCCTGTCTTATCTTTTGCCCATTGATAAAAATAAGGCTGTGAACGATAAAGGCTGCCAGGAATAATTGGGAATAAAACCTGTCAAACGGTAGTGTAATGAGAAGGGCGGCCAGCAGGTAATAACTGATCTTGTTTTCCAGGCTGTCTTTTATTAAAATCAGTTTGTTCATTTCTTTTTCGGTTCCAGCAATCTATAATAAAATTCTCATACTGTTCCGTAATTAGTTCCCAGCTGTAATGGTCCTGTATTTTTTTCAGGTTATTGCAGACCATGCTGTTGTTCCTGGGCGATGCAGGGGAATTAATGATACCTTTCACATCCTCGGCATTGGTAAAATAGGAGGCGTCATTTCCAAGGACGGCTTTATTGAATGGGTTGTTGTGAGCTGAAATAGAAGCGCAACTCGCCATGGCTTCCAGCAGGGAAGGGTTAGTTCCTCCCACACTATGTCCATGAAAATATAATTTGCAGAATGATTTCAGATTATGCAGTTTCTTCTGATCAAAAATGGCGCCTGCAAATATGATATTTTCGTTGTGACCGAATTTCTTTATAAGGTACTGCCCATGATTATTACCAACGTTTCCTACTACCAGGAATTTTAAAGTTGAATTGCTTTTGCAATATCCGTCCAGGATGGCTTCAATATTGTTTTCTGGTTCCATTCGGGAAATGAGCAGGTAATACCTGCAGGGCTGAATATTGAATTCATTCAGTACCTCTTCATCTTTTTTATGATAAATGGCTGCGCCGTAGGGAATATAGGCCGATTCAATCTGATAGGCCTTCTTTAAATAGGATTGTATGCCAGGGGAATCGGCTATGTAAAAATCGCTGTGTTTTACGGCGAGGCTTTCGGCATAATGCAAAAAACGTCTCACTGGTTTGGAATATTTGCTTCGGGTCCATTCCAGTCCGTCCATATTGGAAATGATAACAGGCTTTTTGGGATAGAGTTTCCCCCATACTGAGCTGCTGGTATAACCCATCAGCATAATTACATCATAACTCTTTTTGCGGGCATCAAGAATGCATTTCAGATCGTAGATGAATTGTCCTGCTGTTCCTAAATTATTTTCGGGGTCCTTACAATGGATGATCTCAACACCTTTCCATGTTTTTTCCTGATAAGGATGATTGTGGGAATTGTAAACTGTTACCTGGTGTCCTTTTTTCACTAGAGCGGGGGCAAGGAAGGAGACGGCCTGTTCATAGCCGCCATAGTGATTGGGTATGCCCCGGGTGCCCAGGATTGCAATTTTCAATTTCATTCCTCGTATAGAATTTTTTGGTAGGCCTTTAGCGTTTCCCTCGCGGCCTTTTTCCAGGTATAGCAGTTCAGGATCTTTTCCTGCAAGCCCTGTCTTGCAGGACTGCCGGCGGCATTCTCCACGGCTTCCAGTATGGACGCAGGGGAGGACGGATCACAGTAAAAAGCAAAATCTTCAAAGTATTCCCGGGTAAATCCTTTATCAGTAATTACCACATTACAGCCCATGGCAGCTGCTTCCAGGGTCGACAACCCACAGGTTTCAAACCAGCTGGGAAGAATATGAACCTTTGCTTTTTGATAATACTGAACGAGTTCTTTCTGTGAAAGGTGGTCTAAGAAAATAATATTTTTTGCTGCAATATCGCGACAGCGCCTGTAATAATCCATCTGATTCAGGGCTGGTGCACCAATGATCACCACCGTATATTCCGTATCGTTCAACGCCCTGATCAGGTTAAGCTGATTTTTAATACCCTCAATCCTTGCGGCACATACTACCAGGCTGGGATCTTTTTTAATGCAGGGGTCCTGCTTAAATAAATTCTCATCAATTCCATTAGGAACAGTTATATAGGGAAGCGTTTTTGAATAAAGCTGTGTGAGCCGTTCATATTCCAGGTTGGAATTGGGAAGAATGAGAGCTGATTTATTAAGTATCTCATTTATGCTCTTTCGGTGACCCCGCCAGAGATAGGACAGGCTGCGAATTTTATCCTTACCCTTGATCCTTCTGCCAATCGCTTTCAGATATTCAATAGTATCTGAAGAAAGGAAACGAAATGATAATCCAGGCAAACCCTTCCGGTAAAATTTATCGTACTCGGAATAATCTACCAGTACAGGTGATACCACAAATGGTTTATTGAATCGCCGGATATGATGGAGAATATCTGCCGGGCGAATGATATTAAAGAAATGCAGAAGATCATATTTGCTATAATCAGGAGTATTGCTGGTAGAAATAATATCAGCCTGAACACCAAGCTGCCTCAACCACTGTGCTGTCTGGAGAACCTGTATGGTATCTCCACCTTTTTCGCTCATGAGCGTAGACCGGGTAATTATTCCAATTTTCATGGTTAAATGGGTTTTATATGGTATAGCCAACTAATAACGCGCTGCGGGAAATAGCTTAACAGGTAAAATGCATAATTATCCCACCGCAAAGGATGTGTTGATATTGCTTTTGAGAAATAAGTTCTTGCTTTTGAAGGCTGGTGATTATTGACCAGGTATTTCTTTCCGCATAAAGCATAGTATGCTCCTTTCTTTATCTTTTGAGTATTCTGGTTCTGGATGATGGCCTTTAATTCATCTCCTTCATCAGGAGTAATACTTCCTTTCAGTATGATTTTCCTTTTTAATTGCCGGAACCGGTACCCGCGCCATTTTTCATCAATCGTTACTGAAGCAGGATTAAACCGTACCCTGATCAATTGTTCAGGCAGGTTGGCATATCGTCCATAAGTAGCCAGTTGAATCCATAATAAATAATCTTCGAAGTTGTGTGCGTGTGGAGAATAGCCGCCTGCGGCGATCACTGCTTCTTTGCGATACATCACTGAAGAGTGAATAAATGGACACAGGATATATAGCTGGTTACAGATATCTTCATGCGTATGGCCAATGCAGGTGAAGTTGAAAAGATGGTCTCCTGATTCGGAAATATATTCGGCATCACTTCCGCATAATACATAACGATCGTCAGCAGAAAGGAATTCTACCTGTTTTTGCAACCGGCTGGGCATGCAAACATCGTCTGCATCAAACCGGGCGATAAATCTTCCTTTCGCTTCTCTCAATCCCATATTCAATGCATAGGCAATACCCTTGTGTCCCTGGTTCAGGTAAATTATCCGGGGATCTGTAAATCCTTTTATAATGGCAGCCGTTTCATCTGCAGACCCATCATCTATAACGAGTAATTCAAAATCTGTAAAGTTTTGACAAAGCACAGAGCTGATGGCTTCTCCAATATAGTTGGCTGCATTATAGGCTGGCATTAATATGGTTACCAGTGGTGTACTCATTGCACTGCCTCCTTTTGTTGTTTTGAGGCATCAGCAATGGCAAGGAAGAATAAGACCTCCGCCAGTATCACGATTGATAATTGTTCAAACCAGTATTCCACTGAGAATGCCATCAGTAATAAAAGCAGCAATGGAATGCCGTATCCTGAACGTGGCAATCTCTTAATAAAATATCCAACGTATAATAGCAGGAATGCCAGCATTCCAATAACACCATATTCACCCAGTAACTGGTAGTAAGTAGAGTCTGGTGTATTTTCCGCCGAATGTTTGGGTTGCGACTGGGAATGATAGAATACGTACAGGAATAAATGATTATTGAGGAACGAGGGGGAGATATAGCTGTATTTTTTAGGGTAACTTCCTGCAATGTCCAATGCAGTAGCTTTAAAAGCAGTACGTGAAGAGAAATTGGCAATGCCTGCGCCCAGCGGAATTTTGGCGGGATGACTCTTAAAGAAATTAGCCATTTGTTCGCCCGCAATCCATTTACCCGGCCTGTCCCAGTTATAATTTCCAGTTAACTGCAAACTGTCGGTATGGTAATGCTCCGCAAAGAATTCATGATAGCGGTTTATTTTGACAGCTGTTGGTTCGGAAGCCCGATAGTTATTAAATACTATTTCTTTTTCTGATGGTGGCTTCGCTCCCGAAAAGCGAAGGACTGCATAGTATGCATTTATGTTATTCCTTCCGAGAAAGGTGGATCGGTTCTTTAAATAGGAGCTGGTAGCGCTCAGGCTATCGATATACAGCTTGGCTATTTTCTCCCTTTTTTGTTCATAGCTCAGTAAACTGTCCGGCTGTTTTTTAAGGAAATCCGGTGAAGTATTCTTCTTGGGCAGATCATAGGTCTTACCCAGCATTTTGTAGGCAAATCGTCCCATGTATTCATTATTCTGGGGAGAAACCTTTGCCACAAACACAAGGAACAGGGCGATGTATAAGGCAATAAAGCTTTTTTGGACCCGGTTCGTTTTATACAGGAATGAAAATATCAGTATGACCAGCAGGAAAAGATTAGTCAAATTGCTCCCGATAAGCAGCAGACTTCCCATAGCGAGCAGGGAAAAAAGAAACCGCTGCCTGTATAGGAAATACAGGAGCGCGAATGCACTGATCATGGCAGTACTTACCGGGCTATCAAAGCTGATACCCCGGATAAAATCTCCAGTACTGATATAATATTTTTGATTCATTCCTTTATAAGTATAAGGATTCAACGCACCTGTTTCAATCACTATTAGCAATAGATTGATGCCAATGGCAGCAATGTGCAACAGGAAGAATAACTCCACGGTACGATGTAATCGTTCCCCAGTATCTTTTTGGATAATAGTGAAAACAAAATAACCGGCTACTGCGGCCATTATCCATAGTGAGAGCCCGAATAATGCTGCCAGGCTATAATTCAGGGTGGCTTGCCGGATCTGCAACAGGTAATTGATGCAGGCAATGAATATTATAGCGGCATAAAAAAAGATCAACCGTTGGCGGCGGAGATTAAAACGGGTAATGCTTTTATGATTGGTAATAAGGATAAACAGGATGGCAACCACCTTAATCGCAATCTTTACATTCAGCATCAGTAACAGGAACAGCAATAGTGTCCAGTTTACCTGCCGGAAGTAATTAATGCATAGCTGGTATGTTTTCCTCATTTACCGGATCTGAAAAGCTTTACTACCTGCTTTATATCGGATTTATGGAGCTGTTTGGTTGCCAGCAGAAGAAGGAAGAATAAGAGAATACTCGTAATTAGACGGATTGGAAGAGAAGAAGATAGGTAAAAAGCCAGGAAACCGCATATACCGGCAATCAACATACAAACGAACGGTGATAACCAGGTTTCCTTTACTTTGGATAGAAAAGACGTACGCATGTAATTTATATATTCCACAACTGTAGCTGCAAGGTAAACGGCCGCAGCGCCCCTGGCATTATACAGGGGGATGAAAAACAGATCGCCCACCAGGATAATGGAAAATGTCAGAAAGGAAATGCGTAGTATCACCTTCAGGTGATTTTGTGCAAAATGGACCGACCAGAATAAATTGTTCAGGTAAAGAAAGGGCAGGCATATTGACAATAGCAGGAAGGTAGTTTTATTAACTTCTCCATACTTGTGATGAGTAAGCCTATCCATCACCGGAGCCCAAATTATATTTAAAACCAATGGGATGAAAGTTGCCGCTATCATCTCAAGGCGGATCAACAGACTCAGCTCTTTTTTATGTTCCAGTAATTTTTCCGGACTATGAGAACTGAAAAATCGGGAGAACCGGCTCAGCAGGATAGGGGCAATGATCAATAAGGGTAGTGGAGAAAGCTCAAAAACCCTGTAAGCAAAGCTGTATTCTGCGGTAATGATCGAACCGCTAAACAGCCCGAGCAATATCCAGTCAATGCGGGCGATTGTTGCATTGAGAAAAACTCCTGCAGCTTGCGGAAGCGACTCACGAATGAGCAACAGGTAATCTTTTACCTGGTACTGAAACCGGATTCCTGTATGTAACCGGGAACCAGTTAAAAGCACGCAGAAAATCAACTCTGCCAAAGACGAGATAATATACATCAGCAACAATTGCCGGATGGTAAGCAGGCTGGTAAATACTACCATCAACAGCCAACATACACGGATTATGTTGGCAATGGAGGACATCCAGGCCAGCAAACGGAAGTCTTCCTTCCCATTGGCTATCTGTTTGAACGGAGAGGAAAAAAAAGTGAATAGCTGGCTGACAGCAAGGATTAAAAGAATATTGTGCTGTTTGAAAAAACCGGGGAATAAGAAGTAACCTGTCAGCAATACCCCATAAAATAGCAGGCCGCCAATAACAACATGCCCCGTAAATAGTGACAATAGTTTGGACGGATCCTCTCTTGCGGCTACTTTTCTTACGATGATCTGTTCCAGTCGGAGGCTAAGAATGGAAATGATAAAAGTTAATACAGCAAGGGACCAGTTAAACTCTCCATAGGTTTCTTTGCTTAGCCATGCAGACGTGATCAGGAAAATGGCTGCTCCGGCTATCTGGTTAAATAGTACCTGGGCCGAACTGGCTGAAATATCTCTGATCAGTTTTGGACTCATGCCTGCCGGCTTATTGGATTAATTATTCGTAAGCTGTTTTATAAATCCTGTCAGTCTGTTCAGGAGAGAGGACCTGACTGGTTTCAATTGAATTGTCTGCTTCCTGGAATCTGGCATTGACAGTAAAGCTGCTGCACATCCCGCAAGAGGCTGGTATCGGTTCAGGACAAGTTCTCTCGCTTCTTTCACAGCTTCAAGTCTTGCATGCCAGTCGTCATTTTCAATTACATTCCTGATCTTTTTTATGGCAGCCTCCGCATTATTGATATCTATTGGTATATATGACCGGGAGGGAAAGAACTTATCAATATTCCGGCATCCAAAATACAGCGGCACTGTATAGGACAGAAAACAGTCGTTGATCTTTTCGGTGAAGTAATAGGGGATCGATGCGTTTTCTATTGCAATACTGTAACGGTAGGATAGCAGACCATCCATTTTATCTGAGATATAGTTTATCCCTTTCCCAAACAGGTCCATAGCAGGTATTTCATTTTTACAACTGGTTACGAAGTTCAAACGTAAGCGGTGTCCTTCCAGTTGCTTAAGGCTGGAAACTATGCAGGAAAGGGGCCTGGTTTTTTCAGGGACTGGCAAAACAGCCAGATCGGAGATATTTCTGTCAAAATACCATCCCATAAAGCCATGGGAAGCTTCAATATTCTGTTTATTGGCTACGGGCGAAAACAGTTTTGCATATTGTTCCGTACCCCTGAACATCCAGGGATGAAGGGATCTGACGCCTGGCTCCATCATGATTGCGATGGTTCTGGCAGGATCGCTTACAATAGATAAATTTTTATCCGGGGTATTCAATACAAGCACCGCATCATATTCATCCAGTTCATCGGTCGTGAAAGAAAAATTATCCCAAAAAACAAAATGCTCATCGGATTTTGGGGCATATCGTCTTAGCCATTTAAAAAGCTCATTTTCTCCTGCAAAATTGGATGTTACGTATACTATAATATGGTCTTTATCCTTTTCCACCAATTAACCAAAGTAAGGAATTATATGCGTTACTTTGCGGGGATTTTGAAAGTATGCAACATTACCTGATTACAGGCGGTGCGGGATTTATAGGCAGTAATCTTATTCGGACCTTATTCAACAGTTCGGAAGAGGTTCGAATAACCACTATTGATAATTTCGACCCATTTTATGCAGAAGAAATAAAGCAGTTGAATATCCGGGACTTTGCCGGAAAGGATCAATTCAAATTATTGAAGAAAGACCTCGCAATAACCACAGGACAAGAATTGGCCCAATTGATCCCCGAACCAATAGACGCAATTATTCACCTGGCTGCAAAAGCAGGAGTTCGCCCCAGCATTGCAAACCCGATAAGTTATCAGCAGGCCAATATTATCGGCCTTCAGAACCTGCTTGATTTTGCGAAGGAGAAAAAGATAAAGCAATTTGTTTTTGCATCCAGCAGCAGTGTCTATGGAGTAAATGATCATTTCCCATGGAAAGAAGATGAAACCCTGATGCCTATCAGCCCGTATGCCAGCACCAAACTTTCTGGTGAAATGCTGGGGCATGTTTATCATAAACTGTTCGGCCTTCGATTTCTGGCCCTCCGCTTTTTTACCGTTTATGGTCCAGGCCAACGCCCCGATCTGGCCATTCATAAATTCACAAAGGCAATGTTACAGGGCAAGCCGATTACAGTCTATGGAGATGGAAGTACCAGCCGCGATTATACATTTGTGAATGATACCGTGCAGGGAATAATGGGAGCCATTAATTATGATCGCTCTGACTTTGAAATTGTCAACCTCGGTAACAACTATACTGTATCGTTAAAAGAATTGATCAGCGCTATTGAAGTCACTACCGGTAAAAAGGCAATTATAGAACAGCATCCGGATCAACCCGGCGATGTTCCCAAAACATTCGCTGATATCAGCAAAGCCAAAAAATTATTTGGCTATCATCCGAATACCAGACTGGAGGATGGGTTAAAGAAATTCTACGACTGGTTTGTGGCTAACCAGGAACTGCTGCTTAAACGGTAATATCCCTTTCCGCTTCTTCTTTCTTTCCCTTGTAGACTCTACGTACTGTATAAGTTTTCTTATTCTGGGATTCAAAGTAAGTGCGAATATTAATATCTGCAATGATGCCGATGGTAATAAACTGAATTCCTCCTAATAGAAGAATCAATCCCAGTATCAGCAATGGCCTGTTCCAGATATCATGGCCCATCAGTTTCCAGATAAGCAAATAAATATTGATCAGTAAACCCAAACCAAAACTCACAAACCCAATGGTTCCAAAAAGGTGCATCGGCTTTTGAAGGTATTTTCTAAAGAATACCATTAGTATCAAATCCGCCATAACCTTAAAGGTGCGATTGATTCCATATTTGCTTTTACCGAACTGGCGGGCATGATGCTTTACATCTACCTGGGTAATGCGCGCTCCCTGTAATTTTGCAAGTACAGGAATGAAACGATGTAATTCTCCGTACAGACCCAATTCTTCAGCAATTTCTCTTTTGAATAGTTTGAGCGTACAACCGTAATCTTTAAAGTATACCCCTGTCATCCGGCGAATCAATGCATTGGCAATCCCGCTTGGGATTTTTCGGAGGAACATGCCATCTTTCCGGTTCTTTCTGTTGCCAGCTACCACATCCCAGTCTTCCCGTTTCAGAAGATCAAGCATGCCAGGAATATCAGTTGGATCATTTTGAAGATCGCCATCGAGAAGGGCAACATACTTACCGCGGGAATAATCAATACCGGCAGTCATGGCTGTGCTCTGGCCATAATTCTTGCGGAGTTCTACCAATACGGTCCTGTCATCGGCATTGTCCAGTATCTGCTGTTTGGTTTTGTCTGTGGAGCCATCGTCTACCAGGATTACTTCATAATCAAGATTACCCAAGGCTGAACGGATGGCCTCCAGAAGAGGTTTGATATTATCCTCTTCATTCATGACCGTCACAACAATTGAAAGTTCCCGCATTTTGCAAAGGTAACCCCGATCAAACAATCCCTGCCAGTTCAAGGCTCTTTTTTCTCAGTTTCCTGAGCTCGATATCCTCTATAACAGGATCAGCAGCAAGAATAAGTGAGGTATTGTTTTCCCTCCACCAGTTATTCTCTTTTAGCTCGCTGAACGACACAACAGCCACCAGGTACTTTCTTTCTTCATGGGCATACCATTCTTCTATCCACTCAAATCTGTCGTGCGGGATGGAATCCAGCTTATCAAAGCTAATATACACGCGCAGGTATACATCATTGCTTAGCTGGTGAGGAATATGGTGATAGAGTTTTTTGTATTCGTATTTATATTGATAACGGAGCGCGGAAATATCACTCAATACAGCAGAGGCTGTAGGAAAGCTGCCGGCGCCTTTTCCATAAAAAAATTGCTTGTCTGAAAAACCACTTTCTATTACCACACCATTGTATTCATTCTTGACAAAGGCCAGATGGTCGTCAGCCTGGATGAATTGGGGCAATACAAAAGCAGCCACTTTTCCATTTTGCAATTTCTTGGCCTGTGCCACCAGTTTGATCTGCTGGTTCTTTGATTTGGCTACCGCCGCATCTCCTGCCTGGATATTCTGAATGCCATTGAAAAGGATATTTTCAGGGGCTTCAATAATGCCATAAGCATGAGTAAGCAGGAATGTCCATTTGTTTACGGCATCATATCCTTCCACATCCAGTTTGGGATTGCTTTCTGCAAAACCTAATTGCTGGGCAAGTATCAATGCCTGTTTGAAGTCCAGTCCCTCTTCAAACATTTTCGTAAGGATGAAATTGGTTGACCCGTTCACAATCGCTTTAATGGAATGGAGAAGATCATTGTCATAATACTCTTCCAGATTGCGGATGACAGGTATGGATGCACAGGCGGCTGATTCATACAACAGCGACTGACCTGTTTTTTCCTGCAGTTCCAGCAAAGCGGGAAGATGTTCCGCTATCATTTTCTTGCTGGCGCTAACAACATCCTTTTTATTTTTCAAAGCGGTTGAAACAATCTCAAAGGCTGCATTGGCATCGTCAATTACTTCTACGATCACGTTGATCTCAGGATCGTTCAGTAATTCATCTTTATCGGTTGTAAATAAGAAAGCTGGAGCATTCCGTTTCTTTCCCGGGTTCTTGATGCACACTTTTTTCAGGTTAGCTTTCAGGGAGGGTGTTTGCTGAAGCACTTTATAAAGTCCTTCTCCTACTACTCCAAATCCAAAAAGTCCGATGGTGAGTTGCTTATGCGTATCCATTATCACTGTTTATCTTTATTATTACTGCTTGTAAATGATTCGATGATTTGTCTTTCTCTCGTCCGGCATGGTTCCCCGCCATGGTTCGTGTCCCACGAAACATTATTCATTCACTACTTTTAAATGACGTGATGTTTTATCTTCTATGAATTTCTTTAATGCGGTTTCAATTTTCTCATATTCCAGCAGGAAGCCATCGTGTCCAAAATCACTGGCGATGCTTAATAATTCAGCGCCCCTGATCGTATCACGCAGATATTCCTGTTCTCCAATTGGGTATAATACATCGGATTTAATTCCGATAACAAGCGTTTTCGCTTTAATTCTTTGTAAGGCTGCCTGTACGCCCCCTCTGTTCAAACCAACGTCATGACTGTCCATGCTCTGCGTCAGGCGATAATAACAGATGACATTGTAGCGGTTTACCAGTTTCAGACCCTGGTAACGCTGGTAATTATCAGCTGCAAATTCAACACTCTGGCTGAGTCCAACAAAGGCTTTATCTCTCGGCTGGGTAATATCATATCCAATGTAATGGCGATAGGACAGGAGTGCAATGGATCTTGCAGCAGCTAATCCTTTTTGTCCGGCATCTGGTCTTCTTTCCAGCCAGGTGCTGTCTGCTTCTATAGCCATGCGTTGGGAAGCATTGAAGGCAATAGCCCAGGGGGAAAGGGCAGCATTGGTTGCAATCGGCACAATATGTTCAAATAGTTCAGGTTCATCAATTGCCCATTCCAGTAATTGCATGCCGCCGGTGCTGCCACCGAGTGCCAAAAATATTTTCCGGATGCCCAGGTGATTTTTCAGTTGCTGGTACATCTTTATCATATCACGGATCGTAAAGAAAGGCAGATCGTGATAATAAGGTTCATTGGTTTGCGGATTAATGCTTAATGGTGAAATACTTCCATAAGGACTGCCCGGTTTATTTACGCAAATGATAAAATACTTTGCCGGGTCAAAGAACTTCCCGTCACCTACCAGGCCAGGCCACCATTCCAGTGGATTGCTATTGGCAGTGAGTGCGTGAAAGATCCATACAACATTATCGCAGGAAGCATTCAGTTTTCCATGCGTTGTATAGGCAAGATGATATTGCGGAAGGGTGATACCGCTATCAAGCGTAAAGGATTGCTTATATGTGAAAATCTGTGTGGACATGAAAAATAAAATAATCCGTTCTGATTTGCTTTCTATTTTTTAAAGGAAAGTCGTCCGCCGCGGCGGACGACTTTCAGCTAATTTATCCTACTAATTCCTTTGCAAACACTTTTTCAAATGCCTGTTCTATATCGGCTTTAATATCTTCTACATGCTCAATACCTGCACTGATACGGATCAGATTAGGTAAAACGCCTGCAGCCTCTCTTTCGGAATCACTCAATTGTTCATGTGTTGTGGAAGCAGGGTGAATAACCAGCGTTTTTGCATCACCCACATTTGCCAGGTGGCTTATGAGCTTCACTGAATCAACGAACTTGCTTCCATTCTCCTTGCCGCCTTTGATACCAAACTGGAGTATACTGCCGAAGCCATTGCCCAAATATTTCTTGGCGAGTGAATAGTAAGGGCTGCTTTCAATTCCAGGATACCATACAAATTCAACCTGTGGATGACTTTCCAGCCACTGGGCCAGTTCAGCCGCATTATCACACTGGCGTTGAACGCGCAGGCTCAGGGTTTCTAATCCCTGCAGATTAAGGAAGGAGTTAAAAGGGCTTTGACAGGCGCCAAAATCTCTCATGCCTTCTACTCTTGCGCGAATGATGAATGCAATATTGGGCAGTCCAAGTGGATTGCCTTCGCCAAACACGTCCCAGAATTTCAAACCATGGTATCCTTCAGAAGGTTCAGTGAATTGAGGGAATTTGCCATTGCCCCAATTGTAATTGCCACCGTCAACGATCACACCGCCAATAGCTGTTCCATGACCATTGATCCATTTGGTTGTAGAGTTTACTACTACGTTTGCTCCCCATTCCAATGGTCTGAAGAGGTAACCGCCACCTCCGAAAGTATTGTCGACAATGAGAGGCAGGTCATAAATTTTAGCCAGGTCAGCAAACTTTGCAAAATCAGGAATGTTCAGGCGAGGGTTACCGATTGTTTCCAGGTAGATGGCTTTTGTATTCTTATCGATATGCTTTACAAAGCTCTCTACATTATCACCATCAGCAAAGCGGGCCTCAATGCCTAGGCGTTTGAAAGATACTTTGAACTGGTTATAAGTTCCACCGTAGAGATAGGAGGTAGTGACAAAATTATCTCCAACAGTAAGGATATTATTGAGGGCAAGGAATTGGGCAGCCTGACCTGAGCCGGTAGCAAGAGCAGCTACGCCGCCTTCCAGTGCGGCCATACGCTGTTCAAATACATCCGTTGTCGGGTTCATAACGCGCGTATAAAGATTCCCAAATTCTTTCAGGCTAAATAGATTAGCGGCGTGTTCGCTGCTATTGAAAGCGTAAGAACTGGTTTGGTAAATAGGTACAGCCCTTGAATTTGTTGTTGGATCAATTTGCTGGCCTGCGTGGAGCTGCAACGTCTCAAAACGATGATTGTTAGCCATAGAAATGTTTTTTTGTTTTGTTTTTGATTTGGTTTAAAACAATTGGTCAATAGAAAGTAAGTCCTTCCAGGAAGAAGAATTAAAAGCCGCTACTAAAGGAGACAGTAAAAAAATGACTAATTAAATGAAAAATTCCGAGCGATGATTCTTATTTTCTATCGATATACGCCGTGTTTCCTAAACGCGTACAACAGGCCGTGGAGTAGCTATAGGTGATAGTATGTCGGATTGTCGTCATTAAATTTCACCGCAAAAGTAAACGGTATTTTATTAATTCAACAAATTTTTGTCCTCCGTAAATTTTAAATAACTGTTAATGAATGGAATGACTTACTGTTTTAAACCGGATCAAGAAAGAACGAGTCGCATATCAAGCGGCCGCAAAAACACGCATATGGCAAAAACAAAAAAGCTCACCCGATAAATCAGATGAGCTTGAATATGTTGGTTTAGATATATTAAAGCTGGATTCTGACTTATCTGTCCGCCCGATAACTTTATTACCGACGGATGGAGTTGGCACCTTTTTATAACCAGGGGTTATAATAGGTTGTCAAGGCTTCAAAGGGCCATTACCCTCAGCCTTTCTTGATAAGTTTCCCAGATCAAATTCTACCGGGTTTTAAAGAACTGGCACAAAGATAATAGACCCCCATTCAGAATGCCAAATATTTTCACTGGAATTTTATTGCATTTGCTGCTTATTAACTTTCAGGGTTACCATTCAGCTGAGGAACAGGGCAATAAAAAAGGGACCCCGCCGGAGGCGGGGTCCCTTTTTCTTACATCAATCAATTCCAATCGATTATTCGAATAATTGAACCGATTAATTATATAGATTACTGGTTGGTAGTCTGAGTCTGAGGTTGCGGAGCAACTTCTGTAGTTGTTGCAGGTGCTGATTCAACTACTTTGGTACCAGTGTAGATAACAGGTTTAACCTTTACTACTTTCTTTGCTTTTGCTGTTTTAGAAGTTTTCTTCGCTGGTTTGGCAGGAGCCATTTCTTCTTCTGCTGGAGCAGGGTTGAAAGCTTCGCTGGGGTTTTCTGCATTGTATTTGCAACCGAGACAAAGATTGAAGGTATTGGCATCTTTATCATAGATCAAAACGCCTTCTGGAACTGTCTTCGCATCTTTTTCTTCTCCCAGTTTTTGTTCAGGGATCTTATAAGTAGAAGGTGATTGTCTGAGGTTTGCTTTGATCCTTCCCTGAGGAAGACCATCGATCCAGGCAATACCTTTGTTTGTTTCATCAAGAGAGATAGTCAGCTGAGAAGCTTCGCCAGCTTTATTTGTCACATCATACTTTCCGATAACAGGAAAAATCTTTTCTGTAGTCAGTGGTTCAGGCATTGGTAACATGGCATATTTAGCCTTGTCATAATTGTTCCAGCGATCTTTTGAATTGGAAGCTGTTGTGTTTGTAGTAGCCGGAGTTTCAGTTGTAGCCGGTGCTTGCGTAGTAGCCGGAGTTTGCGTAGCCGGGGTTTGTGACTCAACTGGGGGCTGCTTTGCAGGTTCAGTCTGAGCGTTAACGGTAGCAGCTACGAAAAGCAGAGAAACTGCACCGGCGATTATTGCGGTTTTTTTCATAAAATGTCTGTTTTTAATAATTGATTTCTGGGTTTCTATCCCCTTACTTTGAAAATTGTGCCAAAAACGTGTTTTTGGGGAAAAAACCGGAAAAATTCTGCTTTCTGCCTAAGATTCAGGGTTTTCCGAGGCACTGAATCGTAAAAAAACTTCTAACTTTTTCCTCTCAGGCTTGTTTTATCTTCGCTGTCCGCCTGATAATCCTTATATAATTAGTCGACCCAATACGGGGTAAAAATTGTTGTCCTGAAAGCTATCGGCTTGAGCAGTTTTGTTTCTATAGCTATCGGGATTACCGGGTGTAACGCTAAATCTATTTTGAGGTTTTTGAACTATGGAGAAAACTAAAGAGAGTGCAATTGAGGTATTTGGAGCCAGGGTCCATAACCTCCGGAATCTTGATATTTCTATTCCCAAGAATCAGCTGGTAGTAATAACAGGTATTAGCGGAAGCGGTAAATCATCGCTTGCGTTTGATACTATTTATGCGGAAGGCCAGCGCAGGTATATGGAGACATTCGGGGCTTATGCAAGGCAGTTCATTGGGGATATGGAACGGCCTGATGTTGACAAGATAACTGGATTATCGCCTGTAATATCAATTGAACAAAAGACTACCAACAAGAATCCCCGTTCTACTGTTGGCACTGTCACGGAGGTATATGATTTTCTTCGTTTGTTATACGCGAGAATAGGACAGGCTTATTCCTATAATACGGGGAAGCGAATGGTAAAATGGAGCGAGGAAGAAATTGTTGAGAATATCTTCACCCGCTTTTATGAACGGAAAATAACGCTGCTGGCACCGCTGATCCGGGGACGAAAAGGGCATTACCGTGAGCTGTTTGAGGATATGCGTAAGAAAGGGTATCTGAAGGTGAGGATCGATGG
>Ga0136846_1213318_pt1 | contig 24447 bp, 15 predicted proteins | sample HopSoiMetagenom2_FD_96841 | JGI IMG/M metagenome (GOLD analysis project Ga0136846, IMG submission 96841) | Grasslands soil microbial communities from Hopland, California, USA - 2 Assembly 2016 (version 4) | ecosystem: Environmental > Terrestrial > Soil > Grasslands | place: USA: Hopland... | reverse complement strand
GCCCTCGCGATTGCGTCGGCCCGGGATGGCGCGGCAAGCACGATGCCGGTATACGAAGCGAGGCCTTCGTTGATGTCGAGGGCGCGCTCGGTTTCGACTTTGTCGGGGAATCGTGCATAACGAGCCTCGCGAAAAGCCAGCGCGTCGCGAATCGCGAGCGTGCGCGCCTCGCCCGAGTCGCGTAGCGCTCGTGCGAGCGCGTGCCATTCGAGCCGCAACCAATAGCGGCCGTCCTCGGTATCCAGGTGCTCAGCAGAGGTTGTCGCCACACCCAGTCCGAGTGGCTGCCTCTGAACAATGTGAAACGATTCGTGAAGGAACATCGAGTTGCGCACCTGCGGCGGCTGATTGGCCACCGTTTCCCAGCTGAGAGCCGCCCACACAGTGTCACCCCACTGAATGGGCCCGTTCAGAATGCCGATGAGCTTCGGGCGTGGTGCCTGCGGCGGGGGCCGGCTGGTGGCGAACGTCTGCGTCCGCGCGTCACCGATCACCATCGGCGCGCAGATCGACACGCCCCAGAGACGGCCACCGTCCCGCACACAGAGCGCTTGCGCGTCCTTGAAGAACTCTTGTGCGCGCTCTTGATCGACCTGAGCCGGCGCTGGCAGCGGGAACGCCGTCAGCAGATAGAAGAGAGTAGCGGGAAAGAGGACGCGGGTCACTGATCGCATTCCACTCGGCCTGGGTCGCCACACCCCCACGGATATATATCAACGACCCGCCGGCTTGCGGCAAGATACTCGCGCATGGTGATACTTCGCGCCTCATTCTGATCAGGAGTCGCGATGACCAATCATTCAGTCGTGATCGCCGGCGCAGGACCGACGGGACTCATGCTCGCGGGCGAACTGGCGCTCGCAGGAGTGGACGTCGTCATCGTCGAGCGACGACCCAATCAGGAGCTCTCCGGCGCGCGTGCACTCGGGCTGATGTCGCGCACGCTCGAAGTTTTCGATCAGCGCGGCATCGTGGACCGCTTCCTCTCGGCGGGAAAGATCGCGCAGGTCACCGGCTTCGCCGTCACCCGCCTCGACATCAGCGACTTCCCGACGCGCCACAACTACGGGCTCGCGCTGCGGCAGAAGTACATCGAGCGCATTCTCGCCGGCTGGGTTACTGAGCTCCGGGTGCCGATCCTCTACGGCCCCGAGATCACTGGGTTCGTGCAGCACGACGCCGGTGTAGACGTCACACTCGCAGACGGTGAGTCACTGCGCGCGCAATATCTCGTCGGGTGCGATGGGGGACGCAGCGTGATACGCAAGACCGCGGGCATCGACTTCCCGGGATGGGATCCGACGACGAGCAACATCCTCGCGGAAGTCGAGATGACGGAGCGGCCGCCGTACGGCGTACACCGTTCGGCCGCCGGCCTGTACGCGTTCGGCCGAGAGGAGTACGAAGTTATAAACGGCGAGATTGTCTATAAGGAGGTCGGCCCCATTGGCGTCATGGTCACCGAGCCGAACCCGAGCTCGACGACCGAGCCGACGCTGGAGGATCTTAAGAGATTGCTCATCGCCGCGTGCGGCACCGACTATGGCGTGCACAGTCCAACGTGGATCTCGAGGTTCACGGACGCGACGCGCCAGGCCGCGCAATATCGCAGTGGACGCGTGTTGCTCGCCGGCGACGCCGCGCACGTTCACTCACCGATCGGCGGCCAGGGACTCAGCACCGGTGTGCAGGATGCGGTGAACCTCGGATGGAAGCTGGCGCAGGTGATCAAGGGTACGTCACCGGACAGTCTGCTCGACACGTATCACGCCGAGCGTCATCCGGTTGGTGCGCGCGTGCTGAAGGCGACGATGGCGCAGGTCGCGCTGCACCGGGAGGATGCTCGCACTTTGGCCGTGCGCGACATCGTTGGCGACCTGCTCAAGATGGAGGAGCCGCGCAAGCACATCGCCGGGATGATGTCCGGCCTGGACATTCGGTACGACCTCGGGCCGGGGCATCCGCTGCTGGGACGTCGCATGCCCGATCTCGACGTCGACACCGCAAGCGGACCGCGGCGCGTCTTCAGCTTTCTTCACGACGCTCGGCCGATACTGATCAACTTCGGCGCGCCGCGCGCGATCGATATCGCGCAGTGGTCAGAGCGCGTTCAGTCCGTCGACGCGACATATGATGGCACGTGGCAGCTGCCTGTACTCGGCCAAGTCGCCGCGCCTGACGCGGTGTTGATCCGCCCCGATGGCTACGTCGCCTGGGTGGGCGACGGAACAACGCAGGGGTTGGCGGAAGCACTGACGACCTGGTTCGGGAACGCGCGAGCGTCCGATCAGCGAACGAAGTAGCCGGACACGCGCCATTCGCCGTCGCGGTCGCGCATCGGTGTAACAGTCTCCGTGGCCGTGCGCTTCTTCTCGAAGCTCGTGGTGAACTGAAAGACGACGTACTCACCGTCTGGAGCGCCCGGCAACTCGGTCGCCGGCTTGGCATTGTCCAAGTGACGACTGACCAGGGCGCCTAACGGCTCGCGCGCGAGAGAGAGCGCATGCTTCCACTGTTCAGGTGTTACAGCCGCACGGAACAGGCTCGCCGCCGCTTTCCAACTCGCCGCCGCGTCGCCCCGATCGGCGAGCGCCAGCCACTCGAGAGCCGCGCGTTCGGCGGTGGGGTCAAAGTCGCTCATGTCGTTAGGGTGATGGGAGATGTGCCGCGTCGGACAGGTCTTGCTCTGGCTTACCGTAATAATTGTATCGCACGACGGTGCTCGTCGGCTGGCGCCGTTTGGGATGATGCCTGAAGAACCTCAGCGCCGGTCGCAGAAGGCGCGAAGCGCCAATTCGAAGCAACGCTGATTCGGTGGGATTCTCCAGTCCAGGTCTCTTCGCGACCGCTCTGGCTACTCAACCGGATCATCGCCCGGGCTCCAGAAGTGCGGGCACTTAGCCCGCCATCAGATCAGCGTATATGAACCAAGCCCTCGCGTCGCGATGGACCGCGCCATAGCTTGTGGGCCGTCTCGAACCGACCGGAGCGCCGCCTGATGATCCGCGCCGTTGCAACGCGCCGACTTTTCCCGCTGCTCGGGCTCATTGCCCCACTGCTTGCCGGCTGTGGTGGCGAGAGCACGCAACCGCTTCGGGCCGTCGCACTCGCGGTCGTGACGCAACCATCGGCGTCGGCCCGGAGCGGGGTGGCGCTCGATCAAGCGCCGGTTGTCGAGCTGCGCGATCGGAATGGTGCACCCTTCGCCGAGGCCGGCGTGCCGGTGGCCGCGGCGGTATCCGACGGCGCCGGCCTAACGGGAACAACGACCATCAGCACCGACGCGAACGGACGCGCGACGTTTTCCGGTTTGAGCATCAGCGGCGCCGTCGGTTCGAGAACGCTCACTTTCACGTCATCGGGGCTCACTGCCGTCAGTGCGCAGCCGATTGCCCTCGCGGCCGGTCTGGCCGCCCAGATCCAGGCGAACGGCTCGACCAGTGTCCAGGGCACGGTCAATACCGCTGTCGGTACTCTTCCGGCCGTGGTCGTGAAGGACGCGAGCGGCAATCCGGTCTCCGGTGTCGCCGTGACGTTCGCCATTCCAACCGGTGCCGGCAGCCTAACGGGCGCGACGGCGACGACGAATGCGTCTGGTATCGCGACGGTGGGGAGCTGGACACTGCCCAAAACGTCCGGGCAGTATACGCTGACGGCGACCGCGACGGGTGTGCCGGGCAATGGCGTGACCTTCACCGCGACGGGCACTCCCGACGCGCCGAGTGTGATGCAGCCGGCGAACTCGGGGCAGAGCGCGCTGTACGGAGCTCTGCTCCCGACCGCACTCGAAGTTCACCTGCTCGACCAGTATGGCAATCCGACGCCGGGCGTCAGCGTCACCTGGACACCGGTGGCGGGCGGAGGAACAGCGAGCGCCGTGAACGCGGCAACCGATGCGAGCGGGATCGCCCGCGCCAACTATCGATTGGGACTCGTTCCGGGCACAAACCGGGTGCAGGCGTCGGTCGCGGCGCCAGGCCTAACGACGGAGCTCACCGCGTCGGCGCTCGGCTTCACGCAGTTCGCCGTCGGCGGGGATCACGTCTGCGCGCTGGACGAAAACGGCGCCGCCTTTTGCTGGGGAAAGGACGACTCTGGCCAGCTCGGCATCAACTCGACGGCGAATCGTAGCTCGCCGGTGGCGGTGACGGGCGGCTTGCATTTCCGTCGCATCACCGCCGGCTTCAACGTCACCTGCGCGTTGACCGCGGACAACACGCCATACTGCTGGGGCTCCAACTCGTTTGCGGCGCTGGGCGACGGCACATTGATCTATCATCTGGTTCCGACTCCCGTCAGCGGTGGCTTTCATTTTACCGAGATCTCGACCGGCGGTCAGACAACCTGCGCGCTGGATGCGAGCGGTGCGGCGTACTGTTGGGGCGAGAATGGCATAACGGGCAAGCTGGGACTCGGATCGACGCCGGCACCGGATACCTGTCCGAGCGTCAACGGCGACCTCTCATGCAGCAAGGTTCCTCTGGCCGTCAGCGGCGGTCTCGTCTTCACCTCGATCTCGACGTCCGGCGGACACTCGTGTGCTCTGACGGCGAATGGTGACGTCTATTGTTGGGGCACCAGCTACAACTTCGGCGGCCCTGGGGGCGGCACCGATCCCTCGCCGGTTCTCGTCAGCAACGGTCTCGCATTCGCGTCGGTCACGGCGAGCGACGGACACGTGTGCGGCCTCGTGGCGCCAAGCTCCGCCTACTGCTGGGGCCAGCAGTCGCAATGGGGCGCCATCGGGAACGGCTTCACGAATCAGACTGAGGTGAAGCCAGTGCTCCTCCAGAACTTCGCCGTGCAGCAAGTCGAAGCACGCGGCCTGGGAAGCTGTGCGTTGACGACCGACAATCACGGATACTGCTGGGGCTTCAACAACTACGGCGCTGTCGGCGATGGAACGCTCGCGCTACGCACGACGCCAACCCCGGTCAACACCTCTCTGCTGTTCACGGCGATTCATACGTCAGGCTACGCCGCGTGCGGCCTCACTCCGAGCGGGCAGCTCTATTGCTGGGGTGACAATACCTGGGGTGAGCTCGGCGCAGGTGACGTCGGTGCCCAGCTCACGCCAACGCTCGTGAAGCCGTAAGCTTGGTTGCTATGGCTGCAAGGAAGCGACGTACGCGGCCAAGTTTACAATGTCCTCGTCCGTCAACTTCATCACGACTGGCTTCATCGCAACTGCATTCTTTCCGTCGCGCGTGCCGCTCTTGAAATCATAGAGCTGGCGTGCCGTCGCCGTGGGCGAGTGACCGGCGATGCGCGGGAACACGTCTCCCATCCCTTTCAGGCCTTCGCCGTGGCATGAAGCGCAGGGAATGGTCTTGCCGTCCCCGCCCGTCTTCGCGAGTGCGGCACCCTTCGCGATGCTGCCCGCGGGCACGTAGGCGACAAAGCCGGAGCTTGGATCGCGCAGCTCGGTGCGTTCGAAATCTTCGGGCACCTCGATGATGCGAGTACCCAGCGGCTCCGTGGCGCCGCTGGGATCGACACGCTGGACAGCGTGAGCGGCGGGATGCGTCACCGGTACCGTGTCGGTCTCGATGATCCGGAGCTTCTTCACCGGCTGGATGGAGTGGAAGTACTCCGCCGCCTGACGAGCTTCGTCCAGCGTGATCCCCTTCGCGACCGCGAGCATGTAGATAAGGGGCGCGCCCGGAATCGACGCGTGCCGCCGGTCGCTCTTCATGTCGACGATCTGCTGCACGATGTACGCGACCGACAACTCGCGAAGATCGCCCGTATCCGGTTTGCCGCTTCCGTCGATGAGGTGACACTGCCCGCATGCGTTGTACGCGCCGGCTCTCCCCTCGATCACCGGCGCTGGCGGCGTGGGGTGCTGGTCAGGAAACCAGTCGATCGTGGCAGGGCCGCCGTTGATTTGAGTGAATGTGAATGCCTGCTTGCTTCCGGGGACATGGAAGAGTGTTCCCTCTTCCCTTCGCGTGTCCGGAATCCCGCGTGGGTACGGCCAAGCCGGAAAGTCCGTGCGGACGAGATTCGCCGGCGGATCGTAGTTGGGCGTTGACGCAGCCGGGGCAGGAGCAGAGTGGCAGGCGCCCGTGAGGAGCGCGGCCGCGCCCGCGACTCCCAGCGTTAGGCGTCGTCTTCCAGAAGACATGTCTACTTGAATTCGCGTGTGAACTCTTCGAACTGCGATCGGAGCGCCGCCAGCTCGCGACGCACTTCGTCGAGCGATGCCTCGAGCTCCGCGATGCGATCACGCCTCGGCTCGGCCGCCGCGATCTCGACCTGCGTCTCCGCCGGCGCATCCGCCGGCGCACCGGAAAGGAGGTGCGCGTAGCGGACCTCCTTCTGTCCCGGCTGTCGCGCCATCTCCACCACGAGCTCGCCAGATATCAATTCACGGATGACGGCCTCGACGTCCGCCGCACTCGTGAATTCGGCGAGGCGGTTCGTGCGCGTCTTGATCTCATTCAGCGTCTGCTGCCCGCGCAGCATCAGAACACACAACACCGCGCGAGCGGGTGGCTCGAGGTCGAGCTTCTCCGTCAGGAGATGTTGAAACTTCATGACGCGCGCATCGCTCGGCTGGATCCCACGAACGAGTGATTGCTGGCGCAGACTGTTCACGGCCCACTTCACCTGATCCTCGCCGAGCGACATCACCGGCTCGCGGTTGGAGAGCTGATTGCAGGCGTTGGTGAGTGCGTTGAGCGACAACGGATAGTTGTCGGGGGTCGCCGCTTCCTTTTCCATCAGGCATCCGAGGATGCGCACTTCGATTTCCGAGAGCTGCATCGGTGTAAGTTAGGCCGTGGACGGGAGCCGAGATCGCGCACCGGCGCCACTTGACGTTCATCTCTTGCTGCGCAACGATGGTACCACCTATGACCCTCGACCGTCGAGACCTACTCAAAGGCCTGAGCGGCATTGCCGCATCGGTGGCGTTCACGCGACTGAACGGCGGACCGGTCGCCGCGGCGGCAGTGAAAGCGGCGAGTGCCGGCCTGCCCAGAAAGCAAGACTTCGACATCTCCGACGGCTTCACCTATCTCAACGCGGCCTACACCCACCCGATCCCTCGGCCCGCGGCCGATGCAGCCCGCGCGTACCTCGCGCAGCGCAACAAGCTCGCGATGCCGAAGCCAGGATCCGGCGGTGGCGCGGGCGAGGGCTTCAACGCCAAAGCGCTCTTCGCGGAGTTGATCAACGCGAAGCCCTCGGAGATCGCCTACGTTCCCAATACCAGCACCGGAGAGAATCTCGTCGTCAGCGCGCTCGCGCTCGATCGGCCAACGGACTTCAACGTCGTCACGGACTGGCTCCACTTCGACGGCGCCCTCGTGCACCTGCTCGAGCTGCGGCGCGCCGGCCTCGACGTCCGCATCGTTAGGCCGACGGCCGACTATCGGATTGCGTTCGACGATGTCGCGCGCGCCGTCGACCGCAAGACGAAGCTCATCGAGCTGTCGTCGACCACGATGTACAACGGCTTCCAGCACGACCTCAAGGCCATCTGCGATCTCGCCCACAAGCATGGCGCCTATGTGTATGCAGATATCATCCACACCGCGGGCGCCGAGCCATTCGACGTGAAAGCGAGCGGCGTCGACTTCGCGGCGTGCTCCAGCTTCAAATGGCTGATGGGCGATTATGGTCTGGGCTTTCTCTACGCGCGCGACGACCTGCTCGAGCGCATCCGTCGTCCCCTCGTTGGCTACTATCAGGCGGCGACGATGGCGGGTCACGAGCCACCGTTCGACAACGCCGGTGCATCGGAGCCCGTGTCGTGGACACTCGGTACCGACGCGACGAGCCACTTCGAGGCGGGATCCATCGCTGGCGCGTTGGGCGCTGGGCTCGCCGCGTCCCTCGCGTATGTGAAGGACGTGGGCGTCGGCAACATTCAGGCGTACCGCAAGCCGCTCCTGCAGAAGCTGCGTGAGGAAGTGCCGCGACGCGGCTTCACCTGCGTCACACCGCCGGAATCCACGGCGAGCATTATCACCTTTGCGCGCAAGGGACTGGGCGCGAGCGACACGCCGCGGAAGCTCGCCAAAGCACGGGTCGACGTCCGGATTGCCGACCATTGGATGCGAGTGTCGCCTTCGATCTACAACGACATGGCCGACGTCGATCGTCTACTGGAAGCGCTGTAGTGCACGACCCAGCTTATCGTTAGGCGCCAGGTCGCACGAAAGGCGCTCACGAATCGCGCGGGGATTCACCGCTCCCTCAGTGATTCGGTTCGTTGGGTAGCCAGCGCGGCAGCTCGCCGGTCCGCGCGATAACCGAGAAGGAGAAACACTACGAAAGTGACGAAAGACACCCCTCCTAACGTGGAGATGGCAAGCGAGAGATTGATCCTGTGCTCGCTCTCCGCCATGTCGGTGCCCAGGTAGATGAGCACGATCGCGGCGCCGAACGCGAGCGCTGCGCGTTTGTGCCACCACCATGACGCCGACGTCTCGACTGGCGGCGGTCGCAGCGTTGCGACGATTCGCTTCGCTCGTTGTTCGTCTTTGGCGTCGACGATGGCGATGCGGATGCTCCCAGCAAGGCCCAAGGTGCCAGAAGAGTACGGATCGAGGACCACCGTCTCGATCCCCTCGCCCTCGAGCGCCAGACGTGCGCTCTCGGCCCAGCTTACGGAATGCGTGTGAAGCACCGTGATCATGGCCACCTCCACAAAAGCCAGCGCCGTCAGCTTCAACTCTTCCTTAAGTAGCTGCCGAATACTCCGCGAGTCCAACCCGCTCAGCGAGCGCGTGGAAGCGCGGGTCCTTGCGCAGCGGATCGAGCGCCGGCTCCATGGCGTCGCCGGTGAAGGTTGTGGGTCTCATTGGCGCGGCGGCGGGTGATGCACCACCGTGACCTGCGCGCTGATAATAATTGTCAGGAGGTCCTCTGCTCCTTCCAACGGACCGGCATAAATCGCCCGCGTCTGCTGGAGAATCCGTTCACTGTTCGGTGCGTGTGAGTAGACAGCGAGACGGGGCCCGACGCGCCGGAACACCTCAGCAGCTTGCTGCGGTGTGGTGTGATGCGCAACGATGGCTTCGACGGTCGCCGCGCTCGGACGGTCTGGGCGCTCACGAATGAATTGAGGATCGATGACCTCATGCACGAGGACGTCGACGCCCTGTGCGTGACGTACCAGATTCTCCGAGACGCGCGTATCGCCGGACAGCACGACGGAGTGCCCTCCGTAGTCGATCCGATAGCCGAAGGCGGGTCGCACGAGGCCATGATCCACGGCGAACGCGGTCACCATTACGCCCTGTTCGGAGAATACGACACTGTCTCTCGTCACCTCGTGACTGATGACAGAAATACCCGCGGCCGGGAGATGCTCATCGATATCACGGCGCATCTGGATGTCGAAGGCGAACGCTTCCTGAAGGTGCGTCATCATGGCGTGCGTACCAGCCGGTCCCCAGACCTCGAGTGGCACCGCGCGCTGCCCACCGGCCCAGCCGGTGAGGAGCAGGTCGGGGAGTTGGAGCACGTGGTCCGAGTGCAAGTGCGTGAGGAACACTCGCGTGATGGAGCGTATCGGCACACCGGCCTGCGCGAGTCGCAGCGTTGCCCCGCGGCCGCAGTCGAACAGAAAGCGCAGACCGCCCGCTTCGACCAGCGTGCTCGCTCCATACTGCTGCAGATTCACGGGCGGCCCGGCGGCCGTACCAAGTAGTATGACCTTGAGAGTGTCGGACGGTGGCATCGCGACTGTGGACCGCGACGTGGCGCACCCGAGAATCGCGGCAACACCGAGCAGGTAGCGCGTCATCTGAGTTTCCTAGTGTACGAGTGAGTGGCTTGGCGGCGGGTCGCGGCGATCAGGGTCAAACGGTGTGAGGCGTAGACATTCATCTCTGGTACTCCTGCCGAGGGACTGCCCTTAGAATACGTCTTCTTCGGCGCCGGCACCCCGTTCAAGGACGACAACACCGCCCGAGCCCTCAATGACCGTCTCGTACGAGAACAGCAAAACTATCTTTGAGGGAATCAAGGCCGCCGGCATTCGGTCCGTGTCGGCGCTCCCCGAGACGTGGCTGGGTCTCCTCCTGGGGCGCATCGAGGAAGACCCGGACATGACGCTCGTCCAGGTGGCGAAGGAGGAAGAAGCGATCGGCATAGCAGCCGGAGCGTACTTCGCCGGCACACCGCACGTCCTCCTCATGCAGAACCACGGCTTCTTCGGCGCGGTGAACGGCCTCGTGTCGCTCGCGATGCTGTACCACATCCCGCTCTGCATGCTCATCGCGTACCGCGGCCACTGGGGCGAGCCCTACCCGTGGCACACGCGCGGCGGCATCGTTACCGAAGGCGTGCTTCGCGCGCTCGGGATTCCGTTCGAGCACGCGCGCGATCCGATGAAAGTCGCGAAGCAGATCCGCGAGGCGTGGACGTTCTCGCAGAGCTCCCTCTCTCCGGTCGCGCTCCTGCTCACGCGCGACCTGATGGAGGATTGATGGAGCGCGCCGGCTGCATCGAGATGATCTATCCGGAGCTCGAGGACAGGATCGTCGTCACGATCATGGGCGCGTGCGCACAGGAGCTCTACAACCTCGGCGACCGCGACAACTTCTTCTATCTGCAGCACGCCATGGGGCTGGCGTCGTCGATCGGACTCGGGCTCGCGATGCACCTCCCCGCCGAGCGCGTGATCGTGCTCGACGGCGACGGGTCGGTGCTGATGAACCTTGGCACGTTCGTCACGCTGGCCCGCTATCGTCCGCGGAACCTGATCCACGTCGTCTTCGACAACGGGAGTCTCCTCTCGACGGGCGGATTCGAATCGCAGACAGCAGCGGGCGTCACCGACCTCGCGGCCATCGCACGTGGCGCCGGCATCGAGCACGTGGCGACCGCGTCGACCACGATCGAGTTCGGCGAGGCATTTCTTGCCGCACTGGAGTGCGAGGACTTAAGCGTCATCGTGGCGAAGGTCGCCGCCGTGGGTCCCGAGCACTACGGGATGGACCTGCACCTTCCCGAAAACGCGTTCCGCTTCAAACGCTGGATCAAGACGCGGAAGCGCGCATGACGACACCACGGCCGGCGTACGACATCGAAGCGTGGCGTCGACGCATCCCGCTCCTCGCGTCGTGCATCCCGATGAACAACTGCTCACAGGCGCCGCAGACGGACGCGACGCGCGCTGCGGCCGAGCGGTATCTCGACTCGTGGAACCGGAGCGGGATGGACTGGGATGCATGGATGGCGGAGGTGGCGCTAGCGAAGGTGGCGTTCGCGACGATCATAGGCGCCATGCCGTCAGACGTCGCGGTGTTCGGCTCCGTCTCGGCGGCGGCAAGCGCGGTGGCGAGCGCGCTCGATCTCGACGACAAGCGGCGACGCATCGTCGTGAGCGGGATGGAGTTCCCCGGTGTGGCTCATGTCTGGCTAGCACAGGGGCGCCGCGGCGCGCAGCTCTGTCAGGTACCGGTGCGCGATGACGGAATCGAGCCGAACGCCTACGACTCACTGATCGACGAGCGGACCGCGCTCGTGTCGGCGTGCCATGGATGGTACGTCAACGGATTCTTGCAGGATGTGGCGCGCATCGCCGCTCGCGCCCGCGCCGCCGGCGCGCTGTCGTTCGTCGATGCCTACCAGACCCTCGGCGCGCTGCCGGTGGACGTGCGCGAGCTCGGCGTCGACTTCCTTGTTGCAGGAACGCTCAAGTTCCTGATGGGGGTATCGGGTATCGCGTTTCTGTACGTCCGGCCGGAGATCGTCGACTCGCTGCGTCCCACGGCAACCGGTTGGTTCGGCCGCGTCGAGCCATTTGCCTTTTCACAGACGCTCGACTGGTCGCCTAACGCGAGCCGCTTCGACGCGGGGACGCCGCCCGTGCTCAACGCGTACATTGCGCGCGCCGGCCTGGAGCTCATCGAAGAGGTGAACCCCGCGAGCATTCGCGCGTGGCACGAAGTGCTCGCCCGGCGCATGATCGATGGCGGCCGCGCGCGCGGGCTCGTGCTGCATGGCACGGACGACGTCAGTCACAAGACGGCGACGACCGCGTTCGTCGTGCCCGACTCGCACGCCGTCGAGGCCGCGATGCGCGCCCGCGGCGTGCTGCCATCCGCGCGCGGCCCCGTAATTCGCCTCGCGCCCCACTTCTACAACACGCTCGATGACGTCGACCGCGCGCTCGACACCCTCGCCGACGTCATCCGCGCCCGCTGAGCGCACCGCGGCGACAGGCCGCGAGACGTTCGCTTCCCGGCTCGGCGGGCTGCTGACCATCGTCGGCGTCTCCGTGGGGCTCGGCCACGTGTGGCGCTTCCCGTACATGGTCGGGAAGTTCGGCGGCGCGGCGTTTGTTCTGTTCTACGTGGTTGTGTCGGTGGTCATTGGCGTGCCAGCCCTAATGGCTGAATTCGCGCTCGGCCGGAGCGCGCGGCGCGGACCCGTGGGCGCGTTCGAGCGCGGCGGCTTGCCGTATGGACGCTATGTCGGGTGGTTCCTCTTTTTTGTGGTTACAGCGGCCACGGGCTACTACTCGGCCGTCATCGGCTGGGTGCTCTGGTACACGGTGAGCCAGGTCGCGATGCTCGCTCACGTTCGGTTGGACGCCGCCGCCATTCTGCCGCCTAACGACGGATTCGTGCTCCGGTCGTTTCTGCTCCAGCTCTGCTGCACCGCAGTGGTCATCCTCGCTTGCGCGGCCGTGCTCGTGAAGGGGGTACGCAAGGGCATCGAGGTCGTGAGCACGATCCTGCTGCCGGCGATGACCGTCGTCACGATCGCCGTCATGGTCCGCACGCTCACGCTGCCTAACGCGTGGCAAGGCGTCCGGTGGTACCTGCTCGAGTTCCGCTTCCATGATCTCTCGGCGAACGTGATGGCCGCGGCGATCGGGCATGCGATCTTCGCGTTGTCGTTAGGCGGGACGTTCATGGTGGTGTATGGATCGTACCTGCACGCCGACGAGCGGCTCGCGCGTCCCGCCATCTGGACCGTCATCGGCGACACAGGGTCCTCGCTCATTGCCGGCCTTGCGATCATACCAGCCGTGTTCGCGTTCGGGCTCTCGCCCGCCGCCGGGCCGGGATTGATCTTCGACACGCTGCCCAAGGTGTTCGCGGCGATGCCCGCAGGCTGGCTCTTCGGCGCGTTGTTCTTCGTCAGCCTCGTTGGAGCGGGCTATCTCTCCGACATCGGCGCGCTGGAGGTGCTGGTCGCGGGACTCACGGACAACACGCGACTCTCGCGCACGCGCGCGGTGTGGGTGATGGCGGCCGCGTGCTTCATCCTCTCGATCCCGCCCAGCGTCAACATGTCGATCTTCGTGCCGTGGGACCTCACCTTCGGCTCGGGCATGCAGACCCTCGGCTCCCTACTCGCCGTGATCACCGTCGGCTGGTGTCTCCATCGCGGCGCGGCACTCGCGGAGCTGTTCGGCGCGGGCGAGAGGCCGGTGCCGATGTGGATGTTCTACTGGATCCGCTTCGGGATCCCGCTCGTCATCGTCGCCGTCGGGGTGTACTGGCTGCTCACGCAGGTATTCCGCATCTTCGCCGGCGTCTGATAGGCTAGGTGCTAGGTACTAGGTGTTAGGTGCTAGAAGCACCGCGGAGCCGCTAACACCTAACACCTAACACCTAACACCTAACACCTAACACCTAGCACCTAGAACCCAGCACCTCGCCCCTAGCCCCTCTGTAATATGACCGTGCTCGCCGACTTCATCGCCGCGCTCGACCGCGGCACGCTCAAGGTCGTGGACCTCACGCAGCCGCTCGGCCCCGACACGCCCGTGATCGGGCTGCCGCCGATGTTCGCGCCATCGCCGGGCGTCTCGATGGAGGTCATCTCGCGCTACGACGACAAGGGGCCGGCGTGGTACTGGAACACCATCACGATGGGCGAGCACACGGGCACGCACTTCGACGCGCCGGTGCACTGGGTCTCGGGCAAGGACCTGCCTAACAATCGGTGCGACACGATACCGCCGCGGCGATTCATCGGCCCCGCGTGCGTGATCGACGTGACCGCCGAGGTCGCGCGCGACGAGGACTTCTTGCTCATGCCCGAGCATGTGACCGCGTGGGAGAAACAACACGGCCGCATCCCGCCTAACGCGTGGGTGCTGCTCCGCACCGGGTGGAGCAAGCGCACAAATCGTGAGCGTTTTCTCAACGTGACGCCGGAGGGTCCGCACAGTCCGGGCTTTCACCGGAGCACGTCCGAGCTGCTGGCGAAGGACCGCGACATTCTTGGCGTCGGTGTCGAGACCGTCGGCACCGACGCCGGGCAGGCCGGAAGGTTCGATCCGCCATTCCCGAACCACGCGACGATGCACGGGAATGGGAAGTTCGGGCTGGCGAGCCTGTGCAACCTCGATCAGCTGCCGGCGACGGGCGCGGTGGTGATCGCGGCGCCGCTCAAGATCGTGGACGGGAGCGGCAGTCCGTTACGCGTGCTGGCGATCGCGCCCGCATAGCCGGCTGTTGAAAATATGCGCTTACACCTGGTTGATGATCCGTTGTGCCGCGTCCTTGAGGGTCTGTGCAGTCACAGCCGAGATCCGGCCTGACCCCAGCATCGCGTCAACCTTATTCTGGAACGCCCGGAGCTGATTGATTCCCGCGGTCGTGTTTCCGCGCGCGAGGGTGGCCGATGCGGCAAGGAGTGATGCGTTGAGCGTTGACGCCTCGGAAGCAGCGAGCGCACCCGCGGTTACCAGACTCGTAATCGTCGCCGTGGCTGCTTGCGCGGCCTGCGACGGACTCTGAACGGTGATCGTGGCGGAGGTCCTCGTTATGCCGCCATCCCCGTCGTCCACGCTGACGGTCACCGTGTATGTACCGGCGACGAGGTACGTATTTGCGAGATTGAATGCCTGTCCGGAGAGCGCGAGCGGCTGGGGCCCAGTGCCAGTGCCATAATCCACCGTTGCGCTCCAGGTATCGGCGCCCGGATCAGTGAAGGAGCCCGAGACCGAGTAGCTCTCGCCGGCGATGAGCGTTGCACCGCCAAGTGGAGCGATGGTTGGCGCGACGTTGCTGACGGTAACGCCTGTGGTGGTCGTTGAGCTCGCACCCTTCGCATCGGTGACGACGAGCGTCACGGTGCGGGCACCGTCGTCAGCGTATGTATGATGCGGGGAAGGCTGATTGGAATGCGCAGTGCCATCGCCAAAGTCCCAGTCATAGGTAATGGCGTCGCCATCCGGATCCGTCGACGCGCTGCCGTTGAATGCAACGTCGGAACCCTCGAGCGCAGCGTAGGGACCACCAGCGTTCGCGACGGGCGGCTGGTTCGGTTGGAGCGCGTTGATTGTCAGCGTCGTCCGCCCTTGAGCACCGTCCTTGTCGGTCACCACGAAGGCGAGTGTGTGCACGCCTGCGACGTCGAATCCCCAGGAAAAGTCGACGCTGCTGCTGCCCTTCGATGGCCCTTTGACCGCAGCCGGCGGCTGCGCACCGTCGATCGAGACCGAGAACGTCCATGGCTGATCGCTCGTTCCCGGGTCGGTAGACACAATCGTGACATTGAACTTTTCACCCACCAGCACCGTGCGGTCCGGACCCGCGTCAGGCACGGGCGCCGCGTTGCGCACGACGATTGGTTGCACGCGTGTCGCGGTCGCGCCCCACACGTCGCGCACCTGGAGCGAAACCTTGTAGCTGTCGGGCGTGCCGTCGGCCAGCAGTGGGAGATTGTCCGCGAAGGTATGTCGAACCACAGGATCGGTGGTCGTCAACGACGTTCCGTCACCGAAATCCCACGCATATTGCGCAATCGCGTCGCCGTCGGGGTCGGTCGTCGTGCTGGCGTCGAAAACGACCTCTGTCCCTTCGGAGACGTCCTTCGACGATGGAACGAACATCGGCACTGGCGAGTGGCTGAAGGCGATGCGATTCCAGCGGATCGCCACGAACTCCAGGTTCTGCTCGATCAGCGCCTGGCCCGCCACCTGGTTCGACTCATTGATGTCGTGCGCCGCGTCGTTGCCGATCGAGGATACCTGGCCGTCCTTCCAGACCAGCGCGCCTCCTCGTCCGAAACCGACGATGACGCCGGCGTCGTTGATCGCCTGAGCGAAATCGTTCTGGGGAAATGATGGGTCAACTGGAGGAAGCTCGGTCACGTGCCCATTCTCCCAGAGCGCGGGCCACCGGGTGTGCATATCGTCGTAATAGCCTACGATCTGCCCGTGATTGTTGATGTCAGTGACGCTGACATTCGCGACACCAGGGCGCGCGATCTGGCTCGACAGATCGGTGACAACGCCGGCCTCCCAGAGGAAGCCATGATTCGTTGCAGTGGTCGGCGTCGAGATCGAGTAAACGCCGACGACCTGCCCGTTCTCGTTGATCGCAGTGGGCGTCAGCACTGTCGCGCCGAGGCCCTCGAACCCACCGAGAAAGTCGACGCTCGCCACGGTTCCGGAGGTAAGATCGATGTGCGCAATGAATGGCTGCGGCGACAATCCGCTCGCGTCCTCAACGACGCCGACGACGTCGCCTTTGTTGTTGATTGCGGTCGCTCGGCTTCTCGGTGCGTCTCCCAGTGCTGGGGTGAGCTCCAGCAGAGTGTTGTCTGGTCGCCAGACGACGGCTCTGAAGTTCGGGCCGATAATGTCGCCGACGAGCCACTTCGAGTCGTTCATCCCCAACACTCGGCTTGTCGTGTTGGGGGGAGTGAACAGCTTGATGGAGTTAAAGCCTTCGTTCAGACAGGCGAAGGCCAGGAAGAAGGTGCCCGAGCCGCTGTATTGGACGTTCAACGCCATCCGTCCAGATTCGTCGATCGCCACGCCATTTGCCTGGGCTCCCGATGGAGCGCCGCATGTGCCGCCTGAAACGAATTGAGCATCGCTTCCAACGACCACATCACGAGAGAGCGCGCCCAGCGTCGGTCGCGACTTTGCGAGCCGCGGTGCAGTAGCGTCGTTGCACGCGAGAGCGATGGGGACGATGAGCAGCGTCCAGAAGCGGCTGCGCTTCATGAAGCCTCCAAGGCTTGCAATTGTAGGGTGCGAAGACTCTCCCGCCGGCGAGACTTGCAGGAGTACGTCGCCGGGCAGGATCACCCGAGCGTCGGTCGGCGGCCAATGTTTAGCATTTGGCGCCAAAAGTCAAACATCTGTTTCGGACGTACTCGTTACGAAGTCGTCATCGCCAGTCGGCGCGGCCGCACCTGGACCGTGTGCCGCGTGCCGTCATCGACGAGCGTGAAGCGCGCTCCGTCGACCGCCGTGTCATCGACGACGATGTGCACGTCACCCCCCTCCATGGCGCCGGGATCGTGCACGACGATCTCGTAGGTGCTCTGACCATAGCGATAGGTGATCGAGTACTCCGACCAGCTGGTTGGCACGCGCGGGCGAATCTCCAGCTCGTCGCCGTGCTTCTGGAAACCGAGAATCGCCTCGAGTCCCACGCGGTACAGCCAGCTCGCCGATCCGGTGTACCACGTCCAGCCGCCGCGGCCGAGGTGACCGGGGGCGGTGTAGACGTCGGCAGCGACGACGAAGGGCTCCACCTTGTAGATCGCCACGTCTTCCGGCGTCAACGCGTGGGTGAGGGGGTTGAGCATCTGAAATAACTCGAACGCCCGATCGCCGTCGCCGCGCACCGCTGTCGCCAGCACCGACCAGAGCGCGCCGTGGGTGTATTGGGCGCCGTTCTCCCGCACGCCCGGGACATAGCCCTTGATGTACCCAGGGTCGTGCGACGTCTTGTCGAAGGGTGGCGTGAGCAGCATGAGAAGACGCGCATCATCGCGCACGAGATGCTCCTCGAACGACTGCATCGCTCGCACTTGCCGTTCCGGCGCACCAGCGCCGGACAGCACGCTCCAGCTCTGGGCGATGGCATCGATGCGACATTCATCGCTCCCGGCCGAGCCTAACGGCGTCCCGTCGTCGAAGTAGGCGCGGCGGTACCAGGCACCGTCCCAGGCATGTGCCTCGACGGCGGCGGCGTACGTGTCAGCCTGCGCGCGCAACTCGGCCGCCACCGCCCTGTCATGGCGCGCATCGGCCTGTTTCGCGAACGTACGGAGGGTCGTGATGAGGAACCAGGCGAGCCACACACTCTCCCCGCGCCCCTCCACGCCCACGCGGTTCATGCCGTCATTCCAATCGCCGATGCCGATGAGCGGCAGGCCGTGCTCACCAGTCGTGCAGGCTTTGCGGAGCGCGCGGAGGCAATGGTCATATACCGTCCCGCGCTCATCGCTGACGCGTGGCAGCTCGTAGACCTCATGCTCGTGTGGCTCCAGCGCGCGCATCGTCAGGTAGGGCACGCTCTCGTCGAGGACCGTGGGGTCGCGGGTGACGCGGACGTAGTGATCGACGACGTAGGGCAGCCAGGCGAGATCGTCGGAGAATCGCGTGCGCATGCCGCGGCCGCTCTCCGGATGCCACCAGTGCTGCACATCGCCCTCGACGAACTGTCGCGCCGAGGCGCGAAGGATGTGCTCGCGCGCCACGCCCGGTTCCGCGTACACGAACGCCATCGAATCCTGGAGCTGATCGCGGAAGCCGTACGCGCCGCTGCTCTGGTAGAGCGCCGTGCGGCCCCACATCCGGCACGCGAGCGCCTGATACAAGCTCCACTGATTGAGCATGATGTCAAAGGTGGGCTCCGGCGTTTGCACGGAGATCACCGACAGCCGCCCTCGCCATCGGGCGACGTTGCCCACGATCGCAGCGCTCGCGCGCCGCGCGTCTCGATACTCGTCCACGACGGCGCGGGCCGCCTCCTCGCCCTGTGCCGCACCGAGAACGACGACGATGTCGCGCGTCTCGTTAGGCGCCAGCTCCAGTACGCAGCGGAGCGCGGCGCACGGATCCACGCCGACCCCTGTCGTTCCGCCGAGCGGGCGCAGGAGCCCAGCGGGAGCAGCCACCGTTCCATTGCGCCCGAGGAATTCGCGCCGGTCGGCGGTGTGGCCGGCGAGCGGCTCACTGATCGCGCAGAACGCGACCCACGACGCGAATTGCGGATCGAAGAAGTTCCGTGCGTAAAGCGCGCCGGTGTCCGGCGCGAACGACGTGTGGACCTGATGCTGCGTATGCTCACGCAGGCTGCCCACGACCCACTCGATGTACGACGTCACGGCAATGCGTCGCGCCCGCCCACTGTGATTGGTGACGCGCAGCAGTGACAACTTGATCGGCGCGTCCTCGGCGAGGCCAAGGGTGAGATGGGTGGCGATGCCGAACGCCTCGTGCTGAAAGGAGGAGCTCCCGGCCCCGTGAACCACGGTGTACGGCGCGTTGCGACGTATCGGCGCTGGTGTTGCCGTCCAGCAGTCGCCACTCTCCTCATCGCGCAGATAGAGCACCTCGCTCACTGGATCGCTCACCGGGTCGTTGTGCCACGGGGTGAGACGAAAGAACTGGCTGTTCCCGACCCAGGTACACGCCGCACCACGCTCGCTGACGAGGAACCCACCGTGCGCATTGGCGACGACGTTCGCCCACGGCGCCGGGGGCACGCTGTCGCCACGAACGCGCACGAGATAATCGCCGTCGGCAGTGACGCCGCCGATGCCGTTGTCGAAGCGCAGCGCCTCGTCAGGCACCCGCGACCCGTTTCTCGATGGAGCACGCACGTCGTGACCGCTGCTGCCTAACGACTTCGCGGCCGGTGCGGTGATGACGGCAATCGCGCCGCTCGGGCTGAGTGGCCGCACGCGCTGCATCGCGACCGGCGTGTAACGTCCCGAAGCCCGGGGAGGACTCGCGACCGGTTCCAGGGCAGGCGAAGCGTCATCGGGGCCGCCGATCGCCTCGTCGAGAATCTTTCCTATCGAGCGGCCATCGCATCGCACGAGCAGTCGCGCGGTGGCCCGGAGCATCGCCAGATCGCTCTCGCTCACATTGTCGCGACGCCGCACGAACACACCACCCGGCCGGTCGATGATGGCGGAATCGGTGGCGGTGAACATTGTCGATGCAATGAAGTCGCTCAGTTCCTGCAAATAGCTGTGGGCACGGTCGTTCAGGACGACCAGGTCGACCGTCATCCCACGCCGGCGCCAGTATCGGTGAGCGGCGAAGAGCTGGCGCAGCGTCGGCAATCCGTCCTTCGAGTCGATCGTCGCCAGCACAATGGGCCAATCGCCAGAGACGCCCTGCGCCCAGAGCATCGGCTGGGAGCCGTGGCTCTCGCGCAACTCGTCCTGCGGGGCCCGGAGCGCCGGATTTCCGAAGAAGAGGGAAGCGGCGAGATCCTGGAACACCGCCGCGTCGGCTGGCGTGATGCCCAGCTCGCGCAACTCGACCTGTGTCGACGTCCACGCCAGATCGAGCGCGCGCTGCGCGGCATGTGGATGATGGTAGCGGTCGGCCAGGACGAACAGCTGTTCGCGTGACGTCGCGACGAGCGTCGTAAAGGCCACGGTCGCGGACTGGCCCGGCTCGAGCACCACACGGGTGCGCAGCGCGAAGATCGGATCGAGAACGGCGCCCGTGGTGCCAGAGAGCGGGCCGTCAGTCAGGAGTGCGAGCGGGTCTCGTGGAGTGCGCCCACGGCCGAGAAACCGCGCTCGATCAGTCTCGTAGCTGACCGTACCAATGGCCTCACCACCCGTGGCGACGACGTGCGCGCACCACAGTCGCCGCTCCTGCGCCGAGCGTGGCCGGCGCGTCGCCGTCACGGTCGAACACCACTCGTGCCATTCCGTTTCGACGAACAGATTCGCGAATGCGGGATGGGCGCGGTCAGCGTTAGGCGAGGCGAGGACGATCTCTCCGTAGCTGGTGAGCTCGATCTCGCGGGGCTCGGCGCTGCTGTTCGTGAGCGTCACGCGCCGCACTTCCGCTGAATCCTGCGGAACGATCGCGATCTCCGTCCTCGTCTCGATCCCCCCGTCGGTCCGGTGGAAGGTGACGCGATCGGTGGCGAGCAGCGCCTGATACCAGTCGGCCGGAGCGCACACCGGTTGATGCGCCACCGACCATACCCGCTGCCGCGTCACGTCCTTCACGTAGCAAAACTGCCCTGTGGCGTCGCGCGTTCCGTCGGCGCGCCAGCGCGTCACCGCCAGATCCTCGTAGCGACTGTAGCCGCCGCCACACTGACTCACCATGACCGTGTATGGCAATCGTCCGAGCAGTGCGACGTGCGGCAGCGGCGTGTTCGGCTCGTCGATCTCTCGCACGGTTGGACGCTCGAGATCGGGATCGGGCAGGGCCTCCTCGGCGCGTGCTGCCTGCGGCTGCTGCAGCACCACGCGGCGCGGTACGCGCTCGAACAGCAACAGCTCGGCGGCGCGGATGAGCGGATCCTCATGGAAGCGTCGCTGCCACACGTCCCCGGTGAGCACATTGGTGAGCGCGACGAGCGACATCCCGATGTGGTGGGCCATGTAATTCTTCACGAGCGCGAAGCGCTCACCCGGGTCGGGACGGGTGTAATCGATGGCGTCGCGAAACCCATACGGCCCGAGCGCGCCGAGCTGCTCCTCGGCCCCGAGATTCGCCATGGCTGGCGATGGCTCGACCATCAGGGCCAGGGCCGACGCGTACGGGGCGATGACCAGGTCGCTGCCGAGTCCACGCTTGAGAGCGAGATCGGGGACGCCGAACGCGCGGTACTGATACGTGAGATGGCGATCGCGGAGATTGTAGGCGCTCTCGCTGACGCCCCAAGGCACGCTGCGCTCCGCGCCATATGCGATCTGCCGACGGACGGCGCTCTCATACGTCGCGCCGAGCACCGTGAACGGAAACGAGCGCATAACGAGGGCCGGCATCAGGTACTCGAACATGCTGCCGCTCCACGACACCAGAGCCGTCTCGCCGGTCGCGCGGGTCAGCGTACGTCCCAGCCGGAACCAATGTTCGACGGGGACGTCATCCTTCGCGATGGCAACGAAGCTGGCGAGCCGCGCTTCCGATGCCAGGAGGTCGTAGTAAGACGGGTCCAGCGCGTGGGCGCTCTGCTGGTAGCCAATGGAGAACAGCTTCCGAGATCGGTCGAACAGAAAACGAAAGTCCATCTCCATCGCAAAGTCATGCGCGCGGTCGGCGATGGCGCGGAGACGCGGCGCAAGCTCACCGTCGACAGCCATCTCGCGACAGGCGCGCCTGACGGCGATGAGGTGCCCACAGAGGTTGCCGCTGTCGACCGTTGATATGTACGCTGGCTCGAGCACCCGCAGATCGTGCAGATCGTACCAGTTATAGAAGTGCCCGCGAAACCGACGCATGCGCTCGAGGGCGCGGAACGCCAACTCCAGCCGCCGTGCCATATCCTCCGCGGTGATGAAGCCGAGGTCACACGCGCTCACCGTGGAGAGCAGTTGGAGACCGATGTTCGTTGGCGACACCCGCATTGCCGTTTCCGGCTTCGGATCCTCTTGAAAGTTGTCCGGCGCGAGCCAGTGCGTGCTGGCGTTGGCGAAGGTGTCGAAGTACTGCCAGTGGAGCCGCGCATATTCCATCGCGACGCTCCGCTCCTCGGCCGAGAGCAGGGTGCGTCGAGGCGGCGCGGGCTTGCTGAGAATGTCGGCGATCGCCGGGGCCATGCTCCACAGCGCGGTGAGTGGCAGCACGATCGCGACGATGACCCAGCGATCGGCTTGCGCGAACGCGCCTAACGCGGCAAGGCCGAGAATGAGCACGGAGAGGAGGACCGCCGGCCACATCACTCGCCAGGCCGTATTCGCGCCAGCAGCGACTTCACGTTCGCTCTGGGACGACGTCTGCCACTCGAGGAGATGTTTCCTCGTCAGGCGGAGTCGCCAGATCGTGCGTCCGATGGCATCGGCGGAGAGCAGGGCTTGATGCGGAAGAAAGACAATCGCCAGCGCGAGCTGTTGAGCGCTCGTGATGGTGTCGCGCGCGACGGCGCCGTAGTACGCGCGCCAGGACTTGTCGAGCGGCGGCCTGACGATAGCCAGGAGCAGTGAGAAGACCCATGGAGCCGCGATGGCGCTGAGGGCGAGCACCGTCCAGCGAACGGGCGAGCCGGCGAGGACCGTCCATCCCGCGACGAGCAGCAGCAGTTGGGCGATCTCGACGACGCTGCGGCGCAGATTGTCGAGGATCTTCCAGCGTGAGAGCAGCGACAGGCGGTTGCGCTCGAGACCCTGTGGGCCCGGTACCCATAGCGTGAGCCACCGCAGAAGCTGCCAGTCGCCGCGGATCCAGCGATGCTTGCGTCGCGAGAAGGTGAGATAACGGCTCGGGTAGTCGTCGTAGACGTTGATGTCGGTCGCCAGCGCCGCACGAACGTAGCTGCCCTCGATGAGGTCATGTGACAGCAGCGAGTTTTCAGGAAAGCGTCCGTGCGTCGCCGTCTCGTATGCGACGACGTCGTAGATGCCCTTCCCGGTGAAGCTGCCCTCCCCGAAAAGATCCTGGTACACGTCGGAGACGGCGGTGGTGTATGGGTCCACTCCGGGATGACCAGAGAAGATCGTCGCGAAACGCGACCGGTGTGCGCTCGGCAGTGAGATTCCGACGCGCGGCTGGATGACACCGTACCCGCGCACCACGCGGCCGAGTCGGGCGTCATACTGCGCGCAGTTCAGCGGGTGGGCGAGCGTGCCGACGAGCAGTGCGGCGTTCCCCGGTGGGAGCACGGTGTCGGAATCCAGCGTGATGACGTAGCGCACGTTGCGGATTGCTGCCGTATCGCCAACGATCATGGAAAAGGCGTCGCCGGCGCTGCCCTGCACGAATTGATTGAACTGGGCGAGCTTGCCGCGCTTCCGCTCCCAGCCCATCCAGACGCCCTCCGGCGCATTCCATCGTCGCGGCCGGTGGAAGAGGTGGAACCGGTCGCTCGAGCCACCGTCGCCGTACCGCGCGTTGAGGTCTCGCACGCCTGCGGCGGCGGCGGCGATGATCGACGCGTCTTCGGCGCGTGTTTCCGTCGGGGAGTCCGCGAAGTCGCTCAACAGGGCGAAGTGAAGGTGCGCTTCGCGGTTGGCGAGGAATTGGACTTCGAGCGTGGCGAGCGCTTCCTGCACGACATCGACGCTCGGGAAGAGCGTCGGAATCACGATCGCGGTCCGGAGCTCGGCGGGAATTCCATCGCCACCGGTTGCCTCTTCGCTCAAGTCGAGCTTCGGCAGCGTGTGTGGCGGGAGGAACGTCGTCACCAGCTGATTCACGACATTGATCGCCACGTCGTTCGCGGGAATGAACGCGAGCAACAGGGCGAAGACAGACGCCGGCGCCGCGACGCGCCAGCTGACCCAGAGCAGGGCGAGCGTCGCAGCGAACACGCCGCCTCCGAACACCGCATACGGGTGACGGAGCACCCAGCGATACACGCGTTCTCCGAGCGCCGGCCGATACCCAATCGCTCGCTCGAGATCGGCGCGGCCCTGATCGATGAGAAAATACCCAACATGTGCGCGCCGTTGATCAGTCTCTCCCGTTCCGTCGTTGGACCGCGCGAGGTCGACGGCGCGTTGGGCGACGGCGGCTTCCTCGCGGTGGGTGCGCTTCGCGACCTGCTCGACGACGTGGCGATACTGGTCGCGCGTGGC
>Ga0136846_1237076_pt1 | contig 24453 bp, 29 predicted proteins | sample HopSoiMetagenom2_FD_96841 | JGI IMG/M metagenome (GOLD analysis project Ga0136846, IMG submission 96841) | Grasslands soil microbial communities from Hopland, California, USA - 2 Assembly 2016 (version 4) | ecosystem: Environmental > Terrestrial > Soil > Grasslands | place: USA: Hopland... | reverse complement strand
GTGATACTCGTAGTCTAATGGCAAACGCTCTCTTCATCCGCCTGCAGGCGACCGCGCAGCGCCTCATCGAGAAGTACGGGCAGGCTGGCACCATCCGCCGTATCGCGCCGCCTGATCCGGTCACTGGTGGGAACGGCACGCCGACGGATTATCCCTGCCGCCTGTTTCCGGCCACCTATGACCGGCGCTACGTGGACGGGACCAACATCCTCGCGTCCGACAAGCAGCTTTACATCGGCTCGATCGGGATCGGCGTCTCGCCCAAGGTCGGAGATCTCGCGATCGGCTCCGACGGCACGGAATATCACATCGTCTATGACGATCCGAACAACTACGACGGCCAGGTCAATGTCGTCTTCATCTGTCAAGGTAGGATTGCGTAAGGAACTTGTCCCAATCTTTCCTGAAGGCGGGCTTGTTGGACGGCGCGCGCAACGTGCAAATGATGTCAACGGCCAATGTTCGACCGGATTCTGGCGCGGTCAATACATAGGTGCCTCCATACTTCCCGAGGATTTTACTTACCTCAGAGATGTCGGCAGAACGCACATCACGTAAGATGACCGGCTTTCCTTTTGAATACACGGTATCACTCCACGAAAGGATTCAACGATGAAAGTTCTTTTGCATCGCTCATACAAGGCCCGCAAGCCGGGTGAGATCCTTGACCTCCCCGATAACGAGGCAAACGGCCTTGTCACGCTCGGCCTTGGCGAAATCCTCAAGGAAGAGCAGCCGGCGCCGAAGAAGGCCGGTAAGGGCTCCGACGCCGAATAATGGCCAACCTTCGCCAGCAGCTCCTTGAGCTCGTCGACAAGCTGTCTCCGACGCTTGAGAAAGCCTTCCTCGACGCGATCGACGACATCAAGAGCGAAATCGTGCTGCGGGAAGTAGTGGCGAAGCTTGAGGCACGTGACGTCGAGGGCGCCATACTGGCGCTGCATCTCGATCCAGCCGCCTTCCGGCCGCTGTCCGAGGCGATGAGGCAGGCATACGACGCAGGCGGACTGCTGACGTCGCAGAACATGCCACGGCTGGCCGATGCCTTCGGAAACCGCATCGTCTTCCGCTGGGACGTGAGCAACCAGGGGGCAGAGGCGAACATCCGCAATCTGTCGTCGACGATGATCACCAACATCAGCGAGCAGACGGTCGCGGCAGCTCGGCAGACCATCGTCGAAGCCTATTCGCAGGGCGCTGGCCCGAACAAGATCGCTCTCGATCTCGTCGGCCGGAAGTCGGCAACCACCGGCAAGCGGGAAGGCGGCATCATCGGTCTGAACGGGCCGCAGGCAGAGCTTATCGAGCGCACCGGCATCAATCTGCTGTCGGGCGACCCGGCGCTGATGCGGAAGTATCTGACGCTCAAGACCCGCGACAAGCGCCTCGACAAGGCAGTCCAGCGCGCGATCGCCGCCGGCAAGCCGCTGGATAAGGACACGCTCGACAAGGTGCTGATGCGCCTCCGAGACCGGAACCTGCGCCTGCGGGGCGAGACCATCGCAAGAACAGAGACCGTCACAGCAGTCATGTCCTCGAAGCATGAGGCATTTCAGCAGGCGTTGTCAAAGTCGGGCAGGGATGCCACGCTTGTCACCCGCAAGTGGCGATCGGCCGGCGACAGAAAGGTCCGGCACACTCACGAGGTCCTGAACGGCCAAGAGGTGAGGGGCATGGATCTCGCTTTCCAGTCTCCGAGCGGCGTGCTGCTGCGTTATCCCGGCGACACGTCCCTCGGCGCCGGCGCTTCCGAGGTCGTCGCCTGCCGCTGCGACGTCGAATACAATTTCGACTTTGCCGAAGCCTATGCCCGCTCGCGAGGCCGCTGATGGCCACGGAGAATTTATCATTCGCCGCCCAGGTATCGGAATGGTCGAGGGCAGAGCTGGAGCGAAGTGAGGCGGTTTTCCAGACCGCCGCGCAGGAAGTGGCCAACGAGGTCCGAACGCCTGTGGCGGAAGGCGGGCGGATGCCGCTCAAGACCGGCAATCTTCGTCGCTCGCTGATGGCATCGACGTCGGACATGCCGAGGATAGAAGAGGGCAAGACAACGTTTTCGGACAGTGGCATCGAGATGATCATCGCGGGCGCCGAGCTCGGCAGCACGATCTACCTCGGCTTTCAGGCAGCCTATGCCGCTCGCATGAACTACGGCTTCGTCGGCACGGACTCGCTCGGCAGGACTTACAATCAGGTCGGATATGGTTTCGTCGACGCAGTCGCGCAGCGCTGGCCGCAGATCGTCGCCCAGGCGGAAACTAAGGTACGCGGTCGGTTCGAAGCGGGTCCCGCCCCTCAGTCATGATGATCAGGGCTTTTTGAAGGACTTCCAGATTGGCGACCGCGGCGCTCAGGACAGAATGGGCGCTCTCGGTCCGGACGGTCTTCTTGCTCAATAGCATCAGCGCCTGATGGATCAGGTCATAGACTTCCTCGTCGCTGAGCGGGTGATTTTCGGCCATTGGCCAGAGGTATCAGAATGGCCGACACCGTGGAAATGAAAATCTATCAGGCGCTGCTTTTGCGGTGCCAGGAGTTTGTCCCGCCGGCGGGCGTCACGATTGTTCTGCCAGGCGTGACGTTCACGCCGACGGCTCAAAGCAAGTTCGTCAGCGTCGAAGTCCACTTCAACCGCTCGGTCGAGACAGATCTCTCGCTTGAGATGGACCCGATCAGGCAAGGCTTCATACGCACCAACGTCATGTGGCCGAAAGGGCAGGCGATCGTCGACGGCTATAACCTCGCGGGCCAGCTTCGCGCGAACTTCCGCCGCGGCACCAAGCTCTTCCGCGTCGATACCCAAATCCGCATTGATGAGGATCCGGAGATCGGCGTCCTCGTCACCGGTGAGACGCACCACAACATACCCATCACCACGCGGTGGCTCTGCTATCCGCAAGTTCCGGCCTGATTGGCCTGCCGTGTTCGCGCCTTCGGCAAGCGCAATCAGACATGAGAGGTTATCAACATGCCGCAGCTTTACCCGGTTGCAGGTGCCAAGATCTATATCGGCCCTGCCGTCAATACAGTCCCCGACGATGCCGACATCGATGCTACCGATTTCGCTTCCGTCACATGGACCGAGCTCAAGGGCTGGCAGACGATGGGCGCGATCGGCGATGCCGCGACGCTCATCTCGGAAGACGTGATTTCCTCCGGCCGCACGCTGAAGGCAAAGGGCACGCGCAATGCCGGCTCGATGCAGAACAACTTCATCATCATGCCGAACGATCCCGGCCAGATCGCGCTCATCGCCGCCGAGAACACCGATTTCAATTATCCGTTCAAGCTCGCATTCGATGATGCTCCCCCGGTCGTTTCCGGCGTGGCAACGATCACGATCGCTGCGCCGGGTGTTGTCACCTGGACGGGACACGGCCGCCTTGTCAACGACCCGGTCAAGTTCTCGACCACCGGCGCCCTGCCGACTGGTTTTACTGCCGGCACGACCTACTATGTGAAGACGGTCACCGACGCCAATACGATCACACTGTCGGCCACTCCGGGCGGCGCGGCGATCACGACCACCGGCACGCAGTCGGGCGTTCATACGATCGCCACGGTCCCCGCCGGCACCACCAAGTTCTTCTATGGCATCGTCATGACGGCCCAGGAGAACGGCGGCGGCGCGAATACGGCTCGCCTCCTGCAGGGTAATGTCGAAATCAACAGCCCGGTCATCACCGTGGCTCCTGTAGGCGGTGCTTAATGACCACTGAAGCATTCGCCGACCTCTCCGGCCTCGAAACTCTTCTCCAGTCTCAGGAGGTGGGGATCGAGGTCGAAATCCTCAATGAACAGGGCAAGCCGATCGGTCTCAAGATCGGCATTGTCGGCCCGGATAGCGATCGCATGCAGAAGGCGATGCGCGATGTCACCGCCGAGTTCGCCAAGGCAGCGGCCGAGCGTGGGAGTCTCGAGGCTGCACCAGATGATGGCGACGGCCGCATGATCGCGATCCTCGCCAAGGCAACCACCCACTGGACGCCAAACCCGAAGATCGGTGGCCAGGTAATTCCGTTCTCGGAAGAAAATGTCCGCAACCTCTATTCCAAATTCCGGATCATCCGTGAGCAAGTAGAGGTGAGGGCAGTCCGCCGCAGCTCTTTTACCAAAAGCTCATCTCCGGCCTCTGCCGACTGATCGAAGATCAGCACAACGGCAAGAAGATTTCGGTCCCGGCCGCCGGTGAGCAGGTTTGGTACTGGTTTCGCGAGCTTGATTGCCAGCGCACCAGCAACGGCTTCGGGCCGAATGCCTTGGGATTTCAGGCAATAGGGGAGTGGTCTCGCCTCCGCGGCATCACTCTCCTGCAATGGCAACTAGACGCCATTATCGCCATGGACTTGAAGCGTCGTGAGGTGGTTGCCCAGAAGGCGGCCGACAAGAACGAGCCAGAACAGCAGGTATCGGAGAGACCGCTCACAAGCAGGCTGTTCGATGCCATTTTCCCCACCAAACGGAAATAACCGATGACCGACGCAACGCTTGGCTTCAAGATCGATAGTTCGCAGGCATCGTCTGCTGCCGCCGATCTGGACCGGCTCACGGCTGCAGCGGCGCGCACCCAGCAGGCGGCGGATAAGCTCGAAACTGAGGCTGCTGCCCTTGGCGGCTCTCTTTCCCGCGCGGCAGACGGCGCGAGCAAAGCCGCGCCTTCCATGGAGCGCATGGCGAAGTCTCTGGCCGACCAGGACGATCACGTTCGCGCCTTCCGGATGGAGGTCGAGCGCCTCACGCTCAAGTATCAGCCGCTCGCACAGGCAACGCGGAATTATGAGGCTGCGATCGGCGAGATAGAGCGCGCTCATAAGCTCGGGGCGATCAACGCCCAGCAGATGACGCAAGCCCTCGATCGCGAGCGAATGGCCTTCGAGAAGCTGCGCACGTCGGCTGCATCCGCCGGCGCAGCCGTGAAGGCGGCCAACAGCAACAATGGCGTTTCCGGCGCTCAGCGCGCTGCCGGCATCAATGCTGGCTACCAGTTTCAGGATATTGCGGTCACGGCCGCCATGGGCATGAATCCACTGATGATCGGCCTTCAGCAGGGCACGCAGCTCGCTTCCGTGCTCGGCACAATGGAGCGCCCTGTGGCGGGTCTTGCTGCTGCGTTCGGTTCGCTCATCAATCCCGTATCGCTGGTGACGATCGGCCTCACGGCCGGCGTTGCGGCGCTCGTCCAGTATTTTACGACTGCTGAAAGCGGTACCGGCAAGACCAGCAAGCTCTTCGAGGAGCAGAACGAGGTCATCAGACGTGCTGCCGAACTCTGGGGCGATGCCACCCCGGCGCTTAAAGCCTATGTCGACCAGCTAGACCGAGCCGACAAGCTCACGCAGGGCCGCGAGGCTGGCGAAATCCTCGCTGGTCGCGAGCTTGATGGTCTCTCCGCAAATCTGGACACTATCCAGAAGCAGGGCGTGGCTGCTTTCCGCGCCTTGCAGGGCGACCCGAACAATGCAGTCGTCATTCGCGATCTGCGTGAGGCGTGGGGCGATCTGCGTGACCGACTGAATGACGGCACGGCCTCGATGGCCGATCTAAACCGCGTTCAGTTGGAATTGTCGAATGCGGTTTCGCAATATGGCGTTCCGGCTGTTCTGGACTTCCGTGACGCCTTCGACAAGGTCACGGATTCCATCTATCGCGGCGTCGAGGCAGCCCAGAAGGCGCGCACCGAATGGATCAAGGCGATTGCTGGCGGCTCGAATGTGCAGGACATTGTGTCTGGGTCGACCTTCACCGACGGCGGACGCACTTATCGCCCCTCTGATTTCATTCCGTCGAACGTTCCTGTGCCAGGGCGCCGGCCTCTCGATCTCGACCAAGATCCGGGCGCCCCCACCATCCTGAATGGCGATGGTCGTCTGACGAATGTTCCGGTGCCCGGGCAAAAGCCGAACTTCTTCGAAATCGAGGATCAGACGGAAAAGGTCGACGACCTCGAGAAGGCATATCGACGCGCGCAGGAGGCAAAGGCTGACTTCTGGCTCGACATCGGCTTTCAGCAGCGCCAGTCCGAGCGCAGCGCCATGGATCAGCAGGTGGCAGGCACCCTCAATCGGTACGGCTTCAATGAGGATCTGAACTCGCCTGAGGCACAGGCTATCCGCCAACAATTGCGCGGCCAGCAGGCGAAGGATCTCGCCAAAGGCTTCGGCGATGCCTTCAGCAGCGAGTTGATCTCAGGAAGCCACGACATCGGCAAGGCTTTCCTGAAGGGCTTCGAATCCGCTCTGACGAGTGAGGCATCGAAGCTCTGGGAGAAATTCTTCGATGGCATCGGCAATATATTCGCCAGCATGATTACAGGAGGCAAGGGCGGCGGATCGTCGACCTCAGGCCTGAGTGGCGTTGCGGCGGCTGTTGTCGGCAGCGCGGCGAACGACAATATGGGGAAGGCTCCGGTCACCTCTGTCACGCGCGGGCCGCTGGGGGATATTTCCGCCTACGCCAAGGCTATCCAGTCTATCGAGAGCGGCGGAAACTATGGCGCCCTTGGACCTCTGACGCGTACCGGCGACCGGGCATATGGTGCCTATCAGGTCATGGGCGCGAATATCCCGAGCTGGACAAAGGGAGCCACCGGTAGCTCGCTGTCGCCGAGCGAGTTCCTTGGCAATAAGAGCGCCCAGGACGCTGTTTTCGAGAAGTATTTCGGCGCGTCTGTCTCGAAATACGGCAATCCGCAGGATGCGGCCTCTGTCTGGTTCACCGGCCGCCCGCTCGCCCAAGGTGCCGGCGCAGCCGATGTACTGGGCACCACCGGCTCTGGCTATGTCGATAAGTTCAACGATGCCCTGGGATCGGCAACTGAGAACCTGGGCGGCTTTGGAAGCGGACTCGGAAAGATCGGTGAGACCTTGTCCACCAGCTTCTTCCCCGCTGCTCCCGCCGCGTCTGGTGGCAGCGGGGGCGGCGGCCTGTTCTCCTGGCTAGGTGGTCTCTTCGGCGGTTTCAAGCCGATTGGCGCGCAAGCAACTCTCGCTGCGTCCGGTGGCATCACAGGCCTGTTCGCCGACGGCACGAACTATGCCCCCGGCGGCATGGCGATCGTCGGCGAGCGCGGTCCGGAACTGGTGAACCTTCCGCAGGGCTCGCAGGTCTTCAACACGAACCGCAGCGCTCAGATGATGGGCGGCAGCAACGACAACGCGGCGTCGTCTGCGCCTCGGAAGCTGGAAGTGCACGTGCACGGCGGAAGCGGTGACGAGCATGTCCGCGAGCTTGCCAGGCAGGGCGCTCAAGAAGCACTCTATCAGGACAAGATCGACCAGACGCGCGGCGGCTTCGGAAATACGCAGAAGAAATTCAATTCGCGGGTGGGCTGAGGATGGCCGTCTATATCAATCAGCCGATGTTCCCCGTGGATTTCCTGCGACCGAAGCAGGCGCGATTCGATAACCCGGGCAGTGGCTTCGACGGTGGCGTCAACGGCATCGGCGAGCCTATCAGCATCGAAACATCGGGTGGCGGGATCATAACTGCCACCTATTCGGAGATGGTGCTCGAAGGTCCGGACGAGCGCTTCGAAGTGCTGAACTGGCTGGGCGCCCGTCTCAATGGCGGCTTCCGCTTTATCAACGTGCCTGTCGTCAACGACAAGATCGGGCCTTTCCCGGTGATCAGAGGCACGCGCCGGCCGATCATCACCGGCATCCCGCATTCCGATGGCTCATTGTTCTCGGATGGGTCCGGATACTCGCAAGCGACGGTATACGGCGAGGTGACGGAGGATGCCGCCCTCAATGCCGGCATTCTCTCGATGCGCGTTTACGGCGCCGCCCGCGGTGTCTTCAGATGGTCGGACTTCTTTTCGATCTACCATCCGACGAAGGGATGGCGGGTTTACCGGTCATGGGAACTGATCGACAAGACCGAGGAAGATGATCCGGTCTATCGGCTCGCGCTGGCTCCTCCATTGCGGGAGGCGGTGACTGCCGGCACTCGCGTCGAGCTTGCTCGTCCACGGTGTGTGATGAAGCTGCCGAAGGGCGTGACAATCCCATGGGAATATTCCGGGTGGTATTCGTCGCGCCCGACCGTCCAGTTCACGGAAGCGTTCTGAATGGCCTACTCAGTCGAATACGTGCCGGCTTCTGTCATCGAGGAGATGCGCGGCAGCCATCAGCTCGGGATCTTCCTTCGCATCGATACCGACCCGCCGCTGCATATGTGGTTCGGGATCAATGACGTGCCGATCGGCTTCGATGGGATCGACCCGGATGGCACGGTCTATCTTGGCGGCGGCCGCCTGATCGGCGTGCCATCGCTCGAGGTCCTGGTCAACGGCACGTCGGATGCGGTGGACTTCTCCGTCTCCGGCATCGACCCGGCGACCGGCGCGGCCATGCTCGATAGTATTCCCACCGTGCGGGGAAAGCTGGTTCAGGTCGGGTTGACTACGCTTGACCAATATTATCAGCCGATGAGCCGGGTCATACCGATCTGGACAGGGGTCGCGTCGCATCCGAAGGAATCCCGGCCGCCGATCCGGGAGGGGGAGACGGCAACCCTTTCACTTAGCCTGGCGGTCGTCGCCGGGGAAAACACGAGATCGCGCCCGTCAAAAGCGCTCTGGTCCGACGCCATGCAGCGGTCGCTTTATCCCACCGATGCCTTCTGTAGCGGGACGGGCCGATTGGCGCGCGGCATTCAGCCGAAGTGGCCGGTATTTAGCTGAGGTTCCATGGATATCCATCATTTTCTTGCGCTGCCGCACCGGTTCAGGTGGGGCGGGGTGGGCGGCGACGATTGTATGACCTTCCCGGCGTCCTGGGCACTGAAGTGCATCGGAATCGATCCGGCGGAGGATCTTCGCGGGACGTATCGGACGCAGGCCGAAGCCCACGCCATCGTCGACAGCCATGGAGGCGAACTTGCGTTCATGGATAGGCACTTGGTCAAGATCGGCGCAAAGCGCGTCCAACATCCTGAGACCGGCGATATCGGCTTGATTAAAGCCATGACCGGAGAGACGGCGGCTGACCAGGTCGAGACGCATATCGGCGCCATCCGTTTCGGCCCGCTCTGGGCCTGCATTCATCCCGCCGGCATCCGCGCGACACCGGCCGAATTCATCTGCGCGTGGAGATTGCCCTCATGAGCCTGAAGGCGACGTATGAGAGCGTCCCGAGTGAAGCGGAGCACTATTTCGATGCGCACCACCGAGAATGGCAAGATCGCTTTTTGCGTGGCAGCACGGCGCTTTACGATCCTATCTTCACGCCGCTATTCACGGCTCTGTTCACGTCTATCGGTTTCTCCGCGAGCACGGCTGCTTTGCTCGGCGCCGGTGCTGCTGCGATCGCGACAACTGCCATTGCAATCGGTATTCAGGCGCTTCTCGCCCCGAAGCCTCCGAAACCGGAAGACGGCAAAGTCCCGAAGGTGCAGTCAATCCCCTATCGCCAATGGGGCGTTGGACGAAACCGTGTGGCCGGCGCGTACATGCTGTGGGAAGCTGTTGGAAAGCATCTTTACGCCGTACAGGCTATCGCGGGCCACCGCATAAAGTCGATCAATCGCTACTGGCTCCATGATGATGAAGTAACGCTTGACAGCAACGGTATCGTCGTCACTGGGACCAACTACCGAACCAATGTGGAGATCGCTAGTCGGCTCGGGCTTGTCCCGGAAACGTCCTATGCCGGCATAGTCGCCGCTTTGTCGGCTGCAGGTGTCTGGACCAATAATCACCGAGGAGATGGCCAGGCATCGATCGCAATGATAGCCACGAGCGACAAGGCGGAGCGTCAGAACAAGACGTTCCCGTATGGGGTGCCCCAACTCTCCGTCGAGGCGGATCTCGCTCTTTGCTGGGATTTTCGCGACCCGTTACAGGATCCTGAGAACCCGGCCACATGGCAGTGGACCCGCAATTCCGCGGTTATCATGGCATGGCATCAGTGCTTCAATGAGTTCGGTCACAGACGAAACTACCGGCGGGCGATCCTGCCTGTGCTTGATATGTGGCAGGAAGAAGCGGACGTCTGCGATGAGTTCGTGCCGCTCGCAGGCGGCGGCTTCGAGCGCCGCTATGAATGCAATGGCATCGACACGACGGAGAACGACCCTAAGGCCGCCACCAATGCGATCCTAGCTTCATGCGATGGCTGGATATGCGAGCGCGGCGACGGGGCGCTTCTCTTCATCGTCGGCAAGTTCCGCGGCAAGTACATCACGACCCTGACTGACGCCGATATTGTCGGGCACCAGGTCGAATATGATGTGCTCTTCGAGGATGAGTGCAATCGCCTGATCCCGAAGTTCAACTTTCCTGAGATCGGATATGCCACGTCCGATACCGACTTTTTCGAGGACACGGCGGCGCAGCTGGTCTCCGGCCGGGTCCTGGCGCAGGAGGCGAATTATCAGTGGGTGCAGCAGTGGCGGCAGGCAAGGCGCCTGGGCAAGCGCGACTGGTTGCGCCTTCAGGAGAAGGTGACCGGCCAACTCAATGTGAGGCTGTCCGGGATCAACTCGGTCTACAGCCGGTGGGTGCGGCTTGTGACGCCCAATATGCTGCCGAAGCTGGACGGCAAGATCGTCGAGAACAGAAAGTCCGTGCTGTCGCTGCTTCAGGGCGGGTTCGTCATGGACATCATGAAGCACCCCGACAACATCGACGACTGGAACCCGGCGACAGATGAAGGCCAGATGCCGTCAACGCCTCCCAAGACCGACCCGGGCGGAATTCTGACGCCGGTGATCAATCTGGTGCAGGCGCGGCCAAATGGCGACAGCGTCTATATCAGGGTGGTCATCATCGATCCCGACGACAACACCCTTATTCCGGTTGTCAGGTATCGGCTTGCAGATGCAGGCTCTGGCTCGCCAGGGCCGTGGATAGAGCAGCGGTTCCCGAATCCGGTTCCGGCCGGCGGCTTTATCGACATGAGCACCAACATCGTGCCGTCGAACAAGCTTCATGACATCCAGGTGGCGTTCATCGCTTCCGACGGCGACTATGGCCCGTGGTCGATCACGGCGAACGTCACGTCTACCGTTGATCCGGTCGCTCCCGGGGCGCCGATCAATATGACCGCCGTCAATGCTTCCGGTACTGTCACCATCAGCGCCCAAGCAGCGAACGACAACACCAAGGTGCTGATTTTCAAGCGTGGCACGACTGGGCAAACCTACGCCGCGGCAACGCAGATCGCCACACGCAATGTAGTGGCAAACCAGGTCATCACCATCACCGACCCACCGGGCGCGGGCACTTGGAAATACTGGTGCGGCGCCGAAAATGGCTCCGGTATTCCATCTGCAGCCCGGGCATCGGCGACGGTCACTGTCTAACCAACGGAGCTATCATGGCGGAAACTGCAAATGTAATCTGGGCTGACGGCCCTGCCTCTGAGGCCTATGAGCCGGAAAAGAGCCGCATCCGTGCATGGGGCACCTGGATTGAGTCCTTTCTGTCGGCAATAAGCTCGAATGGTGGTTTCGTTTATACAACCAGAGCTTTCCTGTACCTTGACCTGACCAAGTCGGATAAGACAATGGCTTGGGTCATTTCCGATCCAACGACCGCCTACAACGGAATTTATCAAAAGAATGGCGCGGCGGGATCCGGTGTTTGGACTCGCGTCGCTGATCTTCCATATTCGTTCATCGTAGCGAACGACGTCGGTGCTGGCACGCCAAACGCCATTCAGGCGACAAGCTCCATACCAATTTCTGAATCTGCGCTGATCTGGTTCAATGTCTTCGAGCCCAATGGCCCTGGCCCCGTAACCGTTTCCTTTAACGGATCGGCACCGCTGACGATCAAGACGAACAGCGGGAATGATCCGGTAGATCAAGGGCTCGTAGGTATCGTGATGGGCGTCAAAATCGGATCGACGTTCCGGCTGGTGACCGACCAGGCCAGCGTTGCCATCCAAGCAGCCGCCGAAGCTGCGGCAGCCGCAGCCGCCGGCTACGCAGCGCTCGCGCGCAATGACGTGGTCATCAACCCATTCACAGGCAATGGATCAACGACAGATTTCACGCTCACGGTCGACCCTGGGAGCGCCAACAACATTCGGGTGAACATGAATGGTGCATCTCAGTTGCACTCATCTTACTCGCTCGTCTATGTCAGCACCGTTCCGACACTTCGCTTTAGCGAGGCGCCGCCGAACGGCGTGGCTTTTGAAGCGGAGATGGGCTTCCGGATCGCTGTCGGCACTCCCGCCGACGCCAGCATTATCACCGCGAAGTTGGCGGATGACTCCGTCACCTATGCCAAGATGCAGAATATCAGCGCAACGCTCCGGCTACTTGGTAGGAAGACGGCGGGCGCGGGTGACGCGGAGGAGATCAGCGCGGCGGAACTCCGAGACCTCTTCCTGCCTGCTGGCTCGGTAGTTCAAAGCGTTGCGGCGACACCTTATACCGCAAACACGAGTATCTCGTCTCTTATCCCGGTCGATAACACCATTCCTCAGATAACCGAAGGGACGCAGATCCTTACGGTGACGATTACTCCGCAGAAGTCGACGAGCGTTTTGCGACTTCGATTTAGGGGGCAGGCGTCGATCAACGCCGCGAACGGATTAGCCGTGGCATCAATCCACAAGGTCGGGCAGAACGACGCGATCGCCACAACGTACGGTCAAATTGCGACGTCGCTGCAGGCGTTCCCGCTTGTGATTGAAACCGACATCGTTGCGGGCGGCACATCGCCAATCACCTTCACGGTGCGAGTTGGGCACAATAATTCTCCAAATTCGCTTGCATTCAACGGTGCCGTTGGAACGGCGCTATTCGGCGGGGCATCTGCTGCAACCCTCGTTGTTGAAGAAATAAAGGCTTAGCACATGACCACGACAAAGATTCCGAATGCGCTTCTCGTGGGCGGCGGTGGAGGCGGCGCTGGCAGCGGCTTCATCAACCCGGAGAGTTACGGCTTCGATACGGCAGCGTCTGGTTCCGTCAATGCGGCGGCACTGGGCGCAGCGCTCACTGCGGCGGCTGGGGCTCCGGTGTTGATTCCGGCCAAGAGCTACACCATCGACAAGGTGGAATACGAAGGTCCGGTTTACCTCGTCGGCTGCGGGATAAAAACTCGCCTTACTTCTATATCAACCACTGCTGGCCTCCACCTCACTGTATCAGATACCAACTTTGGCACAGTCATTGGCGATTTCACGCTTAACCATCAGGTGAATAATGGCGGCACTCACGGGGTTCACATTCAGATCACCGGATCATCAGGCTACTTCGGCAAGTGGCGAATTTTCAACCTCTTCAACGACCTTGAAGATATCCATCGCTTCGGGACGTCAGCGATTTACCTCGATAACAGCGCCGAGGGTCCGGGATTTGCAACGGGCCTTCTGGAAGGCTGCCAGCTTTCGCCAGGATCTTGGGCCGGTATCCACGGCGACAAGATAGGGGACAGCAACAAGTTTTTGAAAAATGTCGTCAACAATGGCCCCGGCATCGCTCTGGATTTGTCTAGCATATCTGCTGGGGCTCGTCAGACCGTCATTGAGGATAACAACTTCACCGCACTTGGTGGGCAAATCCTCCTTGATGGTCACGGCCAGGCGATTATCCAACGCAATTGGATGGAGCATCCGGCCTACATCGGAAACTTCTCTAGCGGGCGAGTTCAGTCGCAGTTGACCGTATTCAACAGCTATAATTGCCACATCGAGAAAAACACCATCAACGGCGGAGACGGTGGTGGTGTCACGGGGTCTAACTACGGTATCGTGCTGAACGGCACCACCAAGCGATGCAACACCGCGGATAATTACGTCGCGGCATACGCAATAGCCGGCATGACCGATACCTCTGGAAGCCTGGGCGCTGATGCAAACCGAACGTCGTTCAATATTGTGATCTGACGTCACTTATTGCCGATCGATCTGATGGCCCTGATTGTCTTGACCGATCTGGAGTTCAGCAGTCCGTTGAGCGCTATCTTAAGGTTGGTGGCATTCGCTGTGAGTGCCGCCACTTCTCCGCGCAGTTGACCCGCTTCGAGTTCCGTCGGCAGGGCTTCTTGAAGCTCCGGCGCCGGCGCTGCGGTTTCTGCCGGTTTGTGATCGAAGTCCCGGATAGCGAAGAACGCTCCGAACGCGTCTTGGAGCGTGTCTGATTTGAAATCGTGTTGGTGAAAATCTGGGCAAATGTAGTGAGTCCATTCGGACCCGAAGTCGTCAGGCGTCCATCCGGACAGATGCTCCTGAACGGATGCACCAGACAGGCCCCACCCGTCCTTCTGGCCGTCTTCCATATGCTGAGGCATGAACCCGAGGGGAGTGAAGATAACGATCTGCTCGCGGGCTACGCGTTCGCATTCGGCAACAACCGCAAGACCTATCTCTTTTGTGATGTGCTCTATGACGTCGAGGAGGAAAATGCTGTCGACCGACTTGTCGCCTAGGCTTTGCAGGGCTTCGAGCGCGCCCTGACGGAAGATCATTACGCTTTTGTCGTTGCGATAGCGGTAGGCAAGGATGTCCGCGTATTCCTTCCAAGGCTCGACCATGAAATGGAGCTTGGGCCGAAAGTAGTTCATCGGACGAATGCCGCATCCAACATCGAGAACCACATCGGTTGTCTTGATAGCTTTGGCAGCTGTGCTGAGAAACGCATCACGGCTGACATTGATCTGCTTTGCTGGCGCGGTAACTGTCATCGGAGCCTCGAAGGTGAATATGAGGGGATGCATAAGGATATTGACCGCCGCATGCAATCCTTTATCGGTAACGCTGCAACCGTAGGAGGGGCGAAATGCCAGCAGTCAGTGTCATCATTCCCACCTATAACCGCGCGGATCTTATCCGTGAATCGGTTCAAAGCGTCCTGGATCAGTCGTTCACGGACATTGAGGTTTTGGTTGTGGATGACGGGTCTACGGATGACACGCTGACTGTCTTATCCACGATCAAGGACAAGCGCCTTCGAGTGTATCCGAGTGTCAACCATGGGCGATCGAGCGCGCGGAATATGGCTCTGGCATTCGCCACAGGAGAGTTCATCGCATTCAACGATAGCGATGACCTGTATTTGCCCGGCAAGCTGGAGATGCAGGTTAAGTACATGCGGGAGAACCCGAAGGTCGCGATGACCTATACCGCTGCAATGCACATCGATCACGCCGGCAACAAGTTGCCTGGTCGTTATGATGCGACGGTGTCGGGGGATATTTACTACAAGGTTGCGTTCTTCCGTCCCGTAACAATCGCTTTGCCAACGGTAATGGTCCGCGCGCCGATCGTCGCGGCCGTCGGTAAGTTCGATATAGCTCAGACAAGGTTTGAGGACACCGACTTATGGCGCCGCATATCGCGTGACTATATCGTACACGGAATTGACATCGAAACGTGCGCGATCAGGACACACACCGGGAATGAGCTGAAATCCCTCGACCCTGACGAGATCATGACGCAGCTTATGTACTATATGGCCAAGATCAGGGCAGAGGATGCAGCGAAGCGATGGTGGATCCGCTTCGGCCGTTCTAGGCTATACGGATATTACGCGCAGGCATTCGCGACCGTCCCTGAGTGGCACAGGCATTGGGAGGTGCTGTTTGAGTATCGGTGGGATGAACTACCGCTCGGACGATACTTCTACCCTATCGCGCGGCATATCTATCCGCACAGCACGCTCTATGGCTACATCAGTACCGAGTTTCGGTCGAAGTCTTACGCTGCGAAGATGCACTTTCTGAATCTCGCGTATCAACGCTACGCAAAGGCACGAAGCCTGGTGCGCTCACTCAAGCGCTGACCAGTTCTACGGTGCAATCGACATGAAACAGTCCGGCGGCAGTGCCGCGTGGCTTACAATGGACCGGGAGGAACGCATCGTACCATCGGAGTTGAACATGTTGTGCCAAATTGCCGAGCGCGATGGCAACACTCAGATGATATTCATCATCAGCAAGTGATGGCATTTCGAAGTCGAACTTGAATGTGGCCTTGTCGGTATTTAGGCAGTCGACGCGAAGCTCTTTATCGAAGCCGTTCATTCCAAAAATGTACAGACCCTTCGCATTTGAAAGAGTGATGCCGAGGGTGATATTGGGTTCAACTCCGTCCTTCTTCATGACTTGCGCGACAGCCTCACGATCCCATTGAAAATCGGCTATCGCGGTCATTTTGTTGCCGCCTGCAAATGCCCCGTTGTGATCGACTCCCGAAATGCGGAGACGGGTGAGGGAGGCTCCTCCCGCGCCAAACGTCTTGGTAGAGAACTGAGAGATGTCATTTATGACGATGTCACCATTCTCGTCGAGCACAGGAGGGTGTTCCACCCGTTGCTCGTGGGTAGCCTCACTAAATGATCCGGCATGCTCTTCTGGGAACATCGTTTCGAGGTATTTGACGGTCGCGCTTCGCACGTCGCCCTGAAAGATTATCTGCCCCGCTTCGAGAACAAGAGCCTTGTCGCAAGCTGATCGAATCTGTTCGGTGGAATGGGAAACGAACAAGATTGTCGTCCCTCGGTTCTTGAGAAGCTCGATCCGACGAAAACATTTGAGTTGGAATGCCGCATCGCCGACAGCCAGTGCTTCATCAACAATTAGGATGTCCGGGTCGATCGCGACCTGAACGGCAAAAGCAAGCCGCACCATCATACCGCTGGAGTAGGTTTTCACCGGGTGGTGGACGTGATCGCCGATATCCGCGAAGTCAAGAATGGCGTCGAGTTTCGCATCTATCTCTTTTTTCGAAAGACCGAGCAGTGCAGCATTTAGGCGAATGTTCTCGATGCCGGTGAATTCGGGATTGAACCCTGACCCTAGTTCAAGGAGTGCTGCTACGCGCCCTGCAACTTCGATGTGGCCTGCATTTGGTTGGAGAATGCCGGCAATAACTTGAAGAAGGGTGCTTTTGCCACTGCCGTTGCGCCCCATGACGCCGAAAGTGGTGCCCCGCGGCACTTCGAACGACACATCATTTAGTGCAACGAATTTTGCTGGCGCGCCTAGGTTCCCCGGTAAAGCATAGTGCGCAAGTCGTTTGGCGTTGGAGCCGAACATCGGGAACGATTTGGAGAGACCTGTCACCCGGATGGCGACGTCGCGGCTTTCTGTCAACAGCGGAAACCTTTCATACGGCGGCCACAAGGCCGTGCGCGCGAGTAATATGGAAGCCAGCGCCCCGCGGCAAGCTGCTATTCTGGCGCAATGTCGGTCGACTGGTTTCAGCAACCGCTCATACCTCAACGAAACCTCTGACAATCTGGAGATATCCATGACCTCGATGCGCACCAGCGCTGCGGGCCGCAAGGCTATTGCGCAACGCGAAGGCAATAAGCTGATTGCCTATCTCGATAGCGTCGGCATTCTGACAATCGGAGTTGGACACACCACGGCCGCAGGCCCCCCGGTGGTCAAGAAGGGTATGCGGATCTCGGCGGCAGAGTCCGATCAGATCCTTACGCGCGACCTGGCCGACGTCGAGGCTTCGATCAACAAGGCCGTCAAGGTTCCGCTCAATCAAAGCCAGTTCGACGCTCTCGTATCGCTGGTCTTCAACATCGGCGGCACGAAGTTCGCGAAGTCCACGCTTCTGAAGAAACTGAACGCGCGAGACTTCGGCGCTGCGGCCAACCAGTTCCTCGTCTGGAACAAGGGAAACGTCAACGGCAAGCTTGTCGCTATAGACGGACTCACGAAGCGCCGGAAGGCTGAGCGCGTGCAGTTCCTCTCCGAAGCGCCGGCAGCCCCTCCTAAGCCCGCTGCACTCATCTCTATCCCCGAAACGAAGACAGACAAGACCACGGTCGAGATCGTTCAGCGCAAGCTCTTCGAGAAGGGTTACACCGAAGTTGGCAGCCGCCGCGCCGACGGTTCTTTCGATGGCGAGATGGGCAAGATGACGCGCGGAGCCATTACTGTCTTCCGGCAGGAGAACGACTTGCCGCCCGGCGACTTCATCGACCAGGACCTGCTCAACGCGCTGGACACCGCGCCGGCTCGGAAGCTCGCTCGCAATGATGCATCGCCCCAGACGGTTCGCCAGGCGGTCCCGGAAGTCCGTTCCAACTGGCTGGTGAAGATCGGCGCCGTGATTGCCGGTGCATTCTCCGGTGTCGGCGCCTTCTTCGACGGTATCGTTGCCAACCTCGGGATTGCTCGAGGCTATGTCGACAACGTCAAGGATTATGCGGCCGACGTGCCTGGCTACGTCTGGATGGGCGCGGTGGTGGCGGTTGCCGGCGGTGTCTACCTTGTGGCGCGGCACGGCGAGAAGAAGGGTGTGGAAGCTTTTCAATCGGGTGAGCGGCGATGAGCATCGGAGACATTCTCAAAATCGGCGTAGGAGCGATTTGCGGCGCTCTGCTGACCTTCGCCATCTACGGAACGCTGAACGCGCTCCTATGGCTCCCTGCGGCTGAGAAGCATGGGCGCGAACTGGAGTCCGCCGATCTGACGGCCGCCACCAACAAAGCAATTGGAGAATTGAGCAATGCAGCTGATCAAGCTCGCGTTCGTCGTCGCCTGTGCTCTGAGCGCGGCGGCATGTACCACTACGACACGGGTGAGTGTGTCGAAGCAAAACCTGTCGGGAACGACTAGGTCGATCGTCGGGACGTCCCTTATCGGGGCTCGGGGTGCAACGCCACGAGATCAAGAGAAGATCGACGATACCGCGGCCGGCCTTTGCGGAGCCGGAATTTGGACCTCTGCGGAGTGCCGTGCGCACGGCGACGCATCGAAGCGGTAGCATAGAATGGAACAAATCAGCGGGGAACTAGGCGCCTTTCTCGTCTCGCAGGGGCCGATCGGGGTCCTGGCCCTGATCATGACCGGCCTCTACGTCTACGAGCGGAAGGGACGGACCAAGGACAGGGAAGATTTCGACGATGAGCTAAAGCAAGCTCAGTTGGCGAATGTCGAAACCCTGAAAATCATCCTTCCTCTGGTGCAGAAGCTGACCACCACCATGGACACGGTTCTTCCCCTCTTGATGCGGAACCTCGACAGGAGGCAGGGATGAGCTTGTCTTCATGGCTAAGCCGGAAGCCGAAGGTTGATCACGAGGTGAAGCAGATCGAACAAGAGACGCGAGAGCTTCTGGCGGAACTGGCGCAAGCCTCCGTCACCTTTGAGCGCCGGCGGCACCGTGTGCAACAAATTGCTGAGCAGGCCATAAAAAGCATGAGAGAAGGGCAGTGACGATGAGGAGGTTCAAGAAGAGCCTAGCAGCTTGGGGCGTCCTCGCCGCCGTAATGTCATTCTGGGGGTTTTACTGGATCCTGCCACAAGACCAGCTGACCAAGGTCTCGTATAGCCTCGCATTGGGGGCGGTCTTTGCGGTTCTGGTCCGCTACACTCGCGATGCCTTCTTTGCCCTGCGGGATGGTCGAGAGGGGTACCACTTCCTCATCGCCGGCGTTTACCTGACCTTCATAATTCTGTTCGGCCAAAGGGTCTGGGCGATCACGCTCGATCTCTACGGCCGGCCAGAAAATCTGGTGAACTCTCCGGTCTCGCCGTTTATTTCGTGGATGCTGATGATCGCGTCGGCGATGGTATCGATGGCGCCAGATGTCGATAACGGGCGGGTGGCGAACGCAAGCTTGCTGCGTTTGGGGACAGCACTGTTTATTGCCGGGCTGATCTCCGGCATCAGCCTCACGACCTTCCTGTCTTAATCGGCTCCCGCCTTTCATTCCACCGAGCCGCCGCTCGCCATATCTCGTGATCCAGCTGCGTGGCGGCGTTGCGAAAGAACGGTGCTGGCTCGGTGGAGATCGTCTCTCCACATCTCGGACAGGATACCTGCGTTGGCGGGAGACCATGGAGCAAACTCGGCTTAACACCGCAGCATTTGCCCAACTGCGGAGTGGTGTCGTCGATCCTCGTCGGCCGCCATCGCATCAGTCTTCCTCCATAAAAGACCCAAATCTCAATTTACCCGCCTTCGCCCCGCAAGCGGCGCACTTCAGGTGCTGTTCGATCTCGCTGATGAGATGCTGCCGCATGCTCGCCGGCACGGACCTCCGGTCGAACTTCCTCTGCTCTCCGCACGCCTGACATTCTGCCATGATCTCGACATGCTGTGGCGTGACGTTGAGATATCCCGGCGACCAATCTGGTATTCGCTGAAATCTGCGCATGGTTCATCCTCGCAAGGATCGACCGCCGCATGTCGATGAATTGGGTTTGCTCCCGCCCGAGCAGGTTGCTAATATGTTCTCGTTGTGGCTGGTGTCAATGACACGTATGGGTCATTTGCTTTTTTGGGACGTTGCTGATGAAGTGGCGGCGTGACCAAGGCACCTCGCATGCCTCCAAAACCGCTGCCGCACGAAGGTGCGCTGCAAGTCTGGCGAAACAGCAGACACAAAAAAAGCCCCACTACGGAGCGGGGCTAAGGTTGAGGTGGGCCGCATAGCGAAGTGTAACGAATCTCCGCACGGCCCGAAGGTTTTACGATCAACGGAGCATATTGTTCCCGTGCCGACAGATTTTTTTGAGTTCGTTTCTTCGACTCGCAAATCTGCGAGTGATCCATCGTCTACCGTCGAGCGATTGGCTAAATGTTCTCGTCCTGGCCGAAGTCAATAACTCGTATTAGGCAGTTGCTTTTTAAGACATTGCTGATGGGATGGTGGCATGACAAAGCCGCCGAAACCAAAGCTGCTCCTGCAGGATGATAAGCCGGTTCGATCCCGGCCGCGCAAGCCGCGAAATCCCGCGCAGCCAAACCTTCCCCTCGATCCGATGCCGGATCGCCTCGATCCCTGTCTCGCTCTCCTCAAGCCGAAACCGCCCAAAGGCCCGCAATGGGCCTTCGAGGTGAAATGGGATGGCTATCGCCTGGCGGTTCACATCGAGCCGTCCCGCGTGCGCATCCTGACGCGCGGCGGCCATGACTGGACGGATCGTTTCCCCGCGATCGCCGCCGAAGCACGCCGCCTTCCTGTAGCCACCGCCATTCTCGATGGCGAGGCCGTCGTCTTCGACGAGCGTGGCCGGTCGGACTTTGGCAGGCTTCAGCAATCGCTCGGCGGCCGCGGTGGCAAGAGGGCGTCCCGGGATTCGGTTCTCATGGCGTTCGACCTGCTCTATTTCGACGGACGGGACCTTACGGGAACCGAACTCACCGCGCGGCGGCATCTCCTCGATGGGCTGGTGCCGGCCGGCGGGGAGGAGGCCATCCGATTGTCCGAGGAGATCGAGGCGGATGGGGACGTGCTGTTGCGCATCGCCTGCGAGCACGGCTTGGAAGGGATCATCGCGAAGGATCGAAGGAGCACCTATCGCAGCGGTCGCGGCGGCGAGTGGCTGAAGATCAAATGTGTCCAGAGCGACGGCTTCGCGATCGTCGGATATGAGAAGTCGACGGCATCGTTCGGGGGCATCGGGCGGCTGCTGCTCGCCGCGCGCAAGGGAGAAGATCTCGTCTATGTCGGGGGAGTGGGGACTGGCTTTAATGCACGATCCGCCTTCGAGCTTCGCGAGCAGATGGACAAGCTGATCATCAGCAAGCCTGCGGTTGACACCGGGAGGAAGCGGAATGCGGTGTTCGTCCGGCCGGAGCTTGTTGCCGAGATCGAGTATCGAGCTTGGACGCATGACGGCAAGCTTCGGCACGCGTCCTATAAGGGGCTGCGCGAAGAGCAGGATAACGCCGGAATTTACAGCGTTGAATGAACACGCAACCGGTGCTCAGATGCGGTCAAGCGTCGTCTCCAAAGAAGACGTTGGAAAAGTCGTGTTTAGTGGCAGCTCAGGTAGCTCCGCTAGCATAGCGGCCACCGCGCTTCGAACTACTCCGTAAATACCTATTGCCTCATCAGGTGTTATCAGAGCCTCAGGGTGGGAAATTGGATTTCTGTGGAGGTCTTTAAGCTGAGTGAGGGCAGCGATTACTTTCGGGTTCGCTCCAGCGTCCTTCAAAACCCGTATGTAAACACCGAGATTTCTCTGCTTTGGTGGAGCGCTGCCTTGGCAAACAGTTCGATGGTACGCTCTTACAACAGCCTCGAGAGTTCGAAAGAGATGAAATGCTGCAGCGGTCGCTCGGTCGAACGCCAAGCAGAGCGCGGCTTCCTGTGCGTCGCGAATTGCCTCAGGCACCTTCCTGAGGAGCTCTTCAGGCATCAGCGATTCGCCAGCTGAAATCAGGGATTCGCGGTCCAATGGCCGTTTCGAAGTGACGAAGAATGCTGGAAGCGTTGCGAGTTCCGCTAGGAAGATAGTCTTAAACTCTCTGCTTGCCTCCTTTACATTCCAAACGTGGAATGGTGATACTTCGCCCTCAACAGGCGGCGCAATAATGGTTCCGAGCTGGGTTCGAAGTTTGTCCGCGGCCGCTCGGCACGCCACCAGGGAGTCACTGTAGAGGCTCTGACTGATCAACGCATCGAGTTGGGAGGATGCGCTGTACGCATGGCCCCAGACAGCAGCTCTTTCAGCTCCTACTGTCAAGTTATCAAGGCCGTTCACCGCCGCAACGACGTCGATAACCCAGGGGATCGAAATTCGTATCACTGCAGCCTACCTCTTAAAATGCCGGTGTTCAGTCTGCAATTGCGTTGGCTAAGCAATGCATACTGCCTTGAGTCGAGGAAGCCACGCATTCAGAAAAAGACGCGCATCCCCAGAGCTTTTACCGGCTGATCGCTAAGTTCGGGCATCCGATCACGCGGGGCTAGCCGGTCCACCTTTTCGATCAAGCCATGACTGGGCGCGCCATCATTTACCAGGATGCCATCCGGTCGGCAGCATCTTCGAGTAGGGGCGGTGTCCGGTGAGCTCATCATGTATTCGCCTCGGTGCGTCCGCTGTTTACTCTTCATATTCCAGTTCGGCTATTTCATCGGCCAAGGTGACTGCGTGCTCGCTGAGAACCTCAGCAACATTGTCGAGAAGCTGGGCCAAGTCAGGGTCGCTCTCAAAAAGCTGCTCCTGCTTGGCTTTCAACTTCCCAATATAGAAATTGTGGATGTGGAGTGAGCCGGTCATTTGCGCGAGGCTTGGCATGCTGATTCTCCTTTTAAAGGTAGACGGTTCGCCAAGCATAGCGCCCCTCAGGCATTCCCGTCGACCACTCCGGAAGAACATCGCCAGAACCCATTTTGCAAAACGCGACGGAAAAGCTGCAAAACATTCTCTTGACGAATCCGCTCAAGTCGTTGATCTGAAAGCCGCGCGGGCGTGGCGAAACTGGTAGACGCAAGGGACTTAAAATCCCTTATAAATCCTTGATTTGCAGGATTTTACTTTGCAAAACATGCCGGATTTTACGACCGAAAACGATGGAACAAAGCGAGATTTGCAAAACATTTCAGCGCTTCTTTTTGCTGTTGAAGGCACGGACCACCTTGCTTTCATTCTCGACGTGCCGGGTATAGTGAGCGCCCATCCGCTCTGACCGGTCACCAAGCGCAGCGGCGACATCGCCGATCTCGACACCCGCCCGTCTAAGGTCGGCAGCATAGGTCGTTCGCAGGCCGTGCAGCGTGGTCCCCGCGCCAATCTTCCCGTCACGCTCCAGATCGCGCAGATAGTGGCTGACCGCTGTCTGCATCTGCTTCTCGTCCTCCCAAGGCGTGCCGTCCTGGCGGGTGCAAATCTCCAAGGCAGTCTTGTCCAGCTTGTCGATATATTCCTGCAACTCCTCGACGGCAGGAACCATCGTGTTTTCCTGATTCTTCCTCGCCACCTTACGGAAACATTTCCAACCGTGCTGCGGGTGAGGGCCGTAGTCGGGCCAGCGGAGCTTGACGAGCGTCTGCCCGCGGTAACCGGCGTATCTGGCGATGATCATCGGGGTGAGGAGGTATCGAGGCGCATTGTCGCGCACATACGCCCATTCCTGAGCGAACCATTCCCGATTGGCGTTGGGATCTGACGTGTGGGCCTTGTCGAGCCCCTTGGCGGGGTTGGCGCGCATCTTGCGGCGCTTGACGGCCTGGCTAAACATCGATGACAGCGCAGCGACCATCTGGTCAGCGAACCGCGGCCATTTCTCTTTGGCGCATCGATCGCGGATGTCGTAGATATCGGCCTGCTCTATGTCGTCGAGGGGATAATCGAACTCCGGCCGCAGCCAGCCGAAGGCGTCGGTATAGTCCTTCTTCGTAGCGTCGGCGAGCGTCTGATATTTCGGGCAATCGTTTTCGAACCAGTAGACGAGGGCTCCGAGCGTACCGTCAGCGTATGTCCGCTTTTCCGTCAGCTTCCGGCGGCCATTGTAGACACCGATGAAGTCTGGCATCGCCATGCGCTTTTCGAGATCGGCCCGCGTTCCATCGAAGCCTCCGATCAATTTCTCCTTGGTGGCGCGGACATAGACGTACCACTTCCCGCGCGCCTTGATGACGTTAAGCCCTTCCAGCTTCACTTTGACCACCATAGAGCCGCTCCCCGAATTTCCGCTTCGGGGCGGCATCCTGCTTGTTTGGATCGAGAGACGCCAGCCATTCGTCAAGGCGCTGGCGAAGATATCTTTCGCCCCTTGTGGATTCCGTGAACTTCAGCGG
>Ga0136846_1221135_pt1 | contig 24454 bp, 19 predicted proteins | sample HopSoiMetagenom2_FD_96841 | JGI IMG/M metagenome (GOLD analysis project Ga0136846, IMG submission 96841) | Grasslands soil microbial communities from Hopland, California, USA - 2 Assembly 2016 (version 4) | ecosystem: Environmental > Terrestrial > Soil > Grasslands | place: USA: Hopland... | reverse complement strand
CAAGCCGTTACCCGCGAAAGCCCGAGGCCGCCCCTACTGAGCGCTCCGGCCTACCAGAGGCTCCCACTACCTGCGGAGTAGGCCGGTAAACAGATACGATCCCCCTAACAGCTGAAGGAGGAAGCTTGCGGACTCCCACTCCCTGCTCAATATCAATGATACGCCACTCACGTTCGTATCTCCAGCAACCCGCTTTGGTCAGGAACACCTTCTCAACCTGCCTGACTTCGTCATCTAGTAATGCCCTAAGAGGCTCGTAGTCATCTGAGTAATCAACCCGCTGCGCCGTCGCGATTAAGGAGTTGGGATTCAAGTGATCAAACTGGACACAAACGCCTGTATGAGAAGCGGCATAATGAGACCACATCAGTATGTTGGTCGGTATTTCGGAGAAGCAGGCTATACCTAGCCTATCAACTTCAGCTTGAAGGTGGGAGATGAACGCGTTCCTACTTGCTGCGTCTTTGTAGCGGCCAGTCTTCATAATGCGCGTGACTTCCTTTTCGCGTTTCTGGTAGCTCAGGTTAGGCTGCGCTTTCTTGAGACCGCCCATGAAGAGGCGTCGCCAGTCTTGGGCAGTCGCGCGGCTGAAGTCAACGTTCACCTTTGCGTCGAAGGGATCATTGAAGCGTGCGGGACTACCAAGATAGAGTTCATTCCTAAGAAGGAACTGCTCGAGATATGTTAGGCCTGCACCCTCCAGTGTCCGATACTGGTAAAGGAACTCCGGCAACTCCACATCAGATCCGTTGTCCATTAAAGTCAGTGTTCTTCAGCCGTGTAACCGCGTTCTGAACTTCTCCGCCCTTCCCCCTTGAGTCCTTAGCGAATCGCCACTGTTCTGGTCCGGATACTCTGGGGGCTTCTGTATCTCCCTTATTCTTCAGACTGTTGAGATCATACGCCGGTTCCTAACCTCGTCAATGCCGCGCGTGCCGAGCGATAAGCATGCGCAGGTGGGGCGATTTGGGGGGCACCCTGACGGAGGCTCGGTCCAGTTCGGGTCCCGGTCCTATCTGGTTGAAGGAACTGGAGTTGGCAGGAGCAGAGCGGGCCTCGGCATTCGGATAAGCGCCTCAGGACTCGGGCTCAGGGAGTGATAGCCGGCAGCGATATGCATTCCAGGCACCAGCCGGGCGCGAGAGGTAAGCTGCTGTCTATCAGCAATGTACGGGGGAATCCCCCTTCGCAGGTGCAGAAGCTTATACGCTCCGGGAGGGTGGATAAGGTTGGCTGCTTATACGGCCCGGCAGAGGCGCCATGCTGGCGAGGGATGAGGCGAGACGCTCGCCGCCGCTGTCGCATCACGAACCCGCCGACCGGTGCATCTCAACTCGAGAGATGCAACAGGAAGACCTGGATTCCTGACCCTCAGCCCGGCGTTGGCGTCACGACGAGCCCGGCTGGCGCTTCCCCAAGTCGCAGCGCATCACTGCCAAACGTCTGGGCGTTACCGCTCCGAGGACGGCCTCACTGCCATCCTCCCGTGCCTCATCGCGAGCCCGGTTCTTGAGACGCGCATCTCGTGGTGCGTCACTAACTTCGAGAGATGCGTCACCGCTATCTGGTTGTGCGTCACTGATTTCGCGGTGTGCGTCGCTGCATTCGCGGATGGCGTTGCGCAACTCGCGGTGTGCGTCACTACGCTCGGGTTAAGCGTTACGCAATTCGCTTGGTGCGTCACTACAACCGGGAATTGCGTCGCGCCATTCGCGGAGTGCGTCACCGCCAACCCGGATTGCGCAACGCACTCCGAAATCGCCGTGACGCGCGAGTCTTTCGTCGTGTCGAACGAGCCGTCTGCGGGTCTCGCCCACCGCGGCGGCGCATCACTCAGCGGCCGTGGCATCGCTCGCAATCGTCTTCCTGTAGAGCGTCGGCGACCTGCCGGAGCCACGCTTCTGGACGACGAGAGCGCCTTCCTGCTTCAGATCCAGGAAGGTGCGGTACAGAGAGCCGCGATCCGGCTCGTAGCCGATCACCCGGCAGACGTCGTTGCGATCGAAGACATCTGGGAGCACGTCGAGAGCGTCCACGACGTCGTTGTGCAGCTCCCAGGGACCTCGCCGGGCGCGCGCGGGAGACACCTCCGTTGGCGCGGGGAGAGCGGGCGCGGCCGCAGTGTACACCGCCACCGCAGCCGACGCCACCACCGGCGGCGGGATCTCCACCCCTTCCCCGCCCATGGCAGCCCAGACGAGCTGCAGGGCCCGGAGCTGGTGGCGGTGGGCCGTCTCCAGGAGCTCGACGCCGGCCTGCAGCTCCTCCTCAAGGCGCCGCTTGCGCCGCTCGTATTCGTCGTGTGTCATGGTGCGGGGGATTGCATCACAAGAAGCGGGAGGCGAGCAAGGGCGTGCTGATTGTTCCTCCCGCGTAGTCTTCCAAACCGAGAGCCCGCAGGGCGCCAGGCATTTTCGCCGGACCCCCCCTTGCCACATGCGCTATCCTCCCTGGGTCATGGCAACGACCACCCTCCCCCCGACCGTCACGCCCGAGCGCTCCGCGGCCTTGGACGAGAAGAGCTTGAACGCCTACCGCCGTCTGGGCTACCTGCTGGCGGACCTGGACCCGCTGGACCGCATGCCGCCCGCCACCGCGCCCGGGCTCGAGGACTGCGATCCGGCCACGGCCGAGTATGCCAAGCGTTACTACTGCGGCACGATCGGCGTCGAGTACATGCACATCGGTGATCCCGCCCGACGGCGGTGGATCCAGGAGCGGATGGAGTCCGCGCCCCCGGCGGTGGACCGCGACCGCATCCTGGAGCTGCTCACCCGGGCCGACACCTTCGAGGGGTTCATCCAGTCGCGCTATCTCGGCACCAAGCGGTTCTCCATCGAAGGGGTCGAGTCCCTCCTCCCCCTGCTCGACGAGATGCTCGAAGGCGCCGCGGCCCATCAGACGAGCCAGGTGGTCATCGCCATGAGCCACCGCGGGCGGCTCAACGTCATGGTCCACACCGTGGGCCGCGGGCCGGCCGAGATCTTCGCCGGCTTCGAGGACGTGGACCCGCGCAGCATCCTCGGCGGCGGCGACGTCAAGTACCACATGGGCGCCACCGGCGACCACCAGGGGCGCAACGGCCACACGGTCAACATCCACCTGGTCTCCAACCCCAGCCACCTGGAGGCGGTGGACCCCGTGGCCCTCGGCCGGGTGCGGGCCAAGCAGGTGCGCCTGGGCGACGAGCGGAACCACGACATGGTCTTCCCCATCGTTCTCCACGGCGACGCCGCCTTCGCCGGCCAGGGAGTCCTCGCCGAGACGCTCAACATGGCGGACCTCCACGGCTACCGGGTGGGGGGGACGGTGCACGTCATCGTCAACAACCTCATCGGCTTCACCACCGAGCCCAAGGCTCTCCACTCCTCCCGCTTCGCCTCGGACGTGGCCCGGCGCCTGCCCATCCCCATCTTCCACGTCAACGGCGAGGACCCGGACGCCGTCGCCCGCGTGGCCATGATGGCCGTCGACTACCGCTACGCCTTCAAGAGCGACGTAGTGGTGGACCTCATCGGCTTCCGCCGCCACGGCCACAGCGAGGTGGACGACCCGACGATCACCCAGCCGCTCCTCTACAAGAAGATCCAGGTCCACCCGCCGGCGTGGCGGCTCTACGCCCAGGCGATCGGCGTCGCCGAGGAGGAGGCCCGGCGGCGTGAAGCGGCGATCCGCGCCGAGCTCGACGCCGCCCACCAGGCGGCGTCCACGCTGGACAGGCCCACCCTGCGCACCCTGCCGGACTACTGGGACCGCTTCAAGGGCGGCCGCTGGCGCCCTGAGTACGAGGTGCAGACCGGCCTGCCGGCGGCGGAGATCGCGGCCTTGACCGGTCCGCTCACCACGGCACCCGCGGGGTTCCACGTCCACAAGAAGATCCAGGCCCTGCTCCAGCAGCGCGCCGAGATGGGGACCGGCAAGCGGCCGATCGACTTTGGGCTGGCCGAGGCCCTGGCCTTCGCCTCGCTGGTGAAGGGGGGCGTGCCCGTCCGCCTCTCGGGTCAGGACAGCCGGCGCGGCACCTTCAATCAGCGCCACTCGGTGCTGATCGACGTCGAGGACGCGTCCGAATACACGCCGCTGGAGCACGTGACGGCGGACCAGGCCCGTTTCGAGGTCTACGACTCGATGCTCTCCGAGGCCGCCGTGCTCGGCTTCGAGTACGGCTACAGCCGCGACTTCCCCGAGACCCTGGTCTGCTGGGAGGCGCAGTTCGGCGACTTCGCCAACGGCGCCCAGATCATCATCGACCAGTTCGTCACCGCCGGCGAGGACAAATGGGGGCTCCTCTCGGGTGTAGTAATGCTCCTCCCTCACGGCTACGAAGGGCAGGGGCCGGAGCATTCGAGCGCTCGCCTGGAGCGCTATCTGCAGCTTGCCGCTGAAGACAACGTCACGGTCTGCCAGCCGTCGACCGCGGCCCAGTACTTCCACATGCTCCGCCGGCAGGCGCTCACCCCCTGGCGCAAGCCGCTGATCGTCATGACCCCCAAGAGCATGCTGCGTCACAAGGACTCCGCCTCGACCGTGGAGGACCTGGCGCGGGAGCGCTTCCAGCGGGTGGTCCCCGACCCCGACATTTACGACGCACAGCGGGTGCTGCTGTGCACCGGCAAGATCGGCCACGAGCTCAAGCGGGAGCGCGAACGGCGGAACGACACCTCGACGGCGGTGGTCTTCCTCGACCAGCTCTACCCCTTCCCAAGCCAGGAGCTGGCGACGGTCTTCGAGCAGAATCCCAACGGCCGGGACGTGGTCTGGGTGCAGGAGGAGCCGGCCAACATGGGGGCCCTCTTCTTCGTCCAGTCGCGCATCGAGCACCTCCTGCGCCGGCCCATCCGCTCCGTCAAGCGCTCCGCCAGCGGCAGCCCCGCCACCGGCTCAGGCAAGGCCCACACGATGGAGCAGCAGACGCTGCTGGCGCTGGCGTTCACGACGGGGAGGTAGTCCCCCTGTGGCGGGAGCCATTGCCGTTACACACATCCTTGCCGGTCAAAGCATCCTGCCCTCCGAAGCCTCACCCCCGGCCCCTCTCCCGGAGGGAGAGGGGGGACTTGGATGGAGGAGTTTGCCTATAGGAGGGCTTTGGAGGTGGGCGGCGACCTCCAGAATGCGGGTCAGGACGGCTTCGCGGTTCTCGAAGACATCGCGATTTGGAAAGCGCAGGACGGTACAGCCGAGGGAGCGGAGATAGAAATCCCGGTTCTCGTCGTGCGCAGCCTGCCTTGGATCGTCGTGCACCTCGCCGTCGAGCTCGATGACGAACTTCAGGGGGTGATTATAGAAGTCGGCCACGTAGATGCCGATGGGAGCTTGGCGGCGAAACTTGATCCCCTCCAGCCGCCGGTCTCGCAGGATCGCCCACATCACCTCCTCCGCCGGAGTCGGCGTATCCCGAAGAATTCGTGCACGGGATCGCTCCGTCCGCCGCCGCCTCGGCGCCGGAGCCAAGAATTCTCTTCTCCCCATGTCTTCTCTCTCCAGCCTCAATTTATCGACAACAGTCCCCTCTCGGCAATCCCCCCAGTCAAGTCCCCCCTCTCCCTCCGGGAGAGGGGCCGGGGGTGAGGCTTCGAAGGGCAGACCGCTTTGACCGGCAAGGATGTGTGGACTGGCACGGGCCGCCCCAGGCCTGGGTGGCCGTGCACGTGATTTGAAGATCAGGCCGTCTGCAACTCCCCGACCACCACGCCGGGCAGGCCGGCCAGGAAGTCCGCTCCGAAGGCGCAGGAGGGAGTCCAGGCTCCGGGGGGCACACCCTGGAGGACACGCTCGACACCGGCCACGGCGGAGACGGACGTGAAGCGGTACCCCTCCGGCGCCTCCAGCGTGGCGGTGACGGTCCGCCCGTCGGCGTTGCGGACCTCTCCCCAGAGATGGATCCGGGCCGTCTCCCGCATCTCCGCCGTCGGGCCGGTCACCCGCCTTTCCACCCAGCGTTGGGCGAAGCGCTTGGCCGGCCCCCAGCCAGCGAGGGGAAGGAAGGGCGCCAAGCGTTTCATCCGCCGGATCTGGGACGGCGGCGTCCCCGAGTAGACCCGGATATTCGGAATCCCTGTGGAGTGATACGCCGTCGAGACATCTCCCCAGGGAATGGTCATCGTCCAGCGCTTGCCGGCACCCGGTCCGAAGTCGATCTCGCGGACGTCGAAGGCCACCGGCACCGGCACGATCTCGCCGTTGCGGCGGATCGCCCCGGCAGCGGGGAGGCTCTCGATCATCGTCTTCAGCGTCCCGCGGCTGACGGTCCCTCCCGCGGTGTCGAACGCCAGGGCGAGCTCGGTCGCGTCCGGCAGGGCGGCGGCGAGGCGGGCGGCCAGGCAGTCGCTGGGCACCACGTCGAAACCGACGCCGGGGATCAGGGCCACGCCCGCCCGGCGCGCCTCCTCCCCACGGTCGAGGACGCTCTCGAAGACGGCGATCTCGCCCGTGATGTCCAGATAGTTGGCGCCGGTGGCGAGGCAGGCGTCCACCATGGGCCCGCTGGTGTGGACGAAGGGGCCGGCGCAGTGGAGCACGGCCTCGACTCCTTGGAGCTCAGCCGCGGTCCCTTGACGGTCGTCGAGGGAGAAGACGCGGCTCGGCAGGCCCAGCTCCCGGGCCAGCCGCCCCACCGCCTCGGCGTTGCGCCCGGCCAGAATGGGCGACTGGCCCTTCCGCACCGCCTCGCGCGCCGCCAGCTCCCCCGTGTAGCCGTTGGCGCCGTAGATCATCCAGGCCATGCCTCACCTCCACGTCCTCGGGAAAGCATAGCCTGTCCCCTTGTCCCGCGCGGCGGGGGCCGCATAACATGGCCCCCGTCGCCGGCGCGCCGCCGTCCCCGCTCGTGATCCACGTCGCATCCGCTCGGGAGGAACATGAAGACGAAGATCCTCGTCACGGGAGCCCTCGGCCAGATCGGCTCCGAGCTGGTCCCCGCCCTGCGCGCGCGCTACGGCGCCGATCAGGTCGTCGCCTCGGACATCCGCATGATGAGCCGCGAGGAACTGCTGCGCACCGAGGGGCCCTTCGACTTCCTCGACTGCACCAACCAGCGGCAGATTCAGGACGTCGTGCAGCGCAATCAGATCTGCACCATCTACCACTTGGTCGCCCTCCTGTCGGCAATCGGCGAGAGCAAGCCGCAGGTGGCGTGGGACGTGAACATGGGCAGCCTCTACCGCGTCCTGGAGGTGGCCCGCATCAACAACTGCTCGGTGTTCGTGCCCAGCTCCATCGGCGCCTTCGGACCCGGCACGCCCCAGGACCACACGCCGCAGGACACCCTCCAGCGCCCCACCACCATGTATGGCGTCACCAAAGTGGCGGGAGAGCTGCTCTGCGACTATTACCACCAGCGCTTCGGGGTGGACACCCGTGGCGTCCGCTACCCCGGCATCATCTCCCACGGCGCCCCGCCCGGCGGCGGCACCACGGACTACGCGGTGGAGATGTTCTACGAGGCCATCCGCCACCGGCACTACACCTGCTTCCTCAAGCCCAACAGCCGCCTGGACATGATGTACATGCCCGACGCCATCAAGGCGGCCATAGACGTCATGGAGGCCGCCCCCGCCCGCCTCGTCCATCGCAACGCCTTCAACGTCACGGGGATGAACTTCACCCCCGAGGAGCTGGCGGCGGAGATCCGCAAGCACGTCCCGAATTTCGTGATCGACTACAAGGTCGATCCCACGCGGCAGGCCATCGCCGACTCCTGGCCCCACTCGCTCGACGACGGCGCGGCGCGGCAGGAGTGGGGCTGGGACCCGCACTTCGACCTCGCGGCCATGGTCCGCGACATGCTGGAGAACCTGGAGAGGAAGCTCTCCGCTCAGGAGGTCCACGATGCCCCGAATGCCCGTTGAGCGCTTCCACCAAGCCCTCTCCACCGAGCTCGACGCCCTGCGCGAGCGGGGCACCCTCAAGGGGGCCGAGTCGGTGATCACCCGGGTCCTGCCCGCCGCGGGCGAGCGCGGCCCCCGCTATCTCCTCGCCGGCCCCCCCGGCGACAGCGATCAGCCCTTCCTCAAGATGAACTCCAACAATTACCTGGGGATGTCGCTGCGCCCGGAGCTCCGCAGCGCCGAGGAGGCCGCCGTCCACGCCTTCGGCGTCGGCCCCGGCGCCGTGCGCTTCATCAGCGGCACCTACCAGGCCCACGTCGACCTCGAGGCCCGCCTCGCCGCCTTCCATGGCCGCGAGTCGGCCATGATCTTCAGCTCGGCCTACGCCGCCGTGCTGGGCGTGCTCGTCCCCCTGACCACGGCCGAGACGGTGGTGATCAGCGACGAGCTGAACCACAACTGCATCATCAACGCCATGCGCCTCTCCCGCCCCAAGGACAAGCAGGTCTACAAGCACCTCGACCTCGGGGACCTGGACGCGAAGCTCGCCGCCGCCGCCGGCATCTGCCGGCGGGTGATCCTGGTCACCGACGGCATCTTCAGCATGCGGGGCGACCACGCGCCGCTGCCGGAGATCCTGGAGATCGCCCGCCACCACGACGGCAATTTCCCTGAGAACGTGGTGGTGATGGTCGACGACTCCCATGGCGTCGGCGCCTTCGGCCGCACCGGGCGCGGCACCGAGGAGTCGACCGGCTCCGGTCCGGCGGACGTGCTGGTCGCCACCCTCGGCAAGGCCCTCGGGGTCAACGGCGGCTACGTCACGGGGAGCCGGGTGCTGACCGACTACCTGCGCGAGACCTCGCCGACCTACATCTACTCCAATCCCATTACGGTGGGCGAGTGCGCGGCCGCCCTAGCGGCCCTCGAGATCCTCGACAGCCCGCAGGGCTCGAGCCTCCTCGACCACCTGCGGGCGATGACCGCCCGTTTCGAGCAGGGGCTGCTGCGCCTCGGCTACGAGACGATTCCGGGCGAGCACCCGGTGACGCCGCTGATGGTGCGCGACACGGCGAAGACCACCGCCCTGGTGGCCCACCTGCGCCAGCACGGCATCCTCGCCACCGGCCTCAAATACCCGGTCGTGCCGCGGGGCGACGAGTCGATCCGCTTCCAGATCTCGGCCGACCACACGCCCCACGACATCGACTCGGTGCTCGCGGCGCTGGAGAGTTTTCCAGGGCGGTGAGCCCTACCGCGGCGCTCCTCCCTTCGGCGGCGGCGGCACGGTGATCTTCTTCGGCGGGTTCTTTGCGAGCTGGTCGAGGAGGTACTTCACCCCCCGCTCCAGGCTCGGGTCCTCGCCCCGGGCCAGGGCGTCGGGAGCGTCGATCACCTCGATGTCCGGCGCCACGCCCTCGTTCTCCACCGCCCAGCCCCCCTCCTTGGTGAGGAAGCGGAAGGTGGGCACGCTCAGCGTCCCGCCGTCCACCAGCGGCGGGTTGCCCGAGAGCCCCGCGAGACCGCCCCAGGTGCGGGTGCCGATCAGCGGTCCCAGGCCCAGCTCCTTGAAGAAGTAGGGGAAGGCGTCGCCGCCCGAGCCGGCCTGGCCGTTGATCAGGGCCACCTTCGGACCGGTGTTGACGAACTGCGGCGTGGGATTGGCCACGCCGCTACGGCCCACGAAGTAGCTGAGCAGCGGCCGGGAGATCAGCGCGACCATCCGGTCGGGAACGAAGCCGCCGCCGTTCCAGCGGTCGTCGAGGATCAGGGCGTCCTTGGTCGCCAGCGGGTAGAAGTTCTTGAACAGCTCGCGGTTGCCCTCCACCGCCGTGTTCGGCAGGTGGATGTAGCCGATGCGGCCGCCGGAGAGCTTGTCCACCTTGGCGCGGGTGCCCTGCACCCAGTCGAGGTAGCGGAGGTTGTACTCGGAGTTGACGGGGCGGACGTTCTCGAAGTGCGCTCCCTGCGTGGACGGCTTGTCGTTCACCTGCAGCACCACCACCTGGTCGGCCTTGCCCTCCAGCAGGCGGTAGAAGTTGTCCACGCCGTTGGTGGGCTGGCCGTCCACTGCCAGGATGTAGTCGCCCGTCACGACGTGGACGCCGGGCTCGGTCAGCGGCGAGCGGAAGTCGCGTTGCCAGTTCTCACCCGGGAAGACGTGGGCGACGCGGTAGTAGCCCGACGGGTCGGCCTCGATCTCGGCTCCCAGCAGGCCGCCTTCGACCCGCTTCGGCCCTGGCGCGTTGCCCGGCTGCACGTAGTCGTGGCCCACGGAGACCTCGCCGCCGATCTCGGCCAGCAGATAGTCGAGGTCGGCGCGGGTCGACATGGACGGCAGCATCTCGGCGTAGCGATCACGGATGCCCTTCCAGTCCACGCCGTGGATGGCCGGGTCGTAGAACCAGTCGCGGAAGATCCGCCAGGCGTCGACGTACTCCTGGCGCCACTCGTCCCGCGGCTGGATGCGCAGCGTCAGCTTCTCCAGGTCCAACTTGCCGTCGCCGGGCTTCTGGCCGCCCCGGGCGTCGACGATGCCGAAGCTCTCGCCCTGGCGGTAGAGGATCTTCTTGCCGTCGGCGGAGAGGTCGTAGCCCGCCACGCCGTCGAGGATCGTGTCCTCCTTGCGGCTCTCCAGGTTGAACATCTTGAGCGACGGGGCGCCGTTGGCAGTGCGCTGGGACAGGTAGAAGACGGCCGTGCCGCTGGCGGACAGCCGCTGATAGTTGCCGGAGGGCCCGGGGATGGCACGCACCCGCTGCTCGAAGCCGTCGAAGTCCACCTTCACCCGCACCGGGGTCTTGCGGGGAGCGGCCTCCGGCTTCTCCGCCTTCTCGGCGGCCTTCTCTGGCTTCTCGGTCGTCGTCTCGGCGTTCCTGGTGTCCGCCTTGGCGTGTTTGGCCGGCGCCTCGACACCCGGCGCCTCCTCCGGCTTCGGCTTCTCCTCGTCGCTCTCGGGCAGGAAGAGGGCTGGGCCCTCCTTGGCGAGGACGCCCACGTAGACCCGGGTCGGGTTGCTGTAGACGTAGTCGAACTCGTAACCGCTGAAGGTCAGGTTGAAGTCGCGGTTGGAGAGGAAGTAGAGGTAGCGGCCCGTGGGGTCCCAGGTGGGCTCGCCCTCGGCCGTCATGCCGCTGGTGAGCTGGCGGGCCTTGCCGTCGTCCAGGGAGTAGATCCAGATCGAGGGGAACGAGTTCGCGCCCGGCTTGGTGTAGGCGAGGAAACGGCTGTCGGGCGACCACCGGTAGTCCTGGATGTCAGCGCGCTCCGACTGGTCGGCCTCGGTGACTTTGCCGCTGGCCACGTCCACCCAGAAGATCTTGCGGTTCTTGTCGCTGAAGGCGAGCTTCTTCGAGTCCGGAGCCCACTGGGGCGGGAAGCGAAAGATGCTGCCGTCCCTGGTGACCTGCCGCTCCTGGCCGGAGCCGTCAGCCGGGCGCACCCAGATCTCATACTCGCCGCTGCGGTCGGAGAGATACGCCACCCAGCGGCCGTCGGGCGACCAGGTGCCGGCCCCCTCCCGCACGCCCGAAGAGTTGGTCAGGTTACGGATCTCCCCCTTCTCGGCAGGCACGGAGAAGATCTCGCCGCGGGCCGTCAGCAGGGCCCGCTTGCCGGTGGGGGAGATGGATGCGGACTCGGCGTCCTCGGCGACGTTCTTGAAGTAGGGCAGGGTGCGCGGCAGGTCGCCTTCGATCCGGATGGGCACCCGGTTGCTCTTGCCGGAGGCCGGATCGAAGAGGTAGATCCAGCCGCCGTTCTCATAGACGATGCGGCGGTCGCCGCTCGGCCAGAAGACGTCGAAGGTGTCGTGATGCGTCAGCTCGCGCACCTGCTTACTCTTGGTGTCGTAGGCATAGAGGTTGTTGATCCGTTTCGCGTCGCGGTCGGAGACGAAGTAGATGGTGTCGCCGATCCAGACCGGCATATAGTCCATCGCCGGATCCTTGGTGATCTGCTCGGCGGTGTTGGCCTTGAGGTCGTAGATCCAGAGATCGGGCGTGCGGCCGCCGCGGTAGCGCTTCCAGTTGCGCCATTCGTGCATCACCGGGGCGAAGACATAGCGGTTGCCGTCCGGCGACAGGACCCCAGTGGAGCCCTCGCGAATGGGCAGCGGCTTCTCCATGCCGCCGGCCACCGGCACCAGGTAGGGGCGCGCATTGCGGTCGCTGTAGGGGGTGCGGTGGGCATTGAAGAGGACCTGCTTGCCGTCCGGCGTCCAGCCCATCACCTGGTTGTCGAAGCCGCCGCGGGGTGGCATGACCCCGATGTCGTTGTGAAAGGTGAGCTGGCGCGGGGTGCCGCCGTCCACCAGGATGACGTACACCTGGCGGGTGCCGGTGTACTGGCCGGTGAAGGCGATCCATTTGCAGTCCGGCGAGAGCTTGGGGAAAACCTCGTCCCCTTCGCCGGAGGTGAGGCGGCGGGCGGTGCCCCCTTGAGCGCCGGCGATCCAGATGTCGCCGCCGTAGGTGAAGGCGATCGTGTCCTTGCAGATGTCGGGATAGTGCAGCAGGCGAGTATCCCCCTGCAGCCCCTGCGGCTGCGCGCCGGCTATCCCCGGCATCCCCGCGATTATCACCAGCAGCAGCGCCGCGAGGGCCGCCAAACAGATCGATCTACGCACAGAAACTCCTTTCCGAGACGGAAGCTCTCCCCGGGACGTGTTACGGCCGGGGCGGAGGAAGGTTGCGATCCGCCGGGGGCCTGGGATGTCGTGACAGGAGGAGGGATCGGGCGGGAACGGCGAGGCCGATCCCCTCCTCTTGCAAGGTCTTCAGCAGGGCGAGGTTGACCGCCTGCTGACGGTCCATGAACAGGTCGTAGTCGGGGCTGACGATCCAGTAAACCGCCTCGAAGTCGAGCGCGGACTCGCCGAACCCCTTGAAATGAGCGCGCTCGAAGCGGACCTGGTCCTGCGCCTCGACGATGCCGCGGAGGCGCGCGGGGAGGCCCGCCACGACGTCCGCCGGCGTCTCGCCCGGCACCCGGAAGGCGAGGACGACCCGGCGCTCGCTCATCCAGCGCCAGTTCTGGATGCGGCTCTTCAGCAGCTCGCCGTTGGCCAGGATGAGCAGCTCGCCGGAGGCGCCGCGCAGCCGGGTGGTCTTCAGGCCGATGCTCTCCACAGTGCCCGTCATGTCGCCCACCGTGATCGAGTCGCCGAGGACGAACGGCTTGTCGAAGACGATCGAGAGGGAGGCGAAGAGATCCGAGAGTACGTTCTGCAGCGCCAGGGCCACGGCCACGCCGCCGATCCCCAGGCCCGCCATCAGGGCCGTGACGTTGATCCCCAGGTTGTCGAGAGTGGCCAGCAGGATGATCGCCCAGAGCACCAGCTTGCCCACGAAGCGGAGCACGCCGGCCAGGGCGACGGAGGTGGCGTCCCGCTCCAGCCGCCGGCGCTGGGCCCGCGCCACCCAGAGGTCGATGGCGAGCGACGCCCAGAGGGCGACCTGGAGGAAGATGGCAACTTCGGCTGCCCCCCCGAGGATCCGGTTCACCGCCGGGCCGAGGCGGAGGTCCAGGCTCCCCAGCCAGACCGCGGGGATCAGGATCAGGAGCGTCCGGGTGCGCCGCGCCAGGTCGACGGCGATGTCGTCCAGACCGCCGGGTGTGCGCTCGGCCCGCCGGCCCAGGCGGCGGACGATCAGCCAGCGCAGCAGCAGCAGGGTCAGGAAGACCGCCAGGGCGATGCCGACGGCGGTCGCCCATTGCAACAGGGAGCTCCCCAGGAAGGAGGTGGTCGCGAGCCGGCGCATCGGTTCAGAGGTCGCGGATCAGAAGAACCGCCGCAGGAGGTTCAGGACCAGGGTGAGCGCCAGCGAGATCAGGATCATCGAGGTGAAGGGGATGAAGACCTTGACGTTCTCCCGTTCGATGCGCACGTCCCCCGGGAGATGGCCGAACCAGGACAGAGCGCCCGACCAGACCAGGAGCCCGACGACGACCAGCGCGGCGCCGAAAACCACCAGCACGAGTCCGAGAGGGCGGGATCCCATGTCGAGCGACCGGTCCGCCGCGGCGCGGCGTCCGGAAAATCCGTGCGCGGCGCCGGCCCAGGGGTTGCGGCGGACAGTCAAGAATGCTATCACTCCCGTCGCCAGTCCTTCAGGCTTTGGAGCCGCGTTCGCAATCCACTCAGCCGTCCTCATTTCAAGCCGAGGAAACCCCGCATGGCCCAGCACGTCAGCTTCTTCGACCAGGTGAACCGCAACTTCGAACGGGCCGCCGCACTCACCAGCCACCCTCGCGGCCTCCTCGACACCATCAAGAACTGCAACAGCGTCTATCACTTCACATTCCCCCTGGAGCGCGACAACGGCCACGTGGAGGTGATCCATGCCTGGCGGGCGGAACACAGCCACCATAAGCTCCCTACCAAGGGGGGAATCCGCTACAGCCTCGACGTCAGCGAGGACGAGGTGATGGCCCTTGCGGCCCTGATGACTTACAAGTGCGCGGTGGTCGACGCACCCTTCGGCGGCGCCAAGGGAGGTATCCGGATCGATAGTAACGCCTACAACAAGCACGAGTTGGAGAGGATCACCCGGCGTTATACCTTCGAGTTGGTCAAGAAGAACTTCATCGGCCCCGGCATCGACGTGCCGGCGCCGGACTTCGGTACCGGCGCGCGGGAGATGGCCTGGATCGTCGATACCTATACAGCCCTGGCGAACGACAAGTTGGAGGGAGCTGCCTGTGTGACCGGTAAGCCGATCGCCCAAGGCGGCATCCGCGGCCGAGAGGAAGCGACCGGCCGTGGAGTGGCCTTCGTGACGCGCGAGGTCTGCAGCGTCGAAGCGGACATGACATCGCTCGGCCTCTCGAAGGGGATCAGGGGAAAGCGGGTGATCGTCCAGGGGCTCGGTAACGTCGGATCTTACACGGCCACATTCCTCCAGGAGATGGAGGCGACGATCGTCGGCCTGCTGGAGTTCGATGGCGCGCTTTATGATCCGAAGGGACTCGACGCTGCCGCTATCGTGAAACAGTGGCGGGACCAGCCGCGGAGAGAAAAGTCGATCCACAAGCTCGTTCTTCCCGAGAGCGTCCAGAAGCTCAGCAACGCCGCCGAAGGACTTGAGCTCGAGTGCGACATCCTCATTCCGGCGGCGTTGGAGAATCAGATCACTGCTGCGAATGCACCGCGGATCCAGGCCAGGATCATCGTCGAGGGTGCCAATGGCCCGGTGACCAGCGACGCAAGTGAGATGCTCGACCAGCGAGGTGTGCTCGTGGTTCCGGATCACTATGCGAACGCGGGGGGCGTGCTCGTCTCCTACTTCGAATGGTTGAAGAACCTCGCCCACGTTCGCTTTGGGCGCATGGAGCGGCGTTTCGAGGAACAGGCCTACCAGCGTATCCTCAATTCCATAGGCGCCCGCACCGGCAAGTCGTTCACCGAAGATGAGATGAAAGCTCTCGCCCATGGCGCCGACGAAGCGGACCTGGTCAAATCCGGCCTTGAAGACACCATGGGACCGGCCTATCACAATCTGCGCAAGATCCGCGCTGAGAAGAAGGTCGATCTGCGTACAGCGGCCTTCATCGAGGCGATCGACAAGATCGCCATCTGCTACCAGGACCTGGGGATCTTCCCGTAGGGGGCCGATCCGGACGGTGTTCGTTACACCGGCGGTGTCCGTGCCGCCAAGCCCTCACCTCCCCTGGCCCCTCCTCTCCCAGCCTCCCCCCCCCGCCGTCCGGGAGAGGAGGGGAAGGGTTTGTCAAGTTTGTTTTCAGACTAACCTCTCCCTCTTCTCCCGGCGGAAGGGAGGAGGCTGGGAGAAGAGGGCCGGGGTGATGAGGGTCTTTGCAGGCTTCAGACGATCCGCAACGAGCTGGCCGCCGCGGCTGGCTCTGCCGCGAAGTCCCGCAGCCGCACCGGCACCCGGCGCGCTCCCCAGGCGCCGGGACGGGATTGGAAGCGGCCGGCGCAAGGGGTGCCGCAGCCGGCGCAGTGGCCCTCGGGCGTCAGGTTCCACTCCTTGAGCACGAACCAGTCGCGGCCAATGAGGCGCTCGCCGCAGGCGTGGCACCGGGTGCTGCCGCCGTCCTCGTCGTGGACGTTGCCGGTGTAGGCATAGCGCACGCCGTTCGCCATGGCGATGCGCCGCGCCCGGGCCAGGGTCGAGGCCGGAGTGGGGACCTTGTCCATCATCTTGTAGTCGGGATGGAAGGCCGTGAAGTGGAGGGGGACGTCGGGTCCCAGCTCGTCCACCACCCAGCGGGTCATCGCGTCCAGCTCGCGATCAGCATCGTTCTCGCCGGGGATCAGGAGGGTCGTGCTCTCGAACCAGACGTCCGTCTCGTGCTTGAGGTAGCGCAGGGTGTCGAGAACGGCCCCCAGCTCGCCGCCGCAGATCCGGCGGTAGAAGTCCTCCGTGAACCCCTTGAGGTCGACGTTGGCGGCGTCCATGTGGCGGAAGAACTCTGCGCGCGGCTCGGGGCAGATCTCGCCGGCCGTCACCGCCACGGCCTGGATCCTCAGCTCGTGACAGGCGTCCGCCACGTCGACCGCGTACTCCAGGAAGATCACCGGGTCGTTGTAGGTGAAGGCGACGCTGGCGCAGCCGAGGCGCTGGGCGGCGCGGGCGATGACCTCCGGGGTGGCCTGGTCGGCCAGGGTGTCGGTCTCCCGCGACTTGCTGACGTCCCAGTTCTGGCAGAACTTGCAGGCCAGATTGCAGCCGGCGGTGCCGAAGGAGAGGACGGGGGTGCCGGGCAGGAAGTGGTTCAGGGGCTTCTTCTCGATGGGATCGATGCAGAAGCCGCTGGAGCGCCCGTAGGTGGCGAGGACGATCTGATCCTGCTGGCGGCCCCGTACGAAGCAGAGCCCCCGCTGACCCTCGAGCAGTTTGCAGAAGCGCGGACAGAGGTCGCACTGGATGCGGCCGTTGCCGAGCGCGTGCCAGTATCGGGTTGGAACAGTCAGATCGGTAATGGGTACATCTGCCATTGTAAGAGCTCCCAGGGAGGGCAACGCGGGAGCATGAACCTGAATTCCTGAGAGCCCCCCTGGGACCGCCGGCGTCCCGCCGGCCTGCTGACTTTTCTAACTCTGTTTTCCAACTCTACTCCCCGCCCTCCTTCGCCGCCGTCGTCGCCAGCGCGTGCAGTTCCTGGATCGAGCGCACCGCGCCGCCACGCACCACCCAGCGGACCTGGCGCAGGTTCGCCACGTCCTGCGTGGGATCGGCGCCGACGATCAGCAGGTCGGCCTGCTTGCCCTTCTCCACCGTCCCGAAGTCCTTGTCCCGCCCCATGGCCAGGGCGCCGCCCCGGGTGGAGGCGGTCAGCACCTGCAGCGGCGTGAGGCCGGCGGCCTGCATGGCCTCCATCTCGGCGTAGACCGAGGGGCCGTGGAGGGTCAGCGGGTTGCCGGCGTCGGTACCCATGGCGATAGGGATGCCGGCGTCGAACACCTTTTTGAGGTTGGCGGCGGTGACCTTCTCGCCGTTCGAGACGCGCGCCTCCAGCGCCTTGACGCGCGCGTCGGGGATGGGCGCGGTCACCTTCGCCGTCTCGGCAACCCGGGCGAGGGTGGCCGGATCGAGGCAGCCGTTGGGATCGTCCACCTTGGGCGCCTGGTGCCCGGCGGCGCCCGCGAACATCCGCAGGTATCCCCGGAAGACGGTGAGGGTGGGGCAGTAGATGGCGCCGTTCTTTTTCGCCAGGTCCAGGAACTCGTCGTCCACCGGCTTGTCGCCAACGCTGTGGACGAGCAGCTTCGCCCCGGCCCGCAGCGCCTCCTTGGCCTCGTCCAGACCGGTGGCATGGACGATCAGGGGGAGCTTGTGGGCCCGCGCCTCCTCGCCGGCGGCGTGGACGGCGGCCGCGGACTTCTCCACCGGATGGTCCTTGTCCACGATGTACCAGACCTTGACGGCGGCGGAGCCGCGGTCGGCCAGGTAGCGCACCCCGGCCCGCGCCGCGTCGGCGTCGGTCAGCACCATGAACTGCCGCTCCGCCGGCAGGTTCAGCCAATGGTCGACGGTCGAAAGCAGCGGCCCCGCCGAGGCTACGTGCGGCACCTCGACGCTCGCCTCGGACCAGGCCGGGAGCCCCAGCGTCCAGGCGTAGCCGCCGACGTCGAAGACCGCCGTCACCCCGGAGCAGAGATAGGAGCGGCCGAAGTGTTCGGGGTGCTTGGCGAGGCCGGAGACGACCTCTTCATAGGGGTGCTGGGGACGCACGTCGATGGAGTCGGGGCGGCCGTCGGCCCAGCCGGTCTGGGAGAAGTGGACGTGGGCGTCCACCAGGCCCGGGGTGATCCAGAGCCCCTTGAGGTCCGTGACGTCCACGCCGGCGGGCACCGGGCAGGCGGCGCGGGCGCCCGCGCACTCGATCTTGCCGTCGCGCAGGACCACCACGGCGTCGGCCACCGGCGGCGCGCCCGTGCCATCCACCAGCGTCGCCCCCACCAGCGCCCGGGGCGGCGGCGGCACCCCCGGCTGGGCGGTGAAGGCGGTGGTGACGGCGATCTTCCAGCCTGCCGGCGTCGCGACGAACAGCCGCTCGGAGATGCCGGCCTCCTCCCGGCCGCCGTAGCGGACCCGGTAGCGGTAGGTGCCGTAGACCAGCCCGGAGTGGACGGGCGTCAGGTGGATGTCGTCGGCGTCGATGTGGTCGGGCCATCCCTGGCCGGCGGTGGCGGCGAAGCCCTTGTAACCGAGTTGGGGACCCTCGAAGCCGGTGCGGGCCAGGCCCTCGGAGTCGAGATAGCAGGAGAGATAGGCCGCCTTGTCCCGGGCACGGATGGCTTGTAAGTTCTTCTCGAAGACGGCCCGGGCCGCGGCGACGTCAGACTGGGAGGTGCCCGTCTCCGCCGCGCCGCCCGTCCGGAACAGCAGAGCCAAAGTCAACAGCAGCAAGGAGATGCGCCTCAGGACTGCCAGAGTCTCCATGTCTCCATTCCTCCTCGTCGAGATTTTTGGACAGCGCTATGCTACCAGCCTTCGGGCCTTCCTCCGCGGCAGCGCTCTTGCATTGAATCCAGGGTCCGTTATCAGCTAGGATCACGCCTCGAATCGCAATGTATGCAGCCGTCGCATAAGTCATGAGCTCTTCGATCGAACCGTCCTACCGCCGCTCCAGCGGCCTGGTCGACATCCTGGACCGCGTCCTGGACAAGGGACTGGTCATCGCCGGCGACATCCGCGTGTCGCTGGCGGAGGTCGAGCTGATCACCATTCGCATCCGCCTGCTGGTCTGCTCGATCGACAAGGCGGAGCAGATCGGTCTGGACTGGTGGCGGCACGATCCGAACCTTTCCGTCGCAGCCCGGAAGCTTTCGCTCGAGAACGACGCCTTGCGCGAGCAGGTCCGTCTCCTCGAAGAGAGGGTCTCCCGGCTGGCCGTCCCGCAACCGTCCGAGCCGCGGCGCCGGACCAAGCCCGTCAAGAGAACCCAGGGGGAATGAATCATGCCGGTTGAAAGAGCCTCTGGCGGTACCAGCCTCATCGACGTCCTGGACCGCGTCCTCGACAAGGGCATCGTCATCGATGCCTGGGTCCGGGTGTCCCTGGTCGGTATCGACCTGCTCACGGTGGAGGCCCGCATCGTGGTGGCCTCCATCGATACCTACATCAAGTACTCGGAGGCGGTCGCCCAGGTGCCGTCGGTGTCGCGGCCGGCGATCGAGAGCCGCACGTCCGAGGACCTGCTGGCGGAGAACGCCTCGCTGCGCGCTCAGCTCGCCGCCTCCATGGCCCGCGAGGAGCTCCCGGCGCGGAGGACCCGCACCTCGACGAAGGCTTGAGGCATGGGCAGCGTCGCGCACCTCGACGTGCTCCCCGTGCCGCGAGGCGGCGGCAGCATCGGAGCGAAAGCGAAGCTCTCGCTCGTCGATGCCCTGCTCGCGGAGCCTGAGGCGCGTCCCTGCGCGGTGCTGGCCTTGCGCTGGCTGGCCCGTCACACCGGTATCGAGCGGGCGGTGTGCATGGCGGTCGACCCCGAGAGCGGGCGGCTGGCGGGCCTGACGGGGCTGGGCGTGCCGCCTGCCGCCGTCGACGCGTTCAGCCTCGACCTCGCCGACCGCACCCACCCGCTGGTGGTGTCCCTGTCCGGCGGCGAGCCGGTCGCCTTCCATGACTCCGGCCAGACCGTGCCGCGGCCGTTCGAGACCCCGCTGGGACACAGCTCCTTCCACGCCGTGCCGCTCGGCAGCTCGCAGCAGGAGCTGGGCCCCGGCCTGCTGCTGCTGACCGGCGCGGGCGACGGCCCGGTGACGGACGACGTGCTCTGGGCCGCCGAGCTGCTGGGGACGCGGCTGGCCGCCCTGGGCTACCGGCGCATCCAGGCCGACGAACGCCGGCACAAGCGGGAACGGAGCCTGCTGCTGGCGGTCATCCACGCCGTCACCGACCCCATCCTGCTCACCGATGCCAACGGGCGCATCCTGATCGCCAACACGGGCGCCGAGACGCTGCTCACCGCCGGCGAGGAGAAGCGCGAGGGGTGGCGCCGCGCCGTGGCGCTCAACAACATGCTCTTCTCGGCCTCGCTCTTCACCGCCGAGAGCGGCCCCACCCGGCGCGAGCTGCTGCTGGTCGACCCCTCGGAGGGCAAGGAATTGCTGTTCGAGGTGCTGAGCACGCCGGTGGCCATTCGCGCCGGCGAGAACGGCATCGTCTCCGTGCTGCGCAATGTCACCGACCTGCGGCGGGCCACCGAGGAGATCGAGGAGAACTACCGCCGGCTGCGGCTGGCCGAGGCCGCGACCCGCGCCGAGCGCGACCGGCTCGACCTCATCCTCAACTCGGTGCTGGAGCCCATTCTGGTCACCGATCCGGCGGGCAACATCGTGCGCATGAACCCGCCGGCGGAGCGGATGTTCACCTTCCCGGGCCGGCGCAACAGCGAGGTGGAGCGCCGGGTGCAGGCCAACGACGCGGTGTTCACCTCCTTCGTCTCGAACCTCTACGCCGGCCAGTCGCTGCGCTGGCGGGGCGAGCTCAACCTGCTCGATCCGCGCACCGGCGCCACCATCCCGGTGGAGGCGATCTCCGGCCGAGTGGTCTCCAAGCACGGCGAGGAGACGGCCGTCGTCACCATCCTGCACGACCTGACCGAGGCGATGGAGAAGGCGCTGCTCTACGAGCAGGTCAAGCGCCACTCGGAGGAGCTGCGGGAGAAGGTGCGGGAGGCGACCGCCGAGCTCGCCGAGCAGAACGAGCTGCTGCGCCGCCAGGCCTTCCAGCTCGAGCAGGCCTCGGCCCTCAAATCGCAGTTCCTGGCCAACGTCTCCCATGAGCTGCGCACGCCGCTCAACGCCATCATGGGCTACACCCACCTGATGCTCGAAGGGGTGTCGGGCGAGATCAACGCCGCCCAGCAGGACAAGCTCGCCCGCGTCGACGCCAATGCCCGCCACCTGCTGGCGGTCATCAACGACCTGCTGGACATCACCCGCATCGAGTCGGGCAAGATGCCCGTCCAGGTCGAGCGCATTCGCCTGTCCGAGCTGATCGACGAGGTGATGACCGAGGTCGAGCCGGTGATCGCCGGCACCCGCCTGGCGGTGACCCGCAGCCTCTCTGCGGACCTGCCGGAGATCGCGACCGACCGCCAGAAGGTCAAGCAGATCGTGCTCAACCTCCTGTCGAACGCCCTGAAGTTCACGCCCGAAGGGTCGGTCGCCATCCGCCTGGAGCACCACGGCCCGGCCGGCGAGATCTCGATCGCCGTCTCCGACACCGGCATCGGCATCGCCGAGGAGAACCAGAAGACCATTTTCGAGGCCTTCGAGCAGGCCAACAGCTCCTACGCCCGCCGCCAGGGCGGGACCGGCCTGGGGCTGACCATCTGCCGCCGTCTCGCCTCTCTCCTCGACGGCCGCATCGCGCTGGCGAGCCGGCTGGGTGAGGGGTCCACCTTCACGCTTTTCCTTCCCGCGAATCCGAGGCCGGCATGACGTCCGACAAGAAGCACCCACCGCTCGTCCTCGTGGTCGACGACGTCGACCACGGCCGCGAGATCTTCGCCGAGTACCTCGAGTTCCGGGGCTTCCGCGTGGCCACCGCCGCCGACGGCCTGGAAGCCATCGAGAAGGCGCACGAGCTGATGCCGGACATCATCCTGATGGACCTCTCGCTGCCGGGCATCGACGGCTGGGAGGCCACCCGGCGGCTGAAGCAGGACCCGAGCACCAGCGCCATCCCCATCATCGCGCTGACCGCGCACGCGCTGGCCAGCGCCCACGACCGCGCCCGCGACGTGGGCTGCAACGCCGTGGTGACCAAGCCGTGCCTGCCCAAGGACCTCGAGCAGGAGGTCCGGCGGCAGCTCGCCGCCGCGCGACCGACGGAGGGTCAAGCCCAGCCATGAGCCCCGCCAAGAGGACGACCGGCTCCAATGGCTCCGAATCTCGAGCCCCGAAGAAGAAACCCGCGAAGAAGGCGGTACCGGCCAAGAGCGCCGCGACCGCCGCGCAGCCCGCCGCCACGCGCCCGGAGCTGGTGCCGTTCCCCGAGGCCTCGCGCCCGGCCGGCCGCAGCGGCAAGTACGTCTACTGCATCATCCAGACGACGGAGCCCCGCCGCTTCGGCCCCATCGGCATCGGCAGCGACCCGGCCGAGGTGCACACGGTGAGCTACCAGGACATCGCCGCCGTGGTCTCCGACACGCCCCTCGAAGTCTACGATCCGACGCGGGAGAACGTCCTCGCCCACGAGCGGGTCAACGAGGCCGTGATGCGCGATTACACGGTCATCCCCATGTCCTTCAGCACCGTCTTCAAAACCTCCGAGGACATCGTCGAGCTGCTGCGCAGCGCCTACGACGCCTTCCGCGACGTACTGGTGAAGATGCAGGACAAGCTGGAATTCGGCCTCAAGGTGCTGTGGGAGCCGGAGACCGTCATCCGCGAGATCGAGAAGGAGGACGAAAATCTCCGCCTGCTGCGCCAGGAGATCTCCAACCAGAAGGGGTCCACCTACTTCGCCCGCATGCAGTACGGGCGGCTCGTCGACTCGCTCCTCCAGGAGCGCTCCGAGAAACTGGTGGCGGAGATCTTCGACACCCTGGGCGCCGTCTCCGTGGCCTCGCGGACCAACAAGCCGATCGGCGACAAGATGATCCTCAACGCCGCCTTCCTCGTCGCCCGCGACCGCGAGGGGGACTTCGACGCCAAGGTCAAGGAGATCGACGCGCGCTACGAGAACCTGATCCTCAAGTACACCGGCCCCTGGCCGCCCTACAACTTCGTCAACATCCGCCTGAAGCTGGAGCGGGCGACCGACGCGGAATGACCGGATGATCATCCTCGACCGCCTGATCCTCGGGGGCTTGAGCTTCGTCTTCGACAAGATCGCCTCCGCGGCCGACGCCGAGCGCGACGACGCGGGCTCGATCAAGGAGGAGATCCTCGCCCTCCAGATGCAGCTCGAGCTGGGGGAGATCAGCGACGAGGATTTCGTGGCGCTGGAGCGCGACCTTCTGGACCGGCTGCGCGCCCTGCGCCAGGAAGACCGGCCGGCCGGCGCCGTCTCCCTCGACCGCGGCGGCTTCGAGGTGGACGTCAGCTTCGAGGGCGACGAGCCCATCCGATGAACCTCCGCATCTTCGGCGGCAAGGGCGGGGCCGGCAAGACGACCTGCGCCGCGGCCGCCGCTCTCGCCGCCGCCGAGGGCGGCGGGCACCCGCAGAGAGTTCTCGCCATCTCGACCGATCCGGCCCACTCGCTGGGCGACGCTCTTGCGGCCCGCCTGGGGCCCGAGCCCATCCGCGTCCCCACCCGACGCGGCGAGCTGTTCGCCGCCGAGCTCGCCGCCGCCCCTGCCATCGCGCGCTGGACGGCGGAGCACCGGCAGGCTGTGCGGACGATCGCCGAGCGGGGCACCTACCTCGACGGCGAGGACGTGGACCGCCTCCTCGACCTGACGCCCCCCGGCGGCGACGAGCTCATCGCCTGGCTGGAGGTCGACCGCCTCGCCCGGGAGTCCGGCTGCGACGAGGTGGTGATCGACGCCGCGCCCACCGCTCACACCCTGCGCCTGCTCGCCAGCCCCGAGACCCTCCGCCGCTTCGCCGCCCTCCTCGACCGCCTCGAAGGCCGGCACCGGGAGATGGCCGCCCACTTCGGCACCTGGCACCCGGACGCCGCCGATGCCCTGATCGCCGACCTCGAAGCTGAGGGGCGAGCCCTGGAGGAGAGACTGCGCGACCCGGAGACCACCACCCTTGTCTGGGTGCTGCTGCCCGAGGCCCTCTCCGTCGCCGAGACCGGGGACGCCCTCGCCGCCCTCGGCGAAGCCGGTATCCCGGTGCGTGAGCTGATCGTCAACCGGGTGTTGCCGGAAGGCGACGAGGATTGTCCGCTTTGCGAAGCGCGCCGCCGAGCGGAGGCCGAGGCGATCCGGGAGATCCGGAAGACCTTCGCGGACCGCGAGATCCGGTTTTTACCGGAGGCGGAGAAGGAGCCGCGGGGGAAATCCGCATTACGGCGGATTGCACGCTTGGCTTCAGCGTCCCCCCGCCCGAGGGCCCTCACCCCTGTCCCCTCTCCCGCCCCCTCCCACCCCCCTCCCCGGGAGAGGGGAACCCGGTTGGAGCCGTCTTGCTGGTCTCCCTCTTCTCCCGGGGAGGGGGGTTGGGAGGGGGCGGGAGAAGAGGGCCGGGGTGAT
>Ga0136846_1237533_pt1 | contig 24465 bp, 21 predicted proteins | sample HopSoiMetagenom2_FD_96841 | JGI IMG/M metagenome (GOLD analysis project Ga0136846, IMG submission 96841) | Grasslands soil microbial communities from Hopland, California, USA - 2 Assembly 2016 (version 4) | ecosystem: Environmental > Terrestrial > Soil > Grasslands | place: USA: Hopland... | reverse complement strand
GTCGAGCTGCCCATCGGCGTCGCAAACGAGGCGACGATGTTGCCGTTCGCGTCGAGGACGGGGAAGAGCTGCGCCCAGGTGATGGTGTTCGCGGGCATCTGCAAGATGGTGTTGCAAGGCACGACCATCTTGATGCCGTTGAGCGTCAGCGTGCCGCCCCAGAGGATGCGGTCGGTCACCGCCGGGCAGCGGCTCCCGTCCAGCGTCGCCGCCTGGATGAAGCCGGTCGAATCGAACTGCGGAGTGGGCGACGGGTTCAGCTGCGCTCCCGCACTGCCAGCGCAAAGCAAGGCAACGATGAGTGCCGTGACTGCCGACCCGTCGGCGCAAACAGCCGCCATCCGCGGCTGCACGCCGCGAAGACATTCCCTACGCATTTTGTCCCCCCCACGATCGATGCCGCGAATGCAAAGGCACTCGCTCAAAGAACGAAGGCTCAGTAGAGTTTGGAAATTAAACTGCCCCCGAAATACTTACCGATAATCCACAGAGTCTAGGAATTAAACTGCCCCCGAAAAGCTTACCGATTCAATCCAGCGGAGTACAGGAATTGAACTGCGCGAAATTCCCGACCGACCACCCCCGAACCATCGTTCCTTCCCCAGTGTACTCTCGACGACTGAGGGAGAAGGAACTTCATCCGCTGTCGTTCTGTTTGCACACCTACGGTTTTCCAAACGGGCCACTTTTGTCAAGCGCCATTTTACTTGAACCCCAACCGGCCAGGGGCTCCTACTCGAATTCACCCCGCACAAACACGTACGGGCCCCCTTTCGGGAGCCCGTACATGTCACTTCCTGAACGTCGTGGGGGCTACTTGTGCAGATTGACCGATCCCATCAACAGGGCGCCAGTCTGGTTGTAGGGCAAGGTTCCGAGCGGACCCGTGACGGTGATGCTGTACGAACCGAGACCGGTGCCGACTGCGGAGAGGTCGCAAGAGACGAACGAGTAGAGGTAGCCGGTCTTGCCGTTCACGACGCCGTCGCCGGAGAAGCTCACGCACGGCTGGCCGAGCGGGCCCACGCTATAGGCGATGCCACGAACGCCGTTCACGCCGACTACGTTGAAGTTGGCAGCGGAATCATGGAACTCGAACTGGCCCTGCTCGGGATGAGACGGGCTGTCCATGTGATAAAACTCGCGGCCATGGTCGTCGCGCCCCTGGCCTTCGTCCTCGTCGCCGTTGCGCGGCCCAGGTCCGGTTCCCTTGAGCCTCCCGTTCACGTCGATGTTGTCGAAGACGGAGAGGCCGAACATTGCCGAGCCGTCCGAATCGGGGCCCACGTCCTGGACGATGCGGAGGCTCTGCATGCGCTTGTCTGGTCCGCAGCCTGACGGGTTGGTGCAGCTGATGGGGATGTTGCAGGCCTGCCCCTTCGTCACCGGCATGGGGCAGGCCATGACGGGCGTCGTCTGAGTGGCATCCGCCGTGGCCCAGCGCAGGCGCCTCCAGTAGAGCGATACTTCCTCGTCGACGGTGGGGAGCTGGCAGGGGATGAAGAAGCTGCTCCCATCCGCCATCTGGAACTCGAACCGCGGAGAAGTGCCGGTGCACTCGGAGCCGTTGGGGGTGTTCTGGTCGCCGAACTTGCGCAGGTCGTAACCGAGCTCGACCAGGAAGGTGCCCTTGACTCCCCTGATCTCCGCGATGGCCTTGGCTGGATCCACGCTCATCACCGACTTGGCGAGCACCAGACCCTGGTTCTTCTGATCTTGCTCGAACGGATTGGGGCAGCCGAAGCCGGGAGGGCCGGGGGGGCAGCCCAGCCCGTACCGCCAGAAGGCGGCGACGGCGCCGGCGCCATTGTCGGTCTCGACGGGTATGACGTCGAACTTCGGCTTGAAGGCGGAAGAGCTCTGGGCGAAGGCGCGCGTCGGGACGATTGCGACCAGGCCCAGCAGGAACAAAGCGATTGCTTGCTTCACGATAGACCTCGAAAGGAATGGCGGTGGAATGGAAAACGAGACCTTGGAAATGGGGCAGATCTAGAGCGCTCGCGGAACCCGGGCTTTGGTTCCACGCCGCAAGGGACAGTCGAGACGGATGCGCTGCCGGCACGGACGAAAGGCGCAGGCCGGGCCGGGATATCTGTATTTAGCCTTTATGCGGAACTTCGATAGGTCATGGTCGCCCCCGCAACGCGGTGATTGAATTTTTCCAAGGCGCTGCAACGCGCGTACCAGATCGATTGCAGCAGCACCGGATCTGCGGCCTCCAAGGGAAGCCGGCCTTGCTTGGCGGCCAGCGCAGCGTGACGAAATCGACGCCACGGACAGAATTGCAGTCTCACTGCTTGCAAGAGCGCAGCGAACTTACCGAAGCGTCTCGACGCCGACTTGCCGCCTCGCTCGACGAGGCAGCGGGGTCGTCCCCAATGCGCGCCGCGGGCGCTCGTCGCCGACAATCACCCCATCGGCAATGCGCCAGGCCGGTGCGCCCCGTCGAGGAGGGACTTCGCGCCGACCAGATCGCCTGCGCGACGCGCAGCATGGCGCTGGATGGGCCGGACATGCGCCTGCCCCTGGCTGTCGGTCCGGCGTCCGGTTGGTTCAGACCCTCGTCGTCGCCGCCCAAACATCGAAACAATGCTCAAATGGCCATTGATGAAATGGCGGATCGGGAACGCCAGCGACACCGGCGAAGGAGCATCCCTCCAGGCCGGCGAGAGAGCGCCAGAACGGAAGACCGCGACCAGCGCGGATTACAGCCGCAGCGACATGCAGGTCAGCCCGCCGTCCATCTTGCGCGTCTCCGACACGTCCAGCTCGACCACCGGCAGACCCGCCTCGCGGAGTTGACGGCGCGTCCTGGGAAAACCCGCCGGCGCCAGCAGCGTGCCGTTCACCAGCAAGACGTTGCAGGCGGCCTCTTCGGTCTCGTCCACCCGGATCTGGCGGTACTCGCCCAGCTCCGGCCTTCCCGCGAACCGGCCGCTGACCAGCAGCGTCTCGCCGCCCAGCCAGTTCACGCTCGACTTGAGGTGCAGGCCTCCGACGACCGGCGCGAACACGGACTGGTACCCATGCGGTTCCAGCAAGCGTGCGAGCTGCCGGGCGCCCTCTTCGTTGGTGCGCGCCGACAACCCGATCAGCACCGTCCGGCCCGCGACCAGCACGTCCCCGCCGTCGAGCGTCGCGGGCGCCTCCAGCCGCGCCAACGGGCGATGCCGGGCGAGCGGCGCGACGATGGCCTCCGCCTCCCCGCGCCGCGCCTCCGCTCCCGGGCGAGTGACCACCGCCAGCTCCGGGACCACCACCGCCACGTCCTCCACGAAGTACGCGTCGGGAAATCCGGGGAGCGGGTCCAGCACCTCGACCGCGAGCCCGAGGTTGCGCAGCGCATCAACATAGGCGGCGTGCTGGGCCCGCATGAGCGCGAAGTCGGGCGGGCCCAGATCGGCAGTGGTGATGCCTGCGGCGAAGTCCGGGCCGGGCGTTCGGACGATGGCGCGCGTGGACATGAACGGGATCCTAGGCGGGCATGGGCAGCGCCGGCACAGGCACGGTGCGGCGGACCTGGCGCTCCACCAGGAAGAAGAGGGGCGGCACCAGCGCGGCCATGCTCATGGCCAAGAGGCCGAGCCTGGGCATTCCCACCAGCTCCCCGTCGGACCCGGTGGAGAGCACCACGCTCGAGAGCATCGCCCCACTCGAGGTGGAGAAGTGCTGGAAGGCGCCCATCAGCGACATGAAGCCGGCGCGCTCGTCGGGCGCGGGCACCTTGCTGATCAGCGTCTGGTACGGCGCCATGCGGAAGTTCATCCCCACCATGAAGAGGACGAAGAGGCCGGTGAGCGGGAGGCGCGGGTCATACTTCACGAAAGCGAACCAGGCGACGAAGCAGAAGATCCCCGTCCCCACCGCTGCCAGCCTCGTCGATCCGAACCGGTCGACCATGCTCCCGATCACCCGGAGGACCACGAACGAGAGCGCTCCACCCATCATGTAGATCCATTTTAGATCTCGCGAGGGGAAGTGCATGTTGAAGACGAGGTAGGGCGTGATCACCGGGACGACCAGGAAGGCCGACGACATCACCGCGATCGTGGCCACTGCCGAGAGCCGGACGCTGCGCTTCGACAGCAGGCTGAGGAACCCGGCGCCGGCCGGCCTGATCTTCCCGATGACGAGGTGCCTGGTGAGGGGCGGCAGGAACCAGATTGCGAGCGGAACCATGGCGAGGCCCAGGGCGGCGGTGGAGAAGAACGGAACCCGCCATCCGCCCCAGCGCGCCAGCTCCAGCCCCGCCGGCACGCCGAGGACCGCCGCGACGGCGAACGAGCCCATCACGGCCCCGAGCGCCTTCCCGCGCCGCTCGGGAGGGATGATGTCGGCGACGATGGAGAGCGACAGCGAGGTGGCCGGTCCGCCGAACGCGCCGGCGAGGACTCGCGCGCAGAGCATGGTGCCGAGTCCGACCGAGAAGCCGCCCAGCGCGGTCGCCACCACCAGCCCGGCCATGGCCAGCGCCAGCGCCTTGCGCCGGTCGAAGCGGTCGAGGAAGAAGGAGCAGGCGATGCCCGAGACCGCCGCCGCCGCGGTGTAGCTGCCGCCGATCACCCCGATGCGCGACCCGGGGATCCCCAGCGGACCGGCGAAGAAGGGCCCCAGCGGCATCACCATCATGAAGTCGAGGATGTTGACGAACTGCACCGCCCCGATCAGGAAGATCACGGTGCGCTCGCTGTGCCGGGCCATGAGGGACGGATGCTACAGCGGGCGACATCGATTCGCCCAGCTCTCCAAGGGGTTGGGCGGGATCCCGGGATTGGACGTTGGGCCAACCTTCGCCGGCGCGCGCACCGGGTATAGTCGGGCCGCTCTTGATGGGCCGGAAAGGCGTGCCTTGCTTCATCTCCTGCTCACGATGGCGCTGGCCTTGCCCGCCGCGGCGGCAGACGCCGCGCCGGCTGCCATCGCCAGCGCGCAACTCTTGCGGGCGGCGGACGCGGCCTATGCGGAGCTGCGGCGCGTCGCGGACGTGGTCGGGGCGGAGACCGCCCTCGAGGGGTTGGGCGAACGGGTCGCGCGCGCCGATCGGGAGATCGATCAGCTCCGGCCCCCGGGACCTCCCGTGCCCGGGGCAAACGCGCTTGCCAGGGACCTGGATTTCCTCGGCGAAGAGGTCGGCCGGCGCGAGACCGAGGCGCGCCGCTGGGACGACCAGATTCAGGAGCGCGCGGTCCAGCTGGACGCGGCGGCCACCCGTGTGCGCCGCCTGGTCGAGACCTGGCGGTTGACGGTCGATTCTCCGGAGATCGCCGCCCTCCCGCCGCTTCTGGCCCGTGCTGTGGAGTTGCGCGATCGGGCAGCGGCGGTCGAGCAGATCGTCCACAAGCGGCTGGCCTCCGTGCTCGAGGTGCAAGACCGCGTGCTCGCGCTGAAGCTGAAGCTGGCCGACCTGCTTGCGAGCGTGCGCGCGGTGGAGGCAGCCCGAACGCAGGAGCTGCTGGAGGTGGAGAGCGCTCCCCTCTGGCGGGCATTCGGACACGGCCGGTCGCCCTTGCCGGCGGCGTGGCTGCGGGCGCTGGACCTGAACGCCCGCGCCTGTGGCCGCTACCTCGCCGCCGAGCCTGGCCGCATCGCCGCTCAGCTGCTGCTGCTTGCCGTCCTGATCGCTGCGGGACTTGCAGTCACCCGGAGCCGCCGCGCTGTGCTGCCCCCGCCGACACCCGCGGGTCGCGCGGTCGAGGTGGTGTCCGCGCATCCGGTGGCATCGTCCGTCCTGCTGGGACTCGTCGCCACGCCCCTGCTGCACCCCAGCGCCCCGACCGCCTTCACGCTGGCCGTCTTCGTGGCCGGATTGCCGCCGTTCTTCCGCGTGGTGGGAGCGCTGGCGCCGGATTGGCGGCGGCCCTTGCGCTGGCTCGCGGCGCTCTTCGCGGTGGAGAGCCTGGTCGCCATCGTCGTCGACGTCGCGCCCGCGGGGAGGGTGGTGCTCCTCGGGGTCGAGTTGTTGGGACTTCTGGGGTGCTGGGTGGGACTGCGGCGCGGCGGATGGTTGCGCGTCCACGGCGAAGGGCGCTGGAGGGCGGCCATGGCCGCGGCCGGCGCCGGCGCGGCCGTCCTGCTGGCCGTCTCCGCCGTCGCCAACGTCCTCGGCAACGTCACCTTGTCCGAGCTCCTGGCCGCCGCCACCCTGGGCAGCGCCTGCGGGACCGCCGTGGTCGCCACCGGCGTCGCCGTCTTCGCCGGAGCCTGCCGCGCGGCGCTCCATCTCCCCTGGACCCGCAGCTTCCGCATCGTCCGCGAGCAGGAGCAGCCCATCGTCACGCGCGGGGCGCGCATCTTCCGCTCCATCGCCATCGTCGCCTGGGTGTACCAGACGCTGCGCGCCTTTCGCGCGACGCAGGGCTTCGGCGACTTCGCGCGCGAGGCCCTGGCCGTCCGGCTCAAGGTCGGGGCCATCGACGTCACGCTCGGCGACGTCTTCGCCTTCGCCGTCACGCTGTGGCTCGCGGTGTGGCTCTCGCGGGCCCTCAAGTTCGTGCTCGACGAAGCCCTGCTCCCCTCGCTCGACATCACCCGCGGCAAGGCGGCCGCCATCTCCACCACCGCGAAGTACGCGGTCATCGCGCTCGGGTTCTCCTTCGCCACGCTGGCAGCGGGAATGGAGATGACCCGGTTCACGGTGCTCGCCGGCACGCTCGGGGTGGGGATCGGGTTCGGCCTGCAGAACGTGGTCAACAACTTCGTCTGCGGGCTCGTCCTCCTCTACGAGCAACCCGTGCAGGTGGGAGACCTGATCGAGATCGGGCAGCTCTCCGGCGAGGTCAAGCGCATCGGAGTGCGCTCCAGCACGGTGCGCACCTTCCAGGGCGCGGACGTGATCGTGCCCAACAGCAACTTCATCTCCGCCGAGGTGGTCAACTGGACCCGCAGCGACCGCAACCGCCGCGTCGACATTTCCATCGGCGTGGCCTACGGCGCCGAGCCCCGCCGGGTGCAGGATTTGCTGTTGGAGACGGCGCGCGCCTGTCCCGCAGTCGCCACCGTTCCCGATGCGGTGGCGCTCTTTACCAAGTTTGGCGACAGCGCCCTGCAATTCGAGCTGCGCTTCTGGACGCCCGTCGACGACTGGGTGAACACGGCATCCGGGGTCCGCGCCGCCATCAACCAGGCGCTGGTGGGCGCGGGGATCGCCATCCCCTTTCCCCAACTCGACCTCTGGGTGCGCTCGGCGCCGCCGTCAGCGCCCAAGGGCTCCGCCGTCCAGTCCATCGGCCGCATCGAGCCGCCGACGCTTCCGCGCCGCTGATCCTAGGGTGTCACACCCTGCACGGCGACGAGCGCGATCCACACCGCCGCGGGCACGAGCAGGTTGTCCGTTCCCTGCGGCGCGCCGGCTTCGGCCGCGGCCGCCGCCAGCGCCGCCGCGGCGATGGACGCCGGCCTGAGCGGGGCGCCGAACCGGAGTATCGCGAGGGCGGTCGCCAGCCCCGCGAACAGCGCCACGGCCGCGGTCCCTTCCACGGTCTTGCGCTTGGCACCGGGCACGGTGAAGAAATGCCGGCCATACCTGCGTCCCGCAAGTCCGCCCAGCCCGTCGCCGAGCGCGAGCGCCAGCAGCCCCGCGCCCGCGGGCAGCGGCGATCCGGTGAAGCCGATCACGGTGAAGGTGGCAAAGGAGAGGCCGTACAGGCCCACGCTGCTCCAGCGCTCCGACGCGTCGGAGATGCTGTCGCGAAACCGGCCGAGCGCGCCCACCCGCCCTGCGAGCGCCGGCACCACGTACGTCGCCGCCGCGCCCAGGAGGGCGAAGGCGATGGGCCACGCGCGGCCGCGCCACATCGGCCAGCCCAGCACCCAGAGCCCGGCTCCGACGTGGACCAGGTCGCGCAGGTAGGTCAGCTCCGCGCCGGCCCGCCGCGCGGCGATGCACGCCGCGGCCACGCCGACGACCAGGGCGGCCCATGCCACGATCAGCGCGACATCGCTCATGCAGCCCCCACACTGCTTCACCCATCATCCCATCCGCGCAGGCCCGCGCAATCCAGGGGAAACCCATCGGCATCGCTGACCCTGCAAGAAAAAGGGGGCGCGCCGGATGGCACGCCCCCCGAAGAGCTTTCGCCTGCGCCTTTTGCTAGAAGCCGGCGAACTGGTACCCGACGCCCGCGGTCACCATCATCGCGTCGCCGAAGCTCCCCACGTCGTGGGTGTGGAGGTTGATGCGGGCGTTCCACTGCTTCATCTGGTAGCCCACGCCCACGCCCATGCCGAACTTGACGCTGCTGTCGCTGGCCGACGCGCCGCCGGCCGAGACGCCGGCGAGCAGGTCGAACAGGCCCAGTTCGGCGGCGCCGAAGAGGCCCTGACGCTCGGGCATGAAGTAGTAGCGCGCGCCGAGCAGCACCGGGATGGAGTGCACGTGCGAGTCGGCTCCCGCCGCCGGGATGTTCTTGTCGGCGTGGAACTGGAAGCCGATGCGGGCAGTGGCGCTCAGCTCGGGCATCAGCGGGTACTCGCCGGTCAGCATCAGGCCGGCGCCGACGCCGTTGATGTCGCTGTAGTTGCCCAGGGGCAGGCCGAAGTCGCCGTCCACGCCGACCAGCAGCTTCTGCTGCGGTTGCGTGGAGCTGGAGGCGTGCGAGGAACGGCGGGTGCTCTCCGCGCGCACGGCGGCGGAGACGCAGAACAGAGCGGCTGCAATCAGGATCGTCTTCTTCATTGCGGTCCCTCCGGTAAGCGGCGCCGGTGCTTCATGCCCGTGCGATCGCTCGGTTGGTTTCCAAGAGACTACGGGCACATGCAAAGGGGCCTCAACGCGCGGACCTGCTCCGGGCGGAGGCGGGCGGCGCGGGGGTGCCGACGGGTGCGCAACGGCCCCCCCGCTTCCGGGGAACTACCGGACTTCCAGCTTGCCGACGGCGAAGTCGCTCTGCCCCACGGCATCGTTGCCGAGCAGGTCGCGAACCGCGGCGCGGAACCCTGGCATCCGCGCGGAGCCATCGAAGACGGTGCCTACCGCGGCGCCGGGAGCCAGGGCCACGCGCACCGAGTAGTAGATCCCGCCGGCGCTGACGGCCACGTCGTGCGCGACCGCGCCGGCGCCACCTGCCTTCTGGCTCAGGCCGGAGTAGAGGACGCCCGCCGCAAGGCGGATGGCCTCTGCCTTGGGCGCCGCGCCGGGGTTGAAGACGTTGCCTTCGACGAGGGGCGTCGCGAAGAGGCCGACGCGGCTGGTGTCCAGGGGCAGGTTCATCCCCACCGCGAACCCGGCCGGGACGGCCTTGCCGGCCACCAGGTCGAGCTGCACCAGGCTGGCGCTGGAGAAGTCCGCGTTGCGCACCAGCTTCACCGCCCCGGTCGTGGAAGGATCGGTGTAGACGAGGCCGTGAACCTGGACCGTGGCGGTGCCGGCGATCGACGCGTTCGCGCTGTCGGCCGCCGAGACCGTCGCCGCGCCGAGGCTGGCGAAGGTCACCGGGAAGGTGCCGTGGCCGGCCGCCATCGCCACCGTGGCGGGGACGGTCCCCGTCGTGTCCGTGCTGGTCAGCTTGACGCTGCCGGCATACGAGGTGGCGGTGGCGCCCTTGGCGTCCAGCGCCAGGACGTCGCCGATTGCCGCGACGCCTGCATTGAGGTCCGCAGGCAAGGTAAGCGCGAGGTGGGTGGCGGGGCCCGGCCCGGAGGGCGCCGAACCGCCGTTGCTGGAGCAGGCCGCCGCGAGGAGAGCGAGCGAGACGATGGCGATCCGCTTCATGGCGTGCTCCCGAACTTGGCGAGGAGCGCATTGAGGTCCGCGTCCTCGAGCTGCGTGGCGTTGCCGGTCATGTCCAGGGTGGAGTCGTACTTGGGCACCGGCGGAACTGCCGAAGCGGCCCCTGCCGGCGCGCCGATGCGCGAGGCCAGGGCAGCGAGATCGAGGAAGTCGATCACGCCGTTCTCGTCCCAATCGCCGTTGCCAGGCGCCCCCGCCGCCTCGCTGTGCGGGTAGATCTCCCAGAGCCCGCGCCCGTAGGTGGAGACGCGCAGCAGGCTGCCGTTGAGCGAGGAGCTGATGTCGGTGACCCTCACTTGAGGCAGGTTGCCGTACCGGACCCAGGTGTCGCCGCCGTCGGTGGTCCGGTAGAGGCCCAGGTCGGTGCCCACGTAGATGGTGCGGTCGGTGCGGTCGCCGTAGTCGAAGCGCACCACCAGGATGGGGATGTTGGGCAGGTCCAGGGTGCCGCCGCCGGGAGCGGGCACGCCGGCGCCGTGGATGGGGATCCACGTGGCGCCGCCATCCTTGGTCTTGAAAATGTGGCCGAGGGCATCCGACACCGGCCCGCCGCTCGCGTTCTGGGTGTTGCCGGAGACGCCGACGTAGCTCATGCGGATGTCGGTCCCGCCCAGGTTCCTGGGGTCGTGGGGAAAGGCCACCGAGGTCGCGCCGAAGATCGTCTCGCCTCCGACCTGCATGCCGTTCGCCGAGCGCGTGAGCGGAAAGGCTCCGGAGCCGTCGTCGGTGATCACGCCGAAGGTCCCGCCGGGGTTGACCAGGCCGTAGACGCGCGCCTGCACGCCGCCGATGTCATAGGGCCAGGGCGCGGCATAGACCGATTGGTTCTGGAGCGCGATCAGACCGGTGGTCAACCGGGTGTAGGTGACCCGATCGCTTGCGTCGACGGTGATCTTCCAGGCCGAGTTGGCGGTGGCCGCGAGCACCGACGATTGCGCGTCGTAGACGGGACTGATCCGCTCCAGGAAGGGTTCGTTGTCGCCGGAGGGCATCTGCGACACAGGGATGTCGGCGAAGGTGTAGCTGTCGTGCTCCACGCCGCCCACGACGGTGGTGGCACGGCTGCAGTCGCTCGTCTGCGGCCGGCAGAAGAGACGCCCGAACTCCACCGACGCCCAGTAGACGGGATTCTGCCCGTTGGCATCGGTGGCGAGCGCGCAGCCGATGCCGTCGCCTCCGATGATCTGGTCGAAGGTCCGGCTGGCGGCGGGAATGGCCCCAGCCACGCTGGCGGGAATCCGCAGCCGCGTGCCGTTGTCCTGGAAACCGGCGTAGAGGACCTGCGCGTTGCCGCGCACCGGGTCGCCGCTGGCGTGTGCGTAGGCGAGGTGGGTAACCAGGCCCACGTCGGGGAAGTGCCAGGAGGCGTCCTGCGTGACGGAGGCCGCGAAGAGGTCCGAGCTGGTGAAGAGCCCGCCGTCGGTGCCGGCCAGGACGACCGACGTCCCGTTCAGCGATGCCACCGTCACCGTGTGCCAGTCCGCGTGTGCGTAGGGGAGCGGCCCTTTGCCGTCCTGCGTGTTGCCTTGGCCGCTGCTGGGCAGCCAGTGCGTCGCGTTCTGCCAGGTAGCGCCGCCGTCGACGGTGCGCACGCTGCACAGGTTGCCGCCCATCACGGCGTGGTCCGGGTTCACGGGGTCGACGCCGACTGCCAGGTTGTACCAACTCTGTTCGTGGCCCAGGTCCAGCGTGCCGCAGTCGTTCACGGAGCCGCCGGGGAAGCTGAAGGTGCTGGTCGGATTGGTCAGGTTGGTGGAGCGCGGCGTGCCGAGCTTGTTCCAGGTGGTTCCGCCGTCGCGGGTGCTGAAGAGCAGGATGGTGCGCGGGTTGTCCCGCTCGTCGCTCGAGGCAGCCTCGGCGTAGATGCTGGCCAGCGTGGGATTCGCGTTCGGCGCCGCGCCAAGCGCGATGCGGCCCACGTCGCCCAGGCCGGTGGTCTCCGGCGTCGTTCCCCAAGCTGCGGCCTGCGTGGGCAGCTTGCTGGCGGCGCGCGCAGACGCCCAGGTGGCGCCGGCGTCGGCGCTGATCCAGACGTCGCCGACATTCCCTCCCGCGGGAGGAGGAACGCCCACGCCGTTGTCGGCGCAGACGCCGAGCGACGCGCCCGCTGGGGGCGCGGACTCGCCGGGGCACGCATACGAGCCGCTGACCATGAAGCTGGACGCCCCCACCCAGACGACGTCCCAAGTCGCCTCCAGCGCCATGTCTGCCGGCGCTCCGACGGCGATGCCCCAGTTCCAGGCGGCGGCGTTGGGAAGATCGATCCAGTTGAAAATCCCTCCGCCGTCGACCGAGCGGAAGAGACCCACGTCGGTGCTGGCGAGCACCACCAGGGGATTGGCCGGGTCGACGGCGATGGAGCGGATGCTACCGGCGGCGAAGACGCCGAACTGCGTGTCGGGGGTCACCAACTGGACCGGCGCGCCCCAGGTCAGACCGCCATCGCTCGACTTCACCACCGACCCGCCCTGCTGGTCGAAGGCGTCCCCGGTTCCGATGTAGATGGTCTGGGGATTGCCTGGATCGACGTCCATCGCGCCCAGCGCGAGGGAGCCCAGGTTGTCGGTCAGCGGCTTCCAGTTCGGCTGGCCGCTGAGGAAGTTGGTCCCCTTCCAGAGGCCGCCACCGGAGACCGCGACGTAGACGGTGTTGGGATCGGTCGGATCGACGCGGATGGCGGTGGGCCGACCCGTGTCGTTGGCCTGGTAGAAGCTGCCGTTGTATTCGACGTGCGTATTGGCGGGGCCCAGGCTGTCCCAGGACAGCGTCGGCGGCGCCGCGACCGAGGGGACGGCGCCGGGGACCGGGCGGCCCTGCACGAAGGCCGACGACTGCTGCCTCTCGAGGGCCTTCGCCTTCCGGTTCTCCGCAGCCGCCAGCAGCATCAACCGATGGCGGTACTCCGGCGTCCGCTTTCCTTCGAGCAGGAGGTTCATCAGCCGGCGCGTGTTGGGGTCGTCGCGCTCCACGCCGCGGCCGCGATCGATCTCCATGCCCCAGGGAATGGGCGGCAGCGTCTCTTCGCCTCGCTGCACCGCCGCGATCGCGGAAGCGATCCACCGCGCCTTGCGGCCCTCCTGCCATCCATGCCACGCGCGGGCCACGCGCGGAGAGGAGACCATTCCCACCACGGCCGCGCAGAGACCCGCCGCGACGGCTTTCCAGGGCATGCGCATGCGAAAAAAGCCTCCAGATGCCCATCGATTGGGCGTGGCGACGCTCGCATGCACGCCGTGTAGGACGTCAAGGGATCGCGTTGGGCCAAACGGAGGTGCGCAGCGGCGCCCACCTTGCCGTGCGCTCCACCTACAAAGGTATGCTCCGGCGCATGTCCCGCGTCCGTGCCTTCGACTGGCTGCGTGGCCTGGCTGTGCTGATCATGATCCAGACGCACGCGCTCGCGCTGCTGGAGCCGCGGCTGCGCCAGGGCAGCTTCTACACCCCGCTGCAGTGGGTGGACGGCCTGGTGGCGCCGTCGTTCATCCTCGCCGCCGGTTTCGCGCTCGCGCTGGTCTTGGCGCGGTCCGCGGCGCAGCCCGGCGGGCGGGCCAAGAGGCTGCGGCGGACGCTGCGCCGCCTGGGCGAGGTGTTGGCGGTCGGCACCCTGGTGAACTGGATGTGGTTCCCCATCTTCCGCGAGCCGCGCTGGATCTTTCGCGTGGACATCCTCCAGTGCATCGGCCTCTCGCTGCTGATCGCGCTGCCCGCGCTGGCGCTATTGGCGCCTCGCCCCCGCGTGCTGCGCTGGGTGGCGCTGGCACTGGCGGCCCTGGTCTTCGGCCTTGCCCCCTTCGGCGAGCAGGTGCGCGGGCCGCTGGCGGCGCTGGCCAACGGCAAGACCAACTCGGTGTTTCCGCTGCTGCCTTGGGCCGGCTACGTGTATCTCGGCGCGGCGCTGGGCGCGTCGTTCGCCGTGGGCGGCGTGCGCGAGATAGCCATCTGGCTGGCGGGCCTGGCGCTGTTGGGGATCGGGCTGTGGATCGCCACGCCGCGGCTGGCCGCGGCCTATCCGCCGCACGAGTTCTGGGTGACCAACCCGGCCAATGCCGCCCGGCGCTGGACGCAGGTCTGCCTGATCGCGCTGCTGCTCCTGGCGGCGGAGCAGCGCTGGCAAGGAGCATGGAGGACGTCGGCGCCGGTGCGCTTCGTCGAGGTCTTCGGCACCTCGTCGCTGGCGGCCTACTTCTTCCACGAGATGCTGCTCTTCTTCCGCATCTTCGGGCTCTCCTTCGATCGCTTCTTCCGCGACCGCTGCTCGTGGCCGCAGTACTGGGCGCTGCTCCTCTTGCTGGTGGCGATGACGTACTGGCTCACACTGCTGGCCGACGCGATCTACCAGCGCGTGGACCGCGCCATCCGCGTGCCCGCTGTGAGCGCGACCTGATCAATCCGCCACGCACCACTTCTCGATGGTGTCGAGCAGTTTGTCGAGGTCGACGGGCTTCCTGAGGAAACCCTCCGCCTTCATCTCCGCCGCGGCGGAAGTCGCGTCGGCGTGCGCGCTCAGCACCACCACCGGGATGTCGTTGAGCGCGGGATCGCTGCGCTGCTCGATGCGGAACGTCTTGCCGTCCATCACCGGCATCATCACGTCCAGCAGGATGACGCAGGGTTTGGGATCGGCCATGCGCAGGGCGGCCAGCGCCGCCTCGCCGTTCGCAGCCACGAACGGGTGGTAGTCGCCGTCCTGGAGGATCTCGGCGATGGTGTCGCGGATGTCCTTGTCGTCCTCGACCACCAGGACCGTCCTGCCGCACTCCCGATCGGTCATGCCCGAACCTGGGCGGCGCGCGGCCGGACCACCGTCTCGAAGCGGGGGAGCTCCACCACGAAGGTGGATCCCTTTCCCTGCTCGCTGGAGACGGAGATGGTGCCGCCGTGCCCCTCGACGATGTGGCGGCTGATGTAGAGGCCCAGCCCCATGCCTCCGTAGTGGCGCAGGGAGGTGGCGCGCTCGAAGCGGCCGAAGATGCGCCCGATGTCCTCGGGGCTGATGCCGATGCCCCGGTCGGCCACCTCGAAACGCACGCGCTCCTCGTCGCCGGAGAGCTTCACCTGGATGGGCTGTCCGCCGCCGTACTTGACCGCATTGGAGAGGACGTTCACCAGCACCTGCTCGAGGCGAAGCCGATCCCAGCAGCCCTCCAGCGCCTCCGGCACTTCGAGCTCGAGCGGCGCCTGCGCCTGCTCGGCGGGTTCGCGGAAATCTTCTGCCACCTGCCGCACCATGGCCGCAAGGTCGAACTCCTCGCGCGTCATCTCCAGGCGGCCCTGCGAGATGCGCGACACGTCGAGCAAGCGATCGATCAGCCGCGCCAGCCGATCGGTCTGGCGCACCGCCGCGGTCACCTGCGCCGCTTCCTTGCGGTCGCTTCCGCGCATCTTCCGTTCAAGCCCTTGCAGCTTGAGGTGCAGCGCGGTGAGCGGCGTGCGCAGCTCGTGCGCCGCCACCGAGATGAACTCGTCACGCTGCCGCAACGCCTGCTGTGCCTGTTCGGTCCTGGCCCGTTCCTCGCTGTTGGCGCGCTCGGCGGAGCGGAGCTGCTGCTCCATCTCGGAGCGGGAGATGGCGGCCGCGAGCACGTTGGCAACGGCCTGCAGGAAACTGGTGTCGCCGCCGGTCAACGAGCGGCGGGCGACCGTCAGGTAACCGTAGGCGTCAGCCTTGCGGTCGCTGGCGTGGATGGGAACCTGGATGTGATCCCCGTCCGACGGCGTGTTGACGATGGCGATCTCCTCCAGCCCCAGCACCTTGCGCGCGCTCAGGATGGCGCGCTCCAGCAACGCGTTCAGATCGCCGGTCTGGAGCGCGTAGAGGCCCAGCTCGGCCACCGCCGCCTGCTGCCGGGCGCGCTGCGCCGTCTCCTCCTCGCCGCGACGGCGGTCGGTCATGTCGCGGGTGACCTTGGCGAACCCGAGAAGTCGGCCCTGGTGATCGCGGACCGCGCTCAGCACCACGTTGGCCCAGAAGCGGGTGCCGTCCTTGCGGACGCGGATTCCTTCCTCCTCGAATCGTCCCTCGCGCGCCGCGATCTCCAGCTCCCGCTGGGCCTTTCCTAGCGCGTTTTCTTCCGGCGGGTAGAAGCGGGAGAAGTGCTGCCCGACGATCTCGGCCTGGGTGTAGCCCTTGAGCCGCTCCGCCCCCAGGTTCCAGGTGGAGACGCGGCCCTCGGGCGTGAGCATGAAGATGGCGTACTCCTTGACGCTGTCGATCATCAGCCGCAGGCGCTCTTCGCTTTCGCGCAGCTGCTCTTCGGCCATCCGGCGCGTGGTCAGATCGCGCGTCACCTTGACGAAGCCGCGCAGCTCGCCCTGCTCGGTGCGCAGTGCGGAGATGATCACGTCGGCCCAGAAGCGGGTGCCGTCCTTGCGAACGCGGAAGCCTTCGTCCTCGACCCGCCCTTCGCGCGCCGCACCGGCGAGGAGCTGCGCCGGGCGGCCGGCCTTCCGGTCTTCGGGCGTGTAAAATCTGGAGAAATGCTCGCCGATGATCTCCGCGGGAGAATATCCCTTGATGTTCTGCGCGCCGCGGTTCCAGGTCATCACCCTGCCGGTGTGATCGAGCACGAAGATGGCGTAATCCTTGACGCTGTCGGTGAGCACCCGCAGCTCGTTCGACTCGACGAGGCTTTGAATGGACGGAAGCACGCCTGGAGTGTTCATCGGGAGCGCTCAACTTAACGACTCTGCCGGAGGCACGCCGTTTGTTTTCCCACAACCGGCCCGGCGGCGACTTGCCCGCCGCCGGACCGGTTTGAGCGGTTACTTCCAGCCGGGGAAGGGCCAGAGCGGCTTGCCGGTGGCCAGGTCCTTGGGCCAGACGGTGACGAACTTCCCGTTCTGGATCTGCTCGACCAGCATCTGGTGCTTGTTCTGGTTGGTGTAGCCGTCGTAGTCGGCGAACTTGACGGTGCCGTCCAGCGTTTCCCAGCTGCCGGAATCGAGCGCCTCGCGGGTCTTCTCGCGGTCGCCGTTTCCCTGCGCGGCCGCCTGCGCCAGGATCCACATCGCCGTGTAAGCCGTGGCGGCGTGATAGCTGGCCGGCTTGTGGTAGCGCTCCTCGTAGACCTTGGCGAACTCCTTGGTGCCGGGCCACGACACGGCGGACGTCCATTGCGTGCTGGAGAAGATTCCGTGCGAGACGGCGCCCTCCTTGGCGAACTGCGCGTTGGAGAAGCCGGCGCCGGCGCCGAGGAAGGCCTGGGGCGAGAGGCCGATCTCGCGCGACTGCCGCATCAAGAGAATCGCGTCGGCCACGTACGAGACCATGAAGACGATGTCGGGGTTGGCGTTCTTGAGGTTCACCAGGGTGGAGCGGTAGTCGGGCGACCCCTTCGAGTACCCCTCGTGGAAGACGACCTTGAGGCCCTTCTTCTGCGCGATCTCCTCCGCGCTGCGGCCGCCGGAGACGCCGAAGTCGGTGTTCTCGTTGAGGATGCCGATGGTCTTGGGCTGGCCGAAGGAGGTGGCCATGTCGAGCAGCACGCCGGCGTAGTCGTTGGTGGTGGCGGAGACGCGGAACACGTGCTTGTAGCCCTGGCGCGTGATCTCCTCCTTGGACGCGACCGGGTTGACCAGCGGGATCTTGAGCCGCTCCGCGCTCTTCGCCACCACGCTGGTGACGGCGGAGGTGTAGGCGCCCACCACGCCGGTGACGTTGTCGCGGGTGGCAAGCTTCTCCATGGCGCTGATGCCCACCTGCGGCTTGCCGGTGTCATCCTCCCAGACCACCTGCACGTCGATGCCCTTCTTCTTCAGATCCTCGAGGGCGAGCTTGATGCCGTTGCTGATGTCCTCGCCGATGGGGGCCTCGGGCCCGGTCAATGAGTTGATGACGCCAAGCTTCACCGGCGCCGCGGTGGCGGCCGCCGCGAAACCGAGAGCCGCAGCGACCGCGAGGAAGGATGCGCGAACCATGGTCACCTCCGATGGGGAGGCGGACTGTATAGAAAATTCTTTTCACCGTCGATGCGCGCGCGATCGCCGTTGCCTGCAGGGCAGGAGAGCTAGCGGTAGTCGGTGACCTTGCGGCGCGTTCCGCCGCGGCGGGGATCGCGCGCGGACTGGCACTCGGTGCAGAGGGTGGCCTCGGGCATGGCCTGGAGCCGCCGCGGCGCGATCTCGTCTCCGCACTCCTCGCACAGGCCGTACTGGTCGGGTTCCTCGTCCACCTTGCGCAGGGCCCGATCGATGAGGGCCACGCGCTCGGCCTTGCCCTTGTTCCGCTGCGAGTTGATGGACTGCAGCATCTCGGAGAGGGCCTGCGCGTCCTCGTCGGCGACGCCGACCTCGCTGGCGTCGCGCCGGTTCGGCTCCACGCGCGCGGGGCCCTGCGCCAGGGCCTCGCGCCTCCGTTCCTCGAGCAGCTTGCGGCAGGCGGCACGCTGTCCGGAAGTCATCGTTCCGGCAATCTAGCGCGGCGGTCCTGGGGCTCAAAGGCCAAGACGCAGCACCACCAGGGCCAGAAGGCCGCCATAATAAAGAGTCGCTCCCGCCGCCTCCAATGCGACCCGCGTCCTTCCCGCCCACGGCGGCGGCAGCCGCGAGGTGAGGAGCGCGACGATCTCGATGCACGAGCGCAGCGCCACCGCCACCACCAGCAGCGTGCAGAACGAGTACAGCGTCACGCCCAACAAGGTGTTCAGCCAGCGCCGGAGCCCGAAGATCCGTGCCTCGCCCATCGGGCCGCCGTAGGTGATGATCTGGTGGAGCCGGAAGAGGACGAAGGTGAGCGCCGTGGGCACCAGGACCAGCTTGATGGCCGGATGGTGCAGGCGCCGCATGCGACGGAGGGCCGCTGCGTCGTCGGAGGTGGCGACTCCGACGAGCGGTGCCGCGTCCCAGGAGAACCCCAAGGGCGCGTTCGTGGCCGGCAGCTGCAAGCCGGGCTCGGGCAGTGGCAGGCGCCAGGGCCGCGCCACGCCCGCCGCGGGGCGCGGCACGTCCCTGGAACCCCATTGCGCGCGCACGTGCAGGGTCGAGCCGTCCGCCGCCAGCGTTGCCCGGCAGTAGCCGCGCACGATCAGCCAGATCAACCACGGCGCGACGGTGAAGAGGACGACCCGGCGGACGAGCAGCGGCAGCGGCAACCGCTCCAATTCTTGTGGCTCGACGCTGTCGAGCACGAAGCGCACCGCCAGCTCGAGCAGGTTGGCCAGGGACAGCGCCTTCACGGCGGCCGTGGCGGCGCGGAGTCGAGGGGTGTACGCGCGCAGATGGACCACGTCGTCGGAAGGCACGGGCAGCGACAGGATAGCGCGGGATGCCAGCCCCAGCACCTAGCGCACCGCCCTCCACGCCCGCTCCAACTCGCGGGCCACGTGCGCGGGGATGCGGATGCCCGAGACCTGCGTGTCCCAGTACATCTCGCCCAGGATGCCGTGCCCCAGCGCCTCGCGCGGCAAGATGGCCTCCCGCTCCGCGTCCCGCAGCACGTCGAAGCGCACGTCGACGTAGTTGCAGGGCACGCCGGCGCGCCTCCATCCGGGCCCTTCGTACCAATCGCTCGTCGCCCGCCCCGAGGCGACGATCCCGCGCGGCTCGACGCCCTGCCGCAGCAGGAAGACGCGGTCGCCTGCCCGCACTTGCTTGCTTCGGGCCACGCTCCAGTCCGTGTCCAGCCAGCCGCGCCGCCGCACCCGCGCGACGTCGCGGCGCAGATCGCTCCACGCGTACACCCGCGGGTTCCAGGTGAGCAGGAACGTTCCCGGCACGCACGTCGCTCACGCCCTGCGCGGATATCCCAGGCGCGAGAGCACGCGCCCCATGTCGTCCAGCGCCGCCGGATCCTCGATGGTGGGGGGCATCGTGTACTCGATGCCGTCGGCGATCTTGCGGATGGTGCCGCGCAGGATCTTGCCCGAGCGCGTCTTGGGCAGCTTGGAGACGACCGCCGCCTGCTTGAAGAACGCCACCGGCCCGATGCGCTCGCGCACCAGGGCGCACAGCTCGTCGGCCACCTCCTTTTCCTCGCGCTGCACGCCCGCCTTGAGCACCACGAAGCCCACCGGCACCTCGCCCTTGAGCTGATCGTTGACGCCCACCACCGCGCACTCCGCCACGTCCTTGTGCGAGGCGAGCACCTCCTCCATGGCGCCGGTGGAGAGGCGGTGGCCGGCGACGTTGATCACGTCGTCGATGCGGCCCATGATCGAGAGGTAGCCCTCCTCGTCGAAGTAGCCGCCGTCGCCGGTGAGGTAGTACCCGGGGTAGCGCGAGAGGTAGGCGCGCTCGAAGCCCGCGTCGTCCTGGTACAGCGTGGGGAGGCACCCGGGCGGCAAGGGCAGCTTGATGGCGATGGCGCCGTTCCGCCCGCGCGGCACCTCGCTGCCGCTCTCGTCCAGCACCTGGACGTCGTAACCCGGCACCGGCTTGGTGGCCGAGCCGGGCTTCACAGGGAAGGCCTCGATGCCGATGGGATCGGCGACGATGGGCCATCCCGTCTCGGTCTGCCACCAGTGGTCCACCACCGGGATGCGCAGCTTCTGCTGTGCCCAGGAGAGGGTCTCGGGATCGCAGCGCTCGCCTGCGAGGAAGAGCGCGCGCAGGGTCCTGGTCGGCTCGTACTTCTGGATCAGCTTGCCCTCCGGATCCTCGCGGCGGATGGCGCGGAAAGCAGTGGGCGCGGTGAACAGCGTCCGCACGCCATGCTGCGACACGACTCGCCAGAAGGCGCCGGCGTCGGGCGTGCCGACCGGCTTTCCCTCGTAGAGGATGGTGGTGTTCCCGTTGAGCAGCGGCGCGTAGACGATGTACGAGTGGCCCACCACCCAGCCGATGTCGCTGGCGGCCCAGTAGGGCTCGCCCGGCCTGGCGTCGAAGATGGCCCCCATGCTGTACTTGAGGGCCACGGCATGGCCGCCGTTGTCGCGCACGACGCCCTTGGGCCTGCCGGTGGTGCCGCTGGTGTAGAGCACGTAGAGCGGATCGGTGGCTGCGACCGGCACGCACGCAGCGGGCTCGGCGCCGTCGATCGCCTGATCCCAGTCGAGATCGCGTCCCTTCGTAAGCTCGGCGCGCAGCTGCGGCCGCTGGAGCACGATCACGCTCGACGGCTTGTGCCTGGACAGCGCGATGGCCTTGTCCACCATCGGCTTGTACGGGATGGTGCGGCCCGGCTCGAGCCCGCAGGATCCGCAGACGATCGCCTTGGGCGTCGCGCGTTCGATCCGGGCCGCCAGCTCGTGCGCGGCGAACCCGCCGAACACCACCGAGTGCACCGCGCCGAGGCGCGCGCAGGCGAGCATGGCCACCAGCGCCTGCGGCACCATCGGCATGTAGATCACCACGCGGTCGCCCTTCTCCACGCCCAGCCGCCGCAGCGCGCCGGCGAACTGCGCCACGTCGCGCAGCAGCTCGCGATAGGTGAAGCTCAGGGTCTGGTTGGCGACGGCGCTGTCCCAGACCAGAGCGAGCTGATCGCCGCGCCCTGCGTCCACGTTGGCGTCGAGCGCGTTCTCGCACGTGTTCAGCTCGCCGCCCTCGAACCAGCGCGGGCGCCGCGGATCCGCGCGGTCCAGCACCCGGTCCCACCTGCGGCGCCAGCGGAGGGCCCCCGCTGCCTCTGCCCAGAACCCCTCCGGATCCTGCAAGGAGCGGCGGTACACCTGCTCATATCGGCCCATGGCGCCTCCGTTCCGCCCATGGTGGGCGCTGTGGTTGCGCGAAATCAAGGTCGGGCCCCGGGCCGATTGCCGCAGCCGCGAAACCCGTGCGCGCCCCAGGGGTGAGGAGCGCAGAGGATGCCGGAAAAATATACGCGTCCCTCTCTGGGCCAGGCGGCGCACGGCTTGCAGAGCTGCAATGCGATCTACGCAAGGAGGGCCGTCATGACAGGCCAGGGCCACTGGGTCGCCTCGCTCGTGCTGCTCGTCGCCATCTCCCCCATCGTGGTGATGTGGCTCTCCGGGCTGGCGGCGGATCGGAAGTACCGCCTGGAGTCGCACTCCGTCCGCTGCAGGGAGCACGACAATCGGCTTGTGCGCTGCACGGTGGTGCGCGACGCGTCCACCGGCGACCCGGTCGGGATCCAGTCCTGCAACGGGTATGGCGAGACCGGCACCGCGGACTGCGCCCACACTTGCCTGCCGCTCTTCGCACGGCGGTCTTTGTCGGCGGCCTGACGGCTCGGGCGGCAGCGATGGTGCGCGTCGCGCTGCGCGGGCGCACCATCGGCGCATGCGCCTGCACACGCTTCCACCGCGCGACGGCGAGGGGGCCGTGCGCGTGGTGGTGGAAGCCCCGCGCGGCTGCGGAATCAAGCTCAAGTACGACCCGGATCTCGGCGCATTCGAATACGGGCGCGCGCTGCCGCTGGGTCTCGCCTATCCCTACGACTGGGGATTCGTCCCGGGGACGCGCGCCGAGGACGGCGATCCGCTCGATGCGCTGGTGCTGTGCGACGTGCCCAGCTACCCGGGCGTGGTCATCCCCTGCCGACCCATCGGCGCGGTGCTGCTGGACCAGAAGGAAGACGGAAAGCGGCAGCGCAACGATCGCCTTGTGCTCGCGCCCTTGGGATTGAGCCGCTTCGAGCACCTTCGCGATCCGGACGCGCTCCCGCAGCGCATGCGGCAGGAGATCGAGCGGTTCTTTCTCGACACCACCTTCTTCACGCAGAAAGACGCGCGCGTGCTGGGCTGGAAGGGTCCGGACTACGCGGAAAAGCTGGTGCGCAAGTCGCAACCCCCCGCGCCCAGGAAGAAGAAGTAGCTGGTCCCGCCTCAGCGCCGCTGCGCGCCGGCGCGGACGTGCAGGATGTCCCCGTCCTGCACCACGTAGTCCTTGCCCTCCAGCCGCAGCTTGCCGGTCTCCCGCGCCTTGTGCTCGCTGCCCGCGGCGATGAAGTCGTCGTAGTGCGTCACCTCGGCGCGGACGAAGCTCTTCTCCAGATCGCTGTGGATCTTCCCCGCGGCCCGCGCCGCCCGGTCTCCCTGCCGGACGGTCCAGGCGCGGACCTCGTCCTCGCCCACGGTGAAGAAGGAGATGCGGTGCAGGAGCGCGTAGACCGCGCGCAGAAAGCGCGCCCGCGCCGGCTCGGTCAGACCGAGCGAGGAGAGATAGTCGGGCTGCTCCGCTGCGGGAAGCTCGGCGATCTCCGATTCCACCTCCGCGGAGAGGGCCAGCACCTGCCCGCCTTGCGATCCCGCGGCCGCCACCAGCTCCAGATCCAGCGGCGCTGCGGCGTCCTGCTCGGCGACGTTGCAGACCGCCAGCACGGGCTTGCGCGAGAGAAAGCCGAAATGGAGCAGCGCCTGCTCCTCCGCGTCGCTCATCTCCATCGTGCGCAGGGGTGCGCCGCCTTCCAGGTGGGCGCTCACGCGCATCAGCTCGTGCGTCTCGCCGCCGGTGTCGCGCTCCTGCCTGAGGCGGTGCAGGCGCCGCTCCGCGGCCTGCAGGTCGGAGAGGATCAGCTCGGCCTCGAAGTCGCGCAGGTCGCGCAGCGGATCGGCGTCGGACTCGAAGGCGCGCAGCACCACGCAGAGCGCATCCACCTCGCGCAGCGCCTGCAGCGCCTCGGGCTCCAGCGCCGCCCCCTTGCTACGCGGGCCGGGCAGATCCGCCAGCGTCACCTCCGCGGGCGTGGTCTTGCGCGGTTTGAAGAGGGCGCTCAACCGGTCCAGGCGCGGGTCCGGCACCTTGATGGCGCCCAGGTGCAGCTTCGCCTCGGGCCCGCGGCGCAGGCCGGTCAGCGCGTTGAACAGCGTGGTCTTGCCCGACCTCGAATACCCCGCGAGACCCGCGCGCATGCGGACCTCCTCCGATGCTCCGGACTGTACCACCGGCAGGCCGCGCAGGTGACGTTTCTACGTTCTACGTACCGTAGCCGGCCGGAACGCTGTTCCAGAGGGAGCTTCCGCTGGCACGCCGGATGAAATGGCCTGTCCTGCAAAGGAGACCTTCCCATGACCCCTCTCGGAAAAGTGATCTTCGGTACGCTCTCGGTCGCCGTGCTGGTCGCCGCCACGCTGGCGCTTCGCGAGAAGCCCGCACCCACGGATTCCCACGCGCAGCCAAGTCCGTCGCAGCTGGCAGAGATGTCGGCTCCCACCAAGGCGCCGGAGCCGCCCAAGGCTGCGTCGCCGAGGGACGGCGCCGGCGAGACGGCCGACCCGCCGGACCCGGAGATCGAGGACGGCAGCGGTTCCTGACCGGCGTGAAAACTCGACGCCATGCCGCGCGGCCGGGTACGCTGCGCGGCATGGATCGGCGCGAGTTCCCCCGAGTGAACGCACCAGTCTTCTGCCGGCCCACTGGAACGCCGTTCTTCGGACGGCGCAAGGCGGTGGACGTCAGCCTGGGAGGCTTGCGCATCTATGCCGACGATGCACCCAAGACCGGCGATCGGCTGGAGCTGGAGCTCTTCCTGCCCGACCAGACCGAGGTGATCTGCACCGTCGAGGTGGTCTGGGTCGACGACCTGCCCGAAGGATCGCCTGCGCGCTACGACGTGGGCGCGAAGTTCGTCACCATCGCCACCGGCGACCGCGAGCGGCTGCAGGCAGTGCTCGAAGCCGGGTAGCGGATCAGCGCGCGTCGCCGAAGCCGAGCACGCGGCGCGTCCACGCCGCCTCCAGCGCGGGGTCCTCGAAGCAGACGAAGTCGGCGTCGGCGCCGCGCGACAGATCATCGAGCTCGGGGCCGCTGACCTCCCCCGTGATCCGGGCCCCGGGCAGCTCGACGCCGATGCGATCCGCCGTCGCCAGCGCCTCGCGCGCGGTCTGATCCCGGAAGACCTG